>Ga0272444_10001605_pt1 | contig 21605 bp, 14 predicted proteins | sample SSMForm13_FD_201033 | JGI IMG/M metagenome (GOLD analysis project Ga0272444, IMG submission 201033) | Marine sediment archaeal communities from Little Sippewissett salt marsh, Falmouth, MA, United States - SSM-Form-13 | ecosystem: Environmental > Aquatic > Marine > Wetlands > Sediment ...
TTTATCGTCCGTTTTCCGGCATATGGCAGCCGGTCTGGCTCGAAGCGCGCGGGACGACGCATCTGCAACAAGCCCACGCGGTAACCGACCCGGAAAGCGAAGGCTTTATCTTTCACCTGATTTTCGGCGGGAAAATTGATGGTCGCATCGGCATTACGCTGTCGCATCCGGATGGGAAGGTGGCAGCTAGAAAGACGGTGCCGATTACCGCCAAGTCGATGACCGTGCCGCTGATACCCAAGCGCAAAGCGTGGTGGTCGCCGGACGAACCGAATCTGTACGATGTGAAATACATCATTCGTTGCAACGGCAAAGTGGTGGATCAGACAACCGGATACGCCGGCCTGCGTACGGTGGCGGTGCGCGACGGCGAAGTGTTGCTCAACGGCAAACCGCTTTATCAGAAACTGGTGCTGTACCAGGCGTATTATCCGCAGGGTTGGGTGACGGCGGTCGACGATGCCACGCTTCGCGCGGATATCGAACTGATCAAATCTTACGGCTTCAACGGCCTGCGCATCCACCAGACGTTGGCCGATCCGCGCTTGTTGTATTGGTGCGATCGGTTGGGCTTGCTCGCCTGGGGCGAGATGCCGAGTTGCTTTGTGCTTTCGCGGGTCGATCGATTGGCCTTCGAGAACATGCTGCGCGAAACGTTGGCGCGTGATCTTGGGCATCCGAGCCTAATCACTTGGGTTTTGTTCAACGAAACCTGGGGCGTGTTGGATTTGTTGCTCAGCGAGAAAGCGCGGCAATGGGTGCGGCGCATGGTCGAACTCTGCCGCGAGTTGGATCCATCGCGGCCGGTCATCGACAACTCCGGCTACGATCACCTGGACACCGATATTCTGGATATCCACCATTACATGACCGATTCGGAGCGCATTCGCGCGTTTTACCGGGACTTGGCCGATCCGTCGCAAATGGGCCGCGAATTCTGGCGGAATTTGTACATGCTGGCGCCCAACCGCATCACCAAGAGTCCGCTGGCGCCAACCGGGCGCTACGACGGTCAGCCGGTTATTATCAGCGAATGCGGCGGGCACGGCTTCGGCCCATATGGCGGGAAATCAATGACCCTGGAAGAGAGCTTCCGGCAGGTAATCACATTGTTGGCCGAACACCGGCACTTGCGTGGTTTTTGCTACACGCAATTGTTCGACGTCGAGCAGGAGCAAAACGGATTGGCGAATTTCGAGCGGCGTCCGAAGATTGATCCGGCACGGATAAACAACATATTATCCGAAAACTTTCCCGAATCCTGACGTTGCGACAAAATGACAGAATGGGTAGACTGTGCACAGGGAGAGATGAAAGGAGCAGTCGTGCGTGCACCATGGCTCATATTGATTTCGTTGTTGACGATTGTGCTGCTTGCCGGCTTGATTTCGTGCGGCGGCGGTGACGGCGGATCCGGTGAATTCAACGATAACCCGGCCGATGACGATACTCCGCTGATTACCGATGACGACGATAACGACGACAACAACGACAACGACGACAACGACATTGACGATGACGACGATGACAACGACGATATCGACGATGACGACGATACCGGCGACGATGACGACGATACATTCGATGACGACACCTTCGACGATGATACCTTCGACGACGATACTTTTGATGACGACACCGGCGACGACGATACGACCGTGGATCTGTCGGTGTTGATGGTCGGCGAGAATCACTTGTTGCTCGGAATTGAAAAGGACACCGGCGCGATTTTGGAATTGGAGCCGGATGCGAATCTCAATATTAAAGATTGGTATGACATCTGGTTCCGTTTTGCCGACGAAGCCTGGGCGGTCGGCGAAACCGGCTTCAATGACGGCGCGATTCTATTGTACCGCGACGGTTCTTTCAGCCGTTCTTATCCTCCTAATGTTCCCAGTTCGAATTGGGCGTTGTTCAGCGTCACGTTTCCTTATGCCTGGCGCGGATATGCCGTCGGTTACGATTTTGTTAACGGCACCGGCATCATCATGGAGTACGACCGGGATGACGACGAATGGGTTCTGGAAACCGATTTGCCGGCAGGCATGCCCGAATATTGGGACGCCCGCGCAGCGACGGCGCTGCTGTTCGGTCAGGTGATGGTCGCCGGATTCGACGTGTCGAATCAGAAGGGGCTGATTCTGCGCAAGCTCAATGACACCTCCGATTGGGAAATTCTGCCCACACCCGATATTGGTCGCTCCTACCAGCTTTTTGACATCGCCCTCAACGGTCCCAACACCGGCTGGGCGGTCGGCGAGGGGGTGGTGCTCAAATGGGACGGCACCAGTTGGACCGATTTTTCCGCTAACGTGCCGGAACTGGACAACATGGTTACGCTGCAGCGGGTTGAATGCTCGGGCACATTTTTCTGTTATGCCGTCGGCTCCGATTGGCCGGCGGGCAATGGCGTGATCTATGAACACCAGGTGATCGGCTGGCAGAAAGTCGACGACGAGGAACTCAACAACAGCGGCGATTACGGCTATCCCTGGGAACTATGGGGTGTTGCTATCGGCGGTCCTTTTGACGGCGTTGCCGTCGGTGTAGGTCAGGCTGTCGTAATCGGTTTCGACGGCATGAATTGGGAGCAGGTAATTCCCGATCCGGTATCCTTCGGTACGCGTAACATCCGCAGTGTTGGAGTCAATCCTGAGTAGCCTTTTTATCACCGGCACCGACACCGGTGTCGGCAAAACCCACATCGGCGTTAAATTGGCCGTCGCCTGGCGTGAAATGGGCGTCAAGGTCGGTGTTTTTAAGCCGGCCGAAAGTGGCTGTGAAAGCGACGTGCCCGCCGACGCCAAAGCCCTGCTGGACGCCGCACAATCCGGCCAAACCCTCGATGATGTCTGCCCCTACTGGTTGCGCGCTCCCTTGGCGCCGGCCGAGGCGGCCGAACAGGAAGGCATCGATATTTCGTTTATCGAATTGCATTTGCGCCTGCGCAAAATGAAGAAACATTTTGACGTCATTTTGGTGGAAGGCGCCGGCGGCATCATGGTGCCGTTGACCGAAAACATCACCTACATGGATTTGGTCGTGGCAGCGAACATGCCGGTGCTGATCGTCGTCGCCAACCGGCTGGGCTGCATCAACCATGCTTTGTTGACCGAACGGGCCTGTTTGTCATCGGGCGCGCGGGTCGCCGGGATTACGATGAACAATATTTCGGGAACCCAGACGCCGGACATGATGTCCAATTCAAGTGTGATTGAGCGCCTGGCGGTCAGCCCGATGCTGGGATCGTGGGCCTATCGTCCGGAACAGGATGCCTGCACCTTGGACGATCAGGAAAAGAAAGTGGCCGAAGCGATCTACAGCGCCTACCAATTGGCCATTTCCGGGTAAGCCGGGCCTCAACTGTTCGCCGCGAAATGGCGGCGGAAGGAGGGGATCATGGCAAGGTCGGAAATGGCGGTCCTACGCGCGGAAGTGCCTTTCCTGAAATTACGCGACAATCTGGATTTCACCTTCATGCTGGTGGCGATGCTGTCTTTCGTGTTGCACGTGGCGATGGCCGGATACCTGCGATCGCTGCCGCCACCGGATACGCCGGCGCGGCTGATCACCCAATCTTGGCAAGTGCCGCGCGCCGAGATTTACATCCCGGTGCCGGATGACGAGCCGCTGACTCCGAGGCCGGTGGCACAGGGGAACCGATCCGGCGTGAAGCAAGGCACCGGACCGGGTAACGGTTCTGCAACCGGTGCGGAAAACAACGGACTGTTGCAGGTGTTGGAAAGGCAATCCGATCTCGTTGCTTTGATTACCCGCGATAGCGATCTCGGCGATGCGATTCAAAGCGTTACTGCCCTGAACGACGGACCGGTCCGCCTGCATGGCGGTGTTCGGGTTGCGCGCCATGAAGATCAACCCGGCGCGGTCACCGATTTCGGCAACGGACTGCAAATCAGCGACGGCGTTGAAAACCTGCGGCCGCAAGGGACGGTGCAAATCGATCAACGCAGCCGACGTAAGATTAAGGTTCGTATGACGGGGCAACCGCTGGTATCAACCACCTCAAGCAGTGATGCCCGGCGCCTGGTGCGCCATGCACTTTACGCCAAGCGGCCGGCGGTGCGGTATTGCTATGAAAAAGCGTTGAAATTGCATCCGGAGTTGACCGGCAAGGTCCGCGTCCAAGTCAGTTTCGATGCGTCCGGTGCGGTGACGGCGGTGAGTCTGCTGGAAAACACCATTGCCGACGCGTCGGTCGGCGCTTGCATCGTCAATGCTTTACGCAGCGTGAAAACACCGCAGCAATTGGGCGAGCCGACTTCCGCAGCCGTACCCTACGTCTTTTTTGCCGTCGAGTAATTAAACTTCTTCGAAGGGATCGTAAATGTCGATGAACGGATCGGTGCGGTGCAGGTAACAGTTCTGAATCATCGTATAGGCTTTGCGCACCGCGGACATGTCGCTGTCTTGGGTGCGGTGCGGTCGCGTATATTCGGCGGCGACTTTGCGGCACGTCATCTCGTCGATGCATGGCTGACTCGCGTCGAAGATTTCGGTGTAAGGCAGCGGATCGCACCAACCGAACAGGCGGCCGATCCAATAGCGATTCAAAAAGAAATAGTTGTTTTCCACTCGGAACGTTTCGCCGGGCAGATCGGCCTGCGCGTTGGCGGCCATGCGCACCGCGGCGGTAGCGAAACGCGAGGAGATCTGGTGCTCGGGGTGCCCGGTAAAGCCGTGCAGCGGTGAGAAGGTGAGTAGAATATCCGGTTTGAACGTGCGGATGGTTTTGGCGATTTTCAATGTCGGATCGCCGTTTTCCTTCACCCATTTTTTGGCTATTTCGTGCCGCGGCGGGAACGATTCCACCGGCAACGGAGCGTTCCAGTACCAGTCGTGATCCAGCGTCGCACCGTACAACGCGGCCACCTTTTTCATTTCTTCACCGCGAACGGCGCCCACGCTTGGCTCGCAGCCTTCCGGCAGATTGCATTCGCCGCCGTCGCCGTGCGTCAGCACCATCATGTGAATCGGGTTGCCGAGTTTCGGGCCGGCTTTGGCCAGAACCGGGCCGGCCATCGATTCGTCGTCGGGATGGGGTGCGACCCACAAAATTTTCGCGCCGCCTTCGAGCAGGTCATCGATGGGTGTGGCGCCTTCGCGCACCAGTTGTTGACCGGCGCAACCGCCGATCATCGGCAGCATCGACGAGCCGGCGGCGGTGGCCAAAGAAGCTTTCAAAAAATCGCGTCGATCCATCATCGACCTCCCAACGCTATTGGAATAGCGTTTTAACGCCTATCGGACAACCTGTAAAGGATCTTTATCGGCTTGTGCTATGGCGGTCTCGCTCACGCACCACCAAATTTGTTATAACAAGGCGTTCAATTTTACAGGAGCGCATTGAATGAATCGCATTTGCCAGTTGTTGGGCATTAAATATCCGATCATCGGCGGCGGGATGGTCTGGTGGTCGAACGCCGAATTGTGCGCGGCGATCGCCGACACCGGCTGTCTGGGTTTGCTTGCCGGCGGCAGCCACACACCGGATGAATTGGTGACGGCCATCGACCAGGTGCGCGAACGCACCGACGGCGTATTCGGTCTGAACATTCCGTTGATTTACGATCACGCCGAAGAGTTGATCCGCGTCGCGTTGGATAAAGGCGTGAAGATCTTTTTCACCAGCGCCGGCAGCCCGAAAAAGTTTACCGGCGCGTTGAAAGAGCAGGGCTGTGTGGTTGTGCACGTTATCCCCTCGGCCAAGTTGGCGATGAAATGCGAGCAGGCGGGGGTGGACGCCGTCGTCGCCGAAGGGGCGGAAGGCGGCGGGCACCTGGCTTTCGACGAAGTCAGCAGCATGGTGCTCTGGCCGGCGGTGGCCGACGCGGTTTCGATTCCGGTGATTGCCGCCGGCGGTATCGCCGACGCCCGTGCGATGGCGGCAGCTTTCGCCCTGGGCGCCGAAGCGGTGCAGATCGGCACACGGTTCATCGCCTGCGCGGAAAGTACCGGCGGTGAAGGCTACCTGCAGGCTGTGCTCGACAGCGCCGAAACAGGCACTGCCGTTACCGGCCGCGCTTTCGGGCCGATCCGCGGAATTAAAAACGAACTGACGGCAAAGATCATCGAAATGGAGCGTGCGGGCAAATCGAACGAGGAAATCCTCGCCTTCATCGGCAGCGGGCGCAGCCGTTCGGCGACATTGGACGACGATGTCGATTGGGGCTCGATGCAGTGCGGGCAGGTCGCCGGTTTGGTGAAGGATCGTCCGCCGGCCGCGGAAATCGTGAGGCGCTTCGTCGAAGATTATAAAAAAGTGATCGAACGTGTTGGGGCGATGGATCCGGCAAGCGGGTAAATTGTCTCAGCCGCCTTCACTGCGGGCAGTGACGGCGTTAGGGTCGGTGAAACGCTCGCGTGAGTTTTTCAGCAATCTTTCCGGAATTTTCGCCTCGCCCTCCGCGACCTCGTTCAGCACCTGCCAACCGTAATCCCGCACGACATCGAAAGGCACATCGAAAGCAACTGCCTGTTCCGGCGTTTGCTGGTTGCCGTAGGTCGGCGTGTCGTAAAACACGTCGGGCAGCGCTTCGATTTCGGCGCCGCGTGCGCGGTTGAATGTGTGAATGTCGCGAATCGTCGCCGCCGCGTGGCGCACCATGGCGTTGGCTTCGGCTTCCAACCCCATCGTGTGCATGATGCGCTCGCCGTCGATCAACGTGTCCACCGTCGGGCCGATGAAAAAGCACATGCCCAACTCGTCGACTGCGCCGTACATCACCATGCCGTGAATGGCATTGAGCACGTGCGTTTCCGGCGATAAAGCGTGGTCGGACGGGTCGTAGGGATCGCCGTTGAAGTTATGGCGACCGGGTCCGGCGCAGGCTTCGCCGTGACGGCCGTAAGTCCAACTGAGGCCGACGCCCGTCTGCACCAGTTGCCGTCCATTGTGGAACGGCAAGGCGTGACCGCCGACGGTGAAGTGGCGGTTGATGCCGTAATGCTGCTCGATGGCTGCCGTGCCGCGGCGAAACAGGCGACCGCGTTCGGTTTCGCCGACGACCGCTTCATGCAACATTTGCATCATCGAATCCTGATCGCCGTAACGCACGCCGGTATCTTGTTTGCTTTCGGTGACCAGCGCCATCGCGGCGAGGGCGACCAGGGCTTCGATGTGGTCGTAGGCGAAATTGTTGGAGTGTTCGGTGACCTCGGCGGCAAAGGACAGCGCGTCGCGGAAAATGCCGAGGTTGATGACGCCCTGGTAGGTTTCCCACTCGCCGGCTTTGGCGATGCGCGCGCCGGCGTCGTCGCTAAGCACAACGACCTGGCTGCATTTGTTCGGGCAGCCGGGCAGGCATGAGTGACGCGTGATTTTTAGATCGTTGGTCGCGGCCAGCTTGAGTTGTTCGCGAACGATGTTTTCCGGCAACAGCATCTCGTAAAACTCGTCGGGCACGCGCGCACCGCGGAACAGGTCGCTCAGGCCGTAGCCGGTGTCAAAACGACCTTTGGCCGCCGCGCCGTACGTCCCGCCAAGCAGTGGTTTGCCTGCGTCGACGCTGCCTTCCAGGCTGATGTTGTGTCGCGAACGATGCACCTGCTTAATAATTTCACCGACGGCCTTGCGGTCGAATTGCAGGTCATGCAGAGCCTGGGGGGCGCGTTCGACGACAACTGCGACCAGCCCGTTGCGGCCGAAAATTGTCGTGCTGCGTCCGGCGACCCGGTGCGGCATCTCGCCCGGTCGCGCGTTGCAGGCGATGGCGTTGTAGAGGAAACCGGTGGTAGCGGGATCGGTCACCGCCAGGCCGAGGTTGTTACCGTGCTTTTGATACAGGCGTCGGGCAAGTTCGTAAGCGCCGGAGATCGGTTCGCCGTATTGCGCCAGGGAAATAAGACTGGCGTTACCGTTTTTGTCGATGTGCAAAACATGTTGCTCATTCATGTTACCGATGATTTGAATACCAACGACGCCCAGGCGGGTGAGGTAGCGCGTGATCAATCCGCCGCTGCGGCTGCCCTGCAGATTGCCGCCAAGCAGGCTGACGCCGTAGACGTTCAGTTTGCCGGCGAAGCCCAATCCCGAAGCGGCCAGGGGCGTGTAGCCGCTCAGATAAAGCGTGTTGTCGGGATCATCAGCGGAAAGAACTTGTTGCACGGCAAGCGCTTTACCGAAAAGACCGCGATCTTTAAAAGGGATGGACTGTATTGTGTTGCCGTCCAAATCAACGTGAATTTCGCGCAACATGAAACGTCAACCTCCGGTAAATCGGCTCAAGGATAGGGTTACGGGCGGTGGATGTCCAGCAATTTTCATTCTTTCAGAGGACACCACTTGAATTGTGCAGCGCCGATCTTTAAAATCGGCCGGAAACTTCCCAGTGCAACCTTTTGTATTCGACAGGAGTGATAAGTGATGTTGGATTTTTCGTTGTCTGAAGAGCAGCGCATTTTACGCGAACAGGTACGCAATTTTGCGGAAAATGAGATCGCGCCGATTGCCGAAGAACTGGATGAGAAAGAAGAATTTTCCATCGACCTGGTACGAAAAATGGGGGAGATGGGCCTTTTCGGCATGTTTGTCTCGGAAGATTGCGGCGGGTCGGCCTGCGGTTATGTTTCATACATGATCGCCGTGGAAGAGATCGCGCGGGTTGACGGTTCGAGCGCGGCGACGATCGCGGCGGGCAATTCTCTGGGTATTGGACCAATCTATTATTATGGTAACGAAGAGCAGAAAAAGAAATGGCTGCCCAAATTGTGTAGCGGCGAAATGCTGGCCAGCTTTGGTTTAACCGAGCCCAATGCCGGGTCCGATTCGCAGGCTTCGAAAACCAACGCGGTGCTCGACGGCGACGAGTGGGTGATCAACGGCTCGAAAATTTTTATCACCAACTCTTCCTCGGATATCAGCGGCGTGTGCATCGTGCAGGCGATGACCGGCCGGCGCGAAGACGGACGTCCGGAAGTCAGTTGCATTCTCGTGCCCAACGGTACGCCCGGATTTAAAACCGTGACGATGCACGGCAAATTGATGTGGCGTTCTTCGAACACCGGCGAGTTGTACTTCGAGGATTGCCGCGTACCCAAGGAAAACCTTCTCGGTCAGCGCGGCGACGGTTTCAAACAGATGATGCAGACCCTCGACGGCGGCCGGTTGTCGATCGCCGCGATGGGGCTCGGCGGGGCGCAGGGCGCCTTCGAGGCGGCGTTACGTTACGGTCAGGAACGCGAGCAGTTCGGCAAACCGATCGGTAATTTTCAGGCCAACAGCTTTAAGCTGGCCGATGCGGCGACGCGCCTGGAAGCGGCACGGTTGCTGCTTTACAAAGCCGCCTGGCAGCGTGAACGCAACGAACGTTTCGGCCAACTGGCGGCGATGGCCAAACTGTATTGCTCACAGATCTTCCGCGACATTGCCTACGACGCGGTGCAGATTTTCGGCGGCTACGGTTTGATGAAGGAATACCCCGTCGAACGGTTCTTCCGCGATCAGCGCCTGTTGGAAATCGGCGAGGGCACCAGCGAAATTCAAAAGCTGGTCATCGCCCGCACGCTGGGGCTCGACCCGATTTATAAATAGTCGGAAACAACACCGCGAATTTTATCAATTCACTGTTACCTCTTGTTTCAGTTACGGCAGGTTTGTGTGCGATGACAGTTGCGCATTGATGTGCAAAACCAATTTTTGTTAGAGTTTCTTTAGGATTTTGCTAAGAAAGGGACTACCTGATGAAGAAAACGTTGTTTACGTTAGCGCTGTGCATGTTGTTGGTTAGTTTCATTTTCGCTTGCGGTTCGGATGACGATGACGACGATGACAACGACGATATCGTCGACGATGATGTTGTCGACGACGACGCCACGCCCGATGATGACGACACCGTCGATGATGACGACGTTACACCTGATGACGACGACTCCATCGATGACGATTCCGTCGACGACGATGACGATACGCCGGGTGGACCGTTAAACCTGACGGTGATGACCTACAACGTTTTGTTTGCGTTCCCCGATCCGGAATACGACAGTTGGCGCGTGCGAAAAACGCACGTGGCGGAAATCATCAACTTCCATGATGCCGACCTGGTCGGCATGCAAGAACCTTTTTCCTGGCAGGTGGACGACTTGCTCGAACTTTGCCCGGGGTACGTTGTTCACCGGCTTGAACTGCATACCGACTCGGCGCTTTTCTACCGGGAAGACCGCTTCGACGTGCTGGATTCGGGACACTTCTGGCACAGCCCTTGGCCCTACGTGCCGTTTTCGATCGGCTTCGGCAATTTCTTCGCGCGCAACGTTTTGTGGGTGAAGTTGTACGATCACCAATCGGGCAAAGAGTTCTACTTTTTCAACACGCACTTCGACAACACCTCGCCGTTTCAGGAAAACGCCGCACCGCAGTTTCTTGATTTGATGGAAGAGATAATCGGCGAGTCGCCCGTAGTGGTGACCGGCGACTTCAACTCCAAGCCGGATACCGAGGCTTACCGCATTCTCACCGAGGGCAATACTGTCGGCGGTTTCGCGCTGACCAACAGCTTCGACCTGGTCGACGAATTCGACGTGCGCCTGACGCCGGGCGATGAGCGTGTTTACGATCCCGACCACCGCATCGACCACATCTTTTTCGCGCAAGGCGATTGGGATTGCACCTACTGGGTGGTCGACATGAGCCGCTACGGCGATCCCTGGCGCGACCCGTCCGACCACTTAGCGATGGCGGCGGATCTCGTGCTGGAATAGCTTAACGATTTAGAAACTGTAATTGACAAGCGTGTAGACGAAGTCGTTGTCGTCCATGTCGCCGAAACGGGTTTCCTCGTCGCCGCTGAAAATCTGCGAACCCAATTCAGCCGACAGATTCTGCGTCAACTTGTAATTGACGTACGGCTTGATGTACCAGTCGCCCTGCCAGGTGTTGTAGGCGCCGTTGGCGGCGACGGTCAATTCTTCGTCCAGCCACATCGTTTGCAGTTTGAGGGTGACAAAGCCTTCGTTTTCGTCGTAGAGCAGATCGTCTTCGTAGTCGAGAATTTGCGTATGTACGTATTGCATGTTGACGTAAATCATGGTGCCTTCGCGCCAGTCAACACCGCCGACGGCTGACCAACTCGGCTTTTCGACGCCCCATTCGTGGTCGACGTAATCCAGCAACAGGTCGTAAGCAGAAATGATGTTGTCGACCTTCAACAAAGAATCGTCGATGCGATACAGATAACGCCGGGGCGTATAGTAGGCACCTTCGCCGCGAAGCGAAAATGAGCCGATCGTCCAGGCGAGGCTGCCACCGTAGGCTTGATAGCGTTGGTAGTACTTAATCAGGTGCAGCGGTTTTTCGCCATCGAGAACCGCGGCACTCAAATCGGTATCGATTTCGATGTCGTAGGTCGGCAGCTGGTCGTAGCCGTCGAAAACAACGGCTTCGATGTCGACGGTGCCGATGGTTCCGCGCAGGCGGGCGGCGTATTCGGCGTTACCGATGTTTTGCTCGGGTAGTTCTTCCTGCGCGTCGACGTAATCGGGAAAAGCGTTGGAAATGGCGTAGAAGGTTTCGAGTTGCCAAGGTAACCAATCGCTGTCTTCAGCGGGCAATTTGACCGGCTCGAAGATCGGCACGATCACGCCCTGCAACGAGAAGTTGCCATAGCTTACGGTGGCGCTGCCGGCATAGACGCCGATTTTGCGGTCGAGTTTGTCGCGTGTAATGAACCAGCGCATATCTTCGGAGTTGAGCAGGTCGGTGGGGTTGAACTCGTCGGCCATGCCCCAACTGAAAATGCGCTTGCCGATTTCCACGTTCCAGTACATGGCGTAATAGCCGGCGTAGGCCTGGCGCAAGCGCCATTCCAACTCGTCTTCCAAGACGCCGGTAGGATCATGGGTGAGATCGGCGTTGAAAAACAGGCGAGCGTTGCGATCGTCGTTGGTGGCGCGGCCGATGACGTCGAGATTGGTCAACAGCATCGTCATGTCCCAGTCCATATCGTCGGGCATGTCGCTTTGATACAGGCGCAGTCGGAACTGGTTGGACAATGATCCGTTGAAACGCAAATCGGCCTGTGCCGCGACAGGCCAGGCGATGGCGGCGCTAAGCAGCAACAAACTCAACAGGCGAAGAAGGCGCATAACGGTCTCCAAACCGGGAGACCCGCCTGGCTGACGAGTCCCCCGGTGTGCAATCAGTTTAGTACCTTTCCAGGAATTGCTTGGTAAACGTGTTGTCGGGAATGTCGACGTTGTATTCGCGTTCCAGCAACTTCAGAATCGTTTTGGCCTTACCCTTTTTGACGGTAACGACCACAGCTTCGCGCGTGGTCCAGATACCATCGATCTGCTCGATCTTTTTCGAGGTCACGGTCTTCAGCAGCTTGTTCTTTTTGTCGTACAACTCAATTTTGTAGCCGACGAAAGTTTCAATATCGACCCAACTGCGCATTTTGGAGTAAGCCGAGTTGACGTCGGGCTTGGGCACCGACTCGATCAGGTAACACTGCTTGTTGTTGTACATCACCTGACTGATCAGCGTGTGATTGAAATCCTCCGCCGACTGCGTGCTCATGTCCTCGTAAAACAGATCGGAGCCCATGAACTCGCCATCGCGGTCACCGCCGGCCAGGCGACGAGCTTTGTTCAGCGAGGGCAAAAACAGCCACTGCAGGTCATCGGCGCCTTTTTTCTCGTGGTTGAGCAGGCCGGTGCCGCTGGCGTCGGCCGGTTCGACGAAGCGGATCAGTTTTTTCGCGCCGTCGGCATACTGTTTTTCCCATACCTTGAATTTGTACTCTTTTTTCTTACCGCGTTTGTTAATGACGGTCAGTTGGTAAGTACTGGTTTTCGTCTTTGTGCGGTCGAGTTCCAGGCTTTTCTTGGCGATGTCGAAAGCCGACAACTCGGCCAGGGCAGCGGTGACGAACACGACCGCAACCAAAAGTGCCACAAGGGCGATCCAGCGAGATTTCATCAAACACCTCCATCATGATTCGGGTGATCGTTTCCGGTTGCTTTGCGGATAAACCGCGGACGCAGAATGACCAGCAAGACCGGCAACAGGGTCAGCGCGATCAAGCTGGCGGTAAACATGGTAATGCCGGTCAACAGGCCGAGACGCTGCACCGGAATAAAGTTGCTGAACAGCAGCACGAAAAAGCCCAGCGCGACGGCGACGGCGTTGAAGATAATCGCCTTGCCGCTGGTCAGGTGCGTGCGACGAACGGCCTGGGGCGCTTTGGCCCCGGCGATGCGCTCGACGCGGTAACGGTTGATGTAGTGAATGGCGTAGTCGATGCCGATGCCGACGGCGGCTGCCGAAACCAACGCGGTACCGATGTCCAGCGAAAGACCGGCCATGCCCATGGTGGCGAAGTTGCCGAGCACGGCCAGGGCGGTCGGCACGACGGCGAGCAAGCCGCCGATGAAGCTACGGAAGATGATCGCCGCCAGAAAGAAGACGACAATAATCGACAGAACAACCGAGCGCATCTGTCCGACGACGATCAGACGGTCGACGACCAAACGGATGTAGTTCATGCCGGAGTAGTAATATTTTTGCTCGACGATTTTCGGCGCGGGCGTGACCAATCCCAACGTTTCCAGGGTGCGCTGTCCCAAGGAGTGGGGAGTGGCGGCTTTGCCTTTCATCTCCGGCCAATTCGTCTCGATCCAATTATCGATGCTGGTTTTCATCTTGCGCATGAAGTTCGTTTGGCCGTTGGATACTTTAAACGTGAGCCGTGATTTTTGGTAATCGAAATCGACGACCGATTCGAGGGAGTCGCTACTCTGCGCAAACAGGAACAGGCAATCGGCAACGGCGCGATTGCTGTCGGGGATGCGGTATTCACTCGGGTCGTCGGCATGCAGCGCCATATTCATTTTCTTGATGTAATCGACAATCGACATGGACGTGCCGATTTCCGGAAATTCCTTAGTAGTGTGCTCGATCAATCCTTCGAGTTTTCGCAACTGATCGGGCTGCTTCCAATAATCGTCCTCGCCGCCGTCGAAAACCAACGAGAACGTGTTGGTGCCGCCGAATTGGGCCGTCAGGTATTCGTCGGTCGTGTAGATGGGACTTTCCTTTTGGAAGTACTCGATCATGTTGCTGGTCACTTCGACTTTCATGGTGAAAACGAATCCGATGATGATCATCACCAAGGCGATGCCGAGCACTGTCTTTTTGTACGTGACGATGAAATCGGCCAACTTCGCCAGGAAAGAGCCTAACAAACCCGGATTCTGCTCGGCATGTTCGGCGACGTTGACCTTTTCGGCTTTTTCGATCCGGCTTTTTCTACGGCCGATGATCAACAGCATCGCCGGTACGAGTGTAACGCTGATCAGCAAAGCGGCAAAAGCACCGAAGCTGGCGAAGAAGCCCATGTCCTTAATCGGGATGACGCTGCTGGTGGTCAGCGAGTAGAAACCGCCGACAGTGGTCAAACCGGCCATCACTACCGCCATACCGACTTTGACCATCGTTTCGATAATGGCTTCGCGTTTGGGCAATCCAGCGCGGATCGCTTCGAAGTAATGGTGAATGACGTGAATGGTATAGGCGCTGCCGACTGCGACAATCAGGGTCGGTAGCGAGCTGGTGATCAGGGTCAGGGGTTTGCCCATCACTGCCGTCAGGCCAACGGACCAGATGGTTGCGCAGGCGACAGTGATAAACGGCATAAATACGCCGGTCGCATTGCGGAAGCTGACGATCAGAACCAGGATAATGACGAGGAAAACGAACGGTATCAGGCGCGCCAGATCGCTTTGCAAGTATTTGCCGAGCCAGACCGAGATCATGGGAATGCCGCCGATTTCATAAAAAACGCCGTCGTTGGGCGAGTCGATTTCGGCCACTTTCTTTTCCAGAATATCCTGCAACTGCTCGTTGTATTCGATACTGACGCCGCTGGGAATGAAGACGTAAATGGCGGTGGATTTGTAATCCGGACTGACGACATTGTTTTTGTATTGATCCCAGGAATCCACCCATTGACGCACCTGATCGGCTTCTTCCTGGGTTTGCGGGGCTTCTTCCCACATATCTTCGATCATCAGCTGGTGTTCCATCTCTTCTTCGGGGTCTGCAGCGGGCACCAGTTTGTCGTAGATAACTTTCATGTTGGCCAGGCTGATCACTTCGTCGATCATATTGGTCGCTGTCGAACGGCAGGCGACGACCTTGACGTAGCCGGTCAGATCTTCGGGGACCTCGACATCTTCCAGTTCTTCCAGCATTTCCGGTGTACAGATTTCATTAACTGCTTCGCGTTTGGCGATGATGGCATCCACTTCTTCCGGTTTGGCCCAGATCCAGTGGTCGTAAAACGATTCGATTTCGATTTCGCTCAGCCAGTCGTGCAGTTGGTCGACTACCTGCAACGTATGCGGATTGAACACGTCTTTGTATTGGCCGCCTGGATCCACGGAAATGCCGATAACGGCCACCACTTCGCCTCCGAAGACTTCTTCGGTGCGCAAAAATGATTGTTTGGCCGAGTGAAAGTCGGGAAGGAAATTCTTAACTTCGTTTTCGATACGGACATTTTGCAACTGATAGCCGAAAAATGCGGTGATGCCGAGGATGATGGCTATGGTCAACCATGGCCAGAACAGAATCAGTTTTGTGAACGAGCGCATAGTGTCTCCTAAGTCAATTTTGCAGGGGCAGGGTTACTTTTTCCAACAACTCAACCAGCAGTGTCTGTTCTTTGGCGTCGAGGTTTTCCAGCAGGTCGGTGATTGCGGCGAGGGTAAATTGTTCTTGCTGTCGATGCAGCTTTTTCCCGTAATCCGTCAGGCGAACCAACACATAGCGGCGATCGTTCGGCGACGACTCGCGGATAACAATGCGGCGGCGCACCATGCGATCGACCACGCCAGTCATGGTGTTGGCCAGCATGCCCGATTGCCGGGCCAGTTCGCTCATATTGACCGGGCCTTGATTGCCGAGGACTTGAATGGAAAGCATTTCCTGCGGGGAAAGAATTTTATAGGTCGGGTCGTTTTCCCGCCTTTGCATCAAGCCGTTCAGCAGGGCCAAAAGCGTGTCATGAAATCGTTGATTCGCTGCTTTACTCATATTTCTTCATCTTTCGAATAGTTCGAGTTTCGAAGTTTGACAAGTAGCACTCATGATGCAGTGTGTCAAGAAATATTTTGTAATTGTTTGCAATAAAAACGATTAATTATGATTGACAGAAAAACAACTAATCTTATGTTGACAAAAGGACGAATACACTTAAAATTACGCGGCCGCTTGTTTGTGAGGATCAACGGCCCGACAGAAAAACACCGGTTGAAAGGACACGTCATGCCTCGCTCTGCGATTACGTTACTTATCGCTATAACCACGCTTGTTCTGTTGCCAACCTTTGCCGTCGCGCACAGTTACGATGTCGCTGCGTCGTTGCAAGCCATTCAGAATGATCAAGCAGCTGCGTTGATTACCACCGACCAGGCTGCCCTGTTTAAAGCGCAAGCCTTGTTTGATTCGAATCAGTTGCCCAGCCGCTACTATCGCAGCCGGGTCGACGTGCAGTCGTTGGCCGGTCAGGGTCCGGCGGCATTTGCCGGCACGATGGCCGTAGAGTCGCTGCGACGGCAGCTGCCCAATCTTGCACCGGCGGTGCGCGCACAGATCGAAGGCTATTTCTTAAATGAGAATCCCGGTCTGACGACGGAAGATCCGAGCGAAGCGAGCTATTATCCCGACGGCGTCGATTTGCCCAATAAATATCACGGTACTCATTTCGCCATTCAGTGGGGAGATGATTACACCGCCGACATGGAGTTCATCGAAGATTGGGCCGACGAGTTGGACGCTGTCGTCTGGGGGACGGAAATTACCAACTGGGGATTTCCGGACATTGCCAATTCCGATAACTATTACGTGAACTATTACATCGGCAACAGCGGCGACGGCGCACCGGATATCTCTTTTCCCGGCGCCTACACGACGATTTATCAGTCGTACAGCGACTCCATGCCGTACATCGTGATGCATCCGTCGGTGTTGGATTACTTCAGTTCCGTGCAGGATATTTCGTCCCACGAGTTTTTCCACGCCATCCAATTCACCCATGCGTTGGAGGACGGTTGCTGGTTCTACATGGGGGAAAACGAAACCTGGTTCGTCGAAGCCAGTGCGGTGTGGGCCGAAAGCACCGTCTACCCCAACATCAACAACTATATTGGTTATATAAAAGATTGGGCCAAGCATCCCTATATGCCTTTGGCCGACAGCAGCTACGGCACATATGCGCCTTACGCCCGCGGGATCTGGGGCCGTTACCTGTATGAATACATCGACGGCGTCAATTCGTTCTACGAAATCTGGAGCGGTTGTCACACCGGCGGTCTGCTACCCGGTATCGACCACTACCTCAAGCAGAACGGATACGACTGGGCTGAAACCTACCTCGATTTCATGGCGAAGGTCGCGCTGCTGGATTTCGAAGACGGTAATTACATGCCCGATTTCGATCGTCAGGCGCGCGTCAGCTCCTATCCCTACGTGCTGGATAACGTTCCATCGACTTCGGTGCCGCGCATCAACGGCCTGCATTTTTACGATTTGTTGCCCGGCAGCGGTTATGGTCCGGAAGTCGGTATTCGCTTTGAAGGCGACGATACCGACGGCGATGCGACGTGGGCGATGGGCGTGTTGAAAATCGGCGCTAAAGCCAACGAACTACAGATTCTGGAACTGGAAGACGGCTTCGGCGAATTCGAGCTCGACGGTCTGGGCACCGATTACAGCGAAATGATTTTGTTGATCAGCCCGGTCAGCGGCACGAACAACAGCATGTACAGCAAGTTCAACTACGAACTGCAGGTCACCCGCGACGGTGATCCGTTCACCGATGATGACGACGACGACAACAACGACGACAACGACGACAACGATGACAACGACGACAGCAACGACGACTGCGAAGATTTCTGCGAGAAACTGGACTACTGCGGTTTCGTCGATGAATTCGATGTGTCGTCGCTCGACGAATGTCTGGAAATGTGCGGAGAAATCAGCTCCGATATTCTGGAAGAAGCGCTGGATGCCGGCGACTGCAGCGAGTTCGGCGACGCGCTTATGATCGGTGATGGTGACGACGGTGACGACGACGATGATGACGGTTGTGGTTGCTGATTGACCATTACGAAACTTCGGGAAGGGCGGCTTTCATGCCGTCCTTTCTTTTTTAAAAACGTTCTCACCTTACGAAAGAGTTGTCAGAAAACTGTCCTCGAATTTTTGAAAAATCATTGATTTTCCGGTGTTCATCAATTGGCTGAATGTGTTGTATGTATATGTAATCATTAGCTTAATATGAATATTTGTATTTTGGCACTGGGTGTGCATCAATACGTGGCGGCATACCGCGGATGGTATGTCTCATGGCGGAGTCGGCTGCAAGCTTGCCGGATAACCTTCGGCGGCCGGGTAATCGTCAGTGCTGTGATTTCGCACCGCCTGGAGCGAAAAAGCAAAGTTGTTGGTTGCCTGCACCCTGTGGTTGGCTTGGTCATGTTTTCCAGGCGATATGGTTCCCGGATTGTTTCAGCTTATGGATAGGAGCTGGAAAAACCGAACTTGCATTGGCTTTGTCCAATGAGACCCTTCGGGGTCTTTTTTTTTGGCGGAATTTCGCGCTAGCATAGCCCGCACATCCAAGGAGGCTATTCTGCGCATTGGGTATGCCATCATAATCGTATTGATTTGTGCCGGTGTGACGTGGGCACAGACCGATTGGACAACGCAAGTCGAGACCCTCATCGAACAAGGTCGTTACCAGCAGGCCGTCGATCTGGTGCAACAACAAGAGCAAGCACTATCCGGTTGTTCGGCGCAATTGCTTTTAGGCAGAGCCTTCATGTTGCTGGGGCGTCCGTTGGCCGCACGCGAAGCCTTCGATCGATGCCTGACCGGCGAACCTAGCTCCGAGCAACAAGCGCGCGCGTTGGCCGGGTCGGCCCGCACCGCTTTGTTGACCGAAGAAACCACCGGCGCCGAGCGATTGAGTAAACAAGCCGACAAGTTACTGCCGAAGGATCGGCTGGTGCGTCTGGCGGTTGCGGAAACCGCGTTGGCCTTGGGACATGCCGATCAGGCGGCAGCCGTTACCGAGAAGCTGCTGGCGCAAGATGAAGATGACATCCCGGCGCTGGCCCTGGCGGCTCAGGCTGCGGCGAAACAAGGCGAGTTGGAAAAGGCTTATCAATTGCTGCAGCGCCTGGATGCTGTCGCCGATGTCGACCACCCGCTGCCGATTATCGCGCGTTACCGCGTCAAGCTGGCACACAACGACGTCGAGGCCGCGTTGAAGGTGCTGGATCGTTTGCAGGAATTGTTGCCAGCGCACGTGCGTATTGCTGCCGATCACGCCCGCTTGTTGCAGGAAAAAGAAGGTCCGCAGGTGGCGATCAAACGCCTGGAGCCGGCGCTGGCGTTGTCGCCCGGTTTGACGTATCTGTTGCGTCTGCGCGCCGAGTTTTACCTGGCTGGTGCGATTCCGGGCCGCGCGGCCGACGACCTGGAATTGTTGGTCTCGCGGCAAAAGGCGATTACTCTCGATTACTTTCTGCTCGCCGAAGCGTACCGCCAGATGCGTAATCATCAGAAGTGGTTGGCAATGGGGAAACTGCTGGCCGAACAGCGCCCCGATTCGCCCGATGGCCCGCACCTGGTCGGCGCCTGCATGGATGACCTGGATTACATCGCGCCCGCGCTGCAATCCTATTCGGAAGCGTTGAAGCGCGATCCGTTTTATACGCCGACGTTGCTGGCCCGCGCCGATCTGTTCATCCGGCTTGATCGATTGGGCGAGGCCCGCGCCGATCTGGCCCGCGTGCGTAAATTGCTTCCCGATGATCCCCGCGCCAAGGTGATGCTGGCGTCGTTGGAAATTATCGACGGCAACGCCGCGTCGGCCGAAACATTGTTGCGTGAAGTGTTGGCGGTGCGACCGAATCATTTGGAGGCGCGCATTCTGCTGGGCTTGGTGCTGGCGCAGCAGGGCAATGCCGACGAAGCCAAAAAATTGAATCGGGAGTTGAACGCGCATCAAGCTACACCCGCGGAAATGGTCAACGGTTTGGAAATGCTGACATTGTCCGGCAGTCACGAGGAAGTGGCCGCGATCGCAGGCGAGTATCTGCAAACCCACGAGCGCGATTACGGAGTGCGCGCCCTGATGGTGGATGCATTGGTTTCGCTCGGTCGCTATTCGCAAGCGTTGACTGAAATCGAAAAGCTGAACGATCACTGGGGCCGTTCACGCGCCGGTGACATTCTGCGCGCGCGTTGCCTGGCCGAAACCGGTGAGGCTGAACAGGCGCTGATGATTCTCGACGAGGTGTTGCAAAAGCATCCGGATGATCGGTCGGCGTTGTACCGGCGCGGATTGATCCGCCAACAACAAGGCGACCTGGACGGCGCGTTGGAAGATTTGATTAAACTGGCTAAGTCCGATGCCGAAGCCGCTGCGCCGCGATTGGCGTTGGTGCGCTTATTCATTCAGCGTCAGGAATTCGATCGTGCGCGCGCCGAGGCGTACCTTTACGTCAACCGCACGGCCAATCCCTGCGCCGGGTGGCGTGTGCGCGGACAGGTGGAACTCGCCGCGGGGGCGAACCGGCAGGCGGTGGAATACCTGTCGCGTGCGTTGGCGCTTTGCCCGGATGACGCCGAAGCGTTGGCGATGCGCGCCGAAGCCTATGAGAAGTTGGGCGACGCGGAGAAGGCGAAACAAGATCGCCTGCACTTGCAACGTTTGCGGACGGGGGGACCATGAAGTTTATCAAGCGCTGGAAAGTTCCCCTGATTGTGCTGGGCGCGTTGATCGTCGTCGATTTATTGCTGCGGCTGTTTGGCGTCGGTGTGCCGCCGGCGGCCTATTGCATCAACGGTGCGCCGCGCGGTAATTTTCGCTACCAACCGAGATTGATTGACGACGCACCACCAAGTGAAGAAGGCGTCGAAACCATTCTCTGTTTCGGCGATAGCTGGACCTTCGGCCTCGGTGTGAACGATAAACAAACCTGGCCGGCTGTTTTGCAGAATCTTCTCGATGAGCGAGGCGATCAGGCGCGCGTGGTCAACCTGGCTAACCCGGCCGATCGCACCGCCGATGTGGTCGAGTTGTTACCCAGTCGGATGCTTCGCTACCGCAGTAAAAAAGCGATTGTCTTTGTCGGCGCGCAAGACGCAACTCCGTTAGCCTTGCTTGAACAAACGCCGCTGGGCAATCCGTCGACGCCGGAACGATGTCCGCGTCCGCTTTGGCGGCTGGGGCATTGGTTCACGCGACGCTACCATGCTTTTCAACTCAGCGTCGACTCGCCCGATCCGCCAGAGAACAAGGAATACCTGCCGCGCCGCGGTACGGTGGCCGATACGCAGATGCAATTGCTGCGGCTGGGGCAATTGGCGTCGGAGCGGAAGATCGACCTGATTTTTATTACTTATCCGTCATTGCCGACCGAGCGCCGTGGCACGCCTTACCTGCCGTTGGAAGGGCGGTACAATTTCCTCATTCATTCGGCGGCCAAATCGTTCAGTATGCATGTCGTCGACCTGGAAGAACGCTGGGGCAATCGCACGGAAAACTATTTGCTTGATTGGTTGATCTGGCCGC
>Ga0272444_10001606_pt1 | contig 21587 bp, 16 predicted proteins | sample SSMForm13_FD_201033 | JGI IMG/M metagenome (GOLD analysis project Ga0272444, IMG submission 201033) | Marine sediment archaeal communities from Little Sippewissett salt marsh, Falmouth, MA, United States - SSM-Form-13 | ecosystem: Environmental > Aquatic > Marine > Wetlands > Sediment ...
GAATATCAACATAACTATTCTGACAATTGGCATGACGAAGTAGAGACCGTAATTCAGAGACCATCTTTTGCCTCCAGAAGCTACTATATTTCAATACATTTCCCGCCCAACAGGCATCGACTCGGCCTGACTCCACATCCTTCATGTCTTCCTTCCACCGAAAAATGTTATAAACAACCCCACTTTTAATTTTTCTCCACCAGCATCAGTACCATAGCGAATTGATGCATTGGAAGTCTCTACTTCAAAAACACCTTTTCAAGCCTTCCAACCAAGCATCAAACCTCCCCTTTTCTTGATCGTCGGTTTTCCAAGCGCTACAAATACCGTCATCCACACTTCATCCGTCACAAAAAGCGACTCCTCCAAAAAGCTACTTGAGCCGTCGGTTCTAACATTCACATTCCGCCTTGAAATCCTCTGCTCCGGAAGCCTGATCGGCCTTCAGCACCATCCCATGCGCTTGGCTATCTGCCTTTGCACAGAAGGATTGTCCACGGCAGTGGCTTTGCTATGTCCTCAATTGAGAAGAACTTGTTGACGAGGCAGATCAATGAGGTTGACGACCAGTGCTGAATGTGGCCTGGGGTGTTTCCCAGATCGCCTATATATTTGAGTCTGCACAGATTAAGCATTCGCCAAACTGGCTCCCTCGGAACACTCAGAATAATTCGGTCGTTTGCGATTTCGGCAAGTCTTTCGAGGGCGGCCTTAGGATGCTTCAGGTGTTCGAGGACTTCACAGCACATGATCAGGGCAGAAGATTCTTCCTGCGAGAGGTCATAGATACTCTTTACCACGAATTTGATTCCGGTATTTTGTGTTCTGGATCTCGCCTTATCGATGATCGACTCGGATATATCAGAGGCGGAGAATCTTTTGGGCTTATGCTTGAGGTGGTTGTAGACGTAACTCGATAGCATTCCCTCGCCGCACCCAACCTCATGGACCGTTGATGGCTCGCATCTCTCTGCAAAATCGACAATGGTTCGCAAAAATCGCCCGACCAGAAAGCCACTAATCGGGTTTGTTGTCTCATATTTGTTATAATAGTTGCCAGCAATCATTCTGCGGACCTTCTATTTGGAGTGAAATCAGGCTTACCCTCTTGGTCGTGATTGGTGATGTCCCTGGCATAAAAGTATTCAATGTGTTCTGAGTTTGATTGCCGCAATCGGTATTGTATTTCTTCAAGCAAGCTTCTGTTTGTACCCAGCAGCTCTGCAACGAAGGCAACCATGATGGTCTGAAATCCAATGCCAAGAAGGATACTGGCTAGAATGAGGGACTGTATTTTCCCTTGGCCCTGCCCGATGAAATAGAAGAAGAGAAATCTGAGGCCAATCAGAGATCCTGCACCAAAAAGAACGGAACCTATTGTGAAAAAAAACTTAAACGGTTTGTAAACAACGAAAATTTTAACGATGGTAATCGTGGAGCTGAGAATGTAAGCCTTAACGCTCTTGATAAGGCGAGATGATCGGAGCTTAGGATTGGTCTCAATGGGAACCCACATAATGGGTATGTTTTTTTGGCCAGCTTGAATGATCGTCTCCAAAGTATATGTGTGCTTTGAAAAGACATTGAGATGCTTGGCCGCATTTCGGGTAAAGGCTCTAAAGCCGCTCGGTGCATCGGGAATATCTGTACTGCTCACTTGGCGAACAACCCAACTGCCGAGCTTTTGTAATAGCTTCTTCGTGGATGTAAAGTCACTGATCTTGTCAATGGGCCTGGCACCAATAACGATATCTGCTCTTTTCTGAAGGATCGGATTGATAAGCGCTGGGATGCATTCCGCGCAGTATTGATTGTCAGCATCTGTGTTAACGATAATATCCGCGCCACGCTCTATGCATGCCTGGAGGCCGACTGAAAAACCCTGAGCCAACCCAAGGTTCTTGGGGTTCGAGATGATGTAGTCCACGCCATGCTCACGCGCGACCTCGACCGTATTGTCGGTGCTTCCATCGTCAATAATCAGCCACTCGATTTCATCAACCCCCGGCAGCTTGCGAGGAAGTGAACCTAAGGTCACGGGTAAGGTTTCTTCCTCATTGTAACATGGGATCTGGATGATCAGTTTCATTTGAAATGTCCTTATTGAAAGAACAGGGGCACAGCACTAGTCGGCCACATCACCACGCGGCTTGACCTTCGCCAACCACCACAGGCCAACCTGGGCGGCAGGAACCAAGCCCACGCTCCAAACCAATCGATCCAAGACGGCCACCGTTACGGCCATTGAAGGATCAACTCCAAGCTGATGAGAACCGTATGCTATAACGGCCTCTCGCAAACCTAAGCCGGAAGGGGTGAAACTCGCTAGAAGCGTTAAATCTCCAAGTAGGGAGACAAGCCATACCTCAGCAAAACCGAACCACAAATCAAAAGAGTGAAATGCGATACCGAGACGCAAAGCCCTCAGCAAGAGAATCAAAATATGAAGGGCAAAGGCCTTGAAAAGAAACGATGTATCTTTAGATAACTTGCGCCAGGAAAATCCGACACGCCTGAAAAAATCCGCCACACGCCCCTCCCATCGAGCAGGCACGGGTGCACCCAAGATCATAATCGTCACCGGGCCAGCGATGCAAAGTGCAAACCCAAATCCTATGAGAAATTGAAAGGGTATCCCATACGCGACGGAGAGAAGCGCCTGGAGACAAATTCCCAGAACGCCAATCGTTGGAAGCTGAAATAGACCCACGGGAACAAGTATGGTAGAAAAATCAGCATAACGAAGCCCGTACCGTCTCTTGAGAATCACAGCGACCGGACCGAGGCCACTCTTGGGGATCAACAAATTGCTGTAACTCGCAACAAGGATTAGACTGAACCCCGTAAATACAGATATTTTGCACCCGGCACGATGAACCCCCATCCGCATGATAACGCTCGTTACAAATCGCGCCGTTATGTATAATAGGAAGATTATCGGCACAAAGTAGAGCCTAACACATTCCAAGCGCCACAATTCATCCAGATATTGATGGCCTAAAACGACAAGGGCCACCATCGGTGCCACGCCGATTAGTATTCTTACCAACTGCTCCCTTTGCAGGACAAGCTTCACAACGTCTCATTTGCTCCAAAAAAGTAGTCACTCATCAAAAGTGTATTGATACTTTTCCATCAGCCGCCGGCAATGGCCTTGAACCACATCCCGCATTTCTTGATCCCAATTCCGCCAGTGAGGAAACCCCTTATTGTGACTCGCATGAATTTTCCTCTTTGTAGACTTCAATGAACGAATCGGCTCCGAGGGAAGACCCAACCATTCGGCTATTTGACCAAGGCCTGATGCATCGTTCGCGAAGAGATCCTCGAATCTGATCCGAATGTAACGGTCAGTGAATAGCTCTTCGCCCCGGTCAAGGATTGTATTTATCGATTTCCAGCGCCAAGCGATTCTTTCGTAAGCCTCCATTTCCTTCCAATATTTTTGGGGGATCTCTTCGTACTTATCCGGCTTAATCATCCAATAGGGGAAATAATTGGCTGCAAACCCTTTCAATCCCCTGAATACGCCAAAGTTTAGATATGAAGTTACATAATCACCAGGATGACGTACGATGTGCACTAGCTTTACTCGACCAAACACATCATCGAAAACATCAAGACATCCATGGAGAAAGGGGTTGGCCTCAATATACATGTTGCAAGCAACTGCTTCGAGAAGTCTTCGTCTACAGAAGCCCAAAAACGTACCCATGGACTTTCGACTTATGCGTCCGCACAAATAGAGATTGGATGCAACCCGCAAAAACCGAGATGGATAGGGCTCGTGAAAAGCAACACAACGATCGTATGTTACGGAGAAGTAGTGAGCGATGGCCTTCGTAGCGGTACGCCCCGTGGAGACAACAAAAACAACCTCCTTGTCTCTTGTTTTTATCCTTATCATGGCCTTAGATTATGCTCTTTTCAGCATATCTATGCCAGTTTCAGGCCGTGAAATCACTTGGTGCGCGCCTGAATGTAGCTCAACTTGTCGCGTTCCTCGCTTAAGTTCTCTGGTCACAAGTCTGGTTTAGCCCATACATTGACTAATCACCGAAAAGATACCTCGCCCTGTGATGCAACGTATTCCCAAAAACTACCATGAAAAAAGACAGACCGACTATCAAGGCCACATTCAGAAAACTAACATATCTATTTGGCCAGTGGATAAAAGCCACTGCAAAGGTTTGAGCAATAAAGCAAAGGAACAGAAGCAACTTTAATCCCAAGTCCGGAATTAGAAACATACCGGCAAGTGCTAGGACTATGGCACATATCTCGACTATGGGTCCAATATGATATTGAAAGAGTTTTGTCATAAACACGGCGGGAGCAATCTTCCACATTTTCCCCCGCCGGTTCAATTCAAGCTCATAAGGAACCTCTCGGATCCTTTGCCCACTGATAACCTTCCATTTTCCATACCCCTGTTTCCATACGTACCAATCATTCCGCACAGACCTACCCACATAATGTAAGAAGCGAATTCCTTTTTCATAATACCTGTACCAGCCATTGGCATAGAAGAATCCAGGCCTTTCTCTTAGCGCTCCCAAAACAGCAGGCTTGTAGACCTCGTCCACTGCAATCTGCGCATGGTGCAAATACCCTTCAGCGGAACCATCCGCCCGTTCTGAATAGGGCAGCCCAGTTCTTTTCGCAACAAGCCGTATGCGGTCATTCCGCGACTTCACAAAACCAAACGGATTCCAGGAATCAAATTGCCCGTTGGCTGCAAAAAGCTGATTCCAAAAGACGTGCCCACCAAACTCCACACCCTCAATCCCAACACTACGTTCAGATGGACGGAAATACGACGCTATTCCTTTGCCAACCAACAGAGAAAAACACAGAACAGCGAACAGCAACAACACTCGTCCGTCACACCACTTTCTTTCCTGTACAACGCCCTTAATCCAAAAAACAAAGGGGATCACCACGACCATAAATACGGGCTGGATTTTGATCGTAAACATCGCCAAAAAGGTCATCCCGAGATAAATGAGATACTTCTTCTTGCCCGGCGCATATATGTAATGCACAAGAAATGCTAGTGCCATGGTGAACAGGGGGATCAAATAGGCGTCTGCATCTGGATCATACAAATCGCTGAAGAATGGGAAATGGGTCGCATAGAGCAATCCGGTGACCAACCCGACAGCAGGGTGTATACGATGGGACAAGCCGCCTGCAAGAAGGGCCATCGCCACTGCAGTTAATACAAACATAGCATATCGTGTCGTCGGGTAGATCTCAGCGAAATCCTTTTTTAGGGCATGAGTCCCCCCCTCGACAAGAGCAGACGCAAGGGGCACCATAGTGTAACCCACATTGCGATAACACCTCTTTCCGATGGTTCCCGTTTTCAGCAGTTTTTCAGCCTGCCTACAGGCACCGCTCAATTTTCCATGTGCTGCTGTTCCTTCGCCAGCAGATATATACTCGTTGCTGATAAACGCCCCAGAGTGCACAAAATACATCAACAAGATAGGCAGTGTGACTGTAGCCAAGACCATGACATGGCGTCCTCCAAGCCTTCTTTTGGCAAGAATACCAATTGCAAACCCCACTACTCCAAGAATAAGCGCTGGGAACAAAAGATTGACTCCTCGGATATTTATCGCAAAGACCAAGTTCGGAGTGCTTACATCTTCCTCAGCTTCATACTTCACGCTAAGAATGTTTTTCTTACCAAAAGCGGGAGACCACGGGATGCAAAAGCGCTGCTGTGTGCTTCTGGAAAGGGGAGCTCGCAGTGCCTCGCCTTTCCCCTGCGTGACAACCAAGCTGCCAATTCTACCAGAACCCTCGGATGTCGAGTTTTCTCCTGTCTTCAATCGCACAAAAAACTCCAGGCAGGCATCTCCAGCAAGACCCACAACCCTGGGCACGACATAAACGATCGAGTCTTGCTGCCCGGGCTCCAAGACAGTCCCGTCAAAGTAGGCAACCCCTTCAAAGATGAACATCTCCATCTTGCCAGAACTCCCCGATCGGGAAACATCCCGGAGAGGCAGGTTGACAAAAAAGAGATGATAGGTCAAAAAATAACCAGCAGCAACTAGCAGGACAATGGAAAGGCCATACGCTAGCGGCCAAGTGGACCATCTCCGAACAGTACCCCACCATCTGCCAGACAAATCGGCAATGTCTATCTTCATCATAGGTGATGCAACCTTCTTTCTATTCCTTCCCATGTCTCATTCAGGATTCGGGGTCGTTTCAGGGGATCAGGGCAACGTGGGCAACTCGGACCCTTAAGGCTTTGCCAGATCCAATGGCAACCCTCTGACCATCATGACGATGGCCCTCTTCGATATGAATCTTTTCGCCCTGACCCCAAGCTATCCTTCCAGCTCGATTAGGGACAAGAAAGCAATTTGTTCACGAGATCTTCACACCGAATCGCGGTGAGGCAAATCAACGTTACGGTGTCTATAGGTATTCCAATTCTTTCATGTATTTGCCACTCGTATGAAGGATCGCCTGCTTCGTTTTTAAGTCAAGTTCCTCCTTCCAACGTCCTATACTGGAAGTAAAGAAGTCTCTCCTCAGATCTGCTGAGTTCGGATGGCAACTCTGGTGAATACTCGCCTTTGAGTCGTAGAAAGAAAAAACTCTCTCCTCGGTATCCATGGAGAGAAACTTGAAGAGATGATCGAGCTCTGTTGCAGGGTGAGTAATCAGGTCCTCATAACGAATCAGCAAACACCTTCTGGGGTGCGCAGAGTTAAACCTATTAAATGTTTTGAGACAGCTGTTCCACTTGGAACAGATTTCCAAGACGGATTGGTCAAACCCTCTCTTAATCTGGGAGGCAACTACGTCACGTGGATCACGCAGGATGAAAACGAATCGACCGCAAGGAAAATGCCGATAGGCGGAAAAAACGAGGGATGGACTGAGTTTAAAGCCGGCAAACAGTGATTTAGAAACTTCCCGCTTCCGTTCCACGATTCGCCAGGCAACCAACAAACACTCGCGTAAGTCAGATATATGGGTCGTTCCTTGAGCAACGAGTTTCCGTAAGACGTGTCGCACCTCGTCGGCCGAAAGCCCGACCCTGTGGCAACGGGCGAGGAAAAGGCCCTCCACTTTCTTGCCGGACTTACGTATGACCCCGCCGCATTTTCTGAAATCACCTTCGGTCACATCCAGGCCATGATCAAGAAGCCCGATGAGATTTTCAAGCGACCCTATCTCGCCAGGAAGAAGCTCATAGCCCATTGAAATCTTGCTATGTGAATCGAGAATCGTGGCCAGCAATGTTGTTCCTGAACGGGATATACCACAAACAAAAACGGTTTTGCCTTTCTCAATTGTTTTTCCTCTGTGCCAAGGTCTCGGGAACAGTATTTCTCTCCAAAATCGATTATTCCCGAAACATATCTGATGCCAAGTCACAAATCGGCCGAACCCTGCATTGATCTGTTGCCTGATGAAAGAAGCATAAGATTTGTGAGACTTAAATTCGAAACCCGCCATTATAACACCTGAAGTTCGAAATCTCTTTGCACTACCTTGATGCCGAGATCTCTCCCAGATTCAGCATAAGTCCAATGCCACTTCACGCAAATCACCGTCGCGCCAAGATGCTTGAACAGAAACGCGAATCAGTTAAATCACTTGGCCGTGCGAGACCTCCCCTTCAGCACAGGGGAATGACATTGCAATCGAAAACATGAAACACTCGCAGATGAAGCACTCAAAATAGTCTAAAAACTTAAAGCACTTAGAGTTCATCTGCTCAGTCAAAACTCCACCACACTGGGTGAGCCAGAATTCCTACAACCGAACCTTTTTCAGGATCATGTCGCCCAAAAGGCCGTCGACCCCAAGTGCGGAGTTGCGTGCTCATATTTCCACCAGAGTCTGTGTGGTATATATCTAGGGCAATATCATATGCTTCGTATTCAAGGTCAAAATCAAACATAGAGACTGTTCCTAGTTGTACTTCCTGAATGCCGTTGTCTTCTTGCCACGTTATCGTCCTAGGTCCTCCAAAGCGGTCGTCACAGCACTCCAAAAAAAGCTCCCAATTGCGGAATTTCAGCTCCCTGCATAACTTGTCTCCATGGGTTGACGTGCCCACGATATCTATGCCGTTAGAACGAAGAAACTCCAGTTCACGCTTTAGGAGATCCACAGGATCAATGCGCTTGTAAAGGGCTAACGCTACGAGATTGTTGTGAAAGGTCACTTCGTGTCCGAGGTTAATCAAGAACCTGGCGCACTCGACAAGATCGTGCGTGTGGACGTAACTTTTACCGTCGAGCTTTCCGTAATACCAAGCTGTATGGAGAAGGCAGTAGGTGGCTCGAATGTCATGATTGTATTCCCATTTTGCGATCTTTTGAGCGGTGATATGGTCGTGGTCAACGTCATGCCGAACGAGAAGAACCCTTCGATCGCCGATTTCAGATTCCCGAACGTAATCACGGTAACGCAAAATTTCATATTCGCCCACGTATGGTTCCAGCAGGGCTTCGTATTCGGCCGGACTGCAATTTTTTCGGGCATTCATCCGGTGGATATGGTCTCGCACTCTTTTCTTAGGCAAGCGGTAACATGCCGACAGCATATTTCCTTTATGATGACTATTCATACGTATTTCCAGCGTGCCATCCGACTGCTACAAAGCATCTCGACCTCTTCGGTATCTTTATTGTCCAACTCCTGGCGCCATCTTGCAATGCTGGTCGTAAAAAAGTTCTGGCGTAGGGCCTCAGCGTTTGGATGGCCAGCCCGATGAACCGTGGCCTTGGATCGATAAAAGGCGAAGACCGAATCCTCCAGTTCCACAGGAAGTTTTTGGAAGATCCCTTCAATAGTCTCTTGCGGCGTTGTCACCAGATCCTCATAGCGGATGAAAACCGCCACTTCGGAGTGGTGGGTCTGAAACGCCAGGAAGGCGTCTAGGTAGTTGTTCCAGGCCTGGCAAATCTGTTTGGTTGTGCGCTTGAACCCCCTCTCCCTATGAGAGGCGACCACATCACGCGGGTCTCGCAGGATATAAACGTAGTGCCCCCCCGGAAAGAGGTTATGAGCCCTGTCGATAGAAGGAATATTGAGCTTGAAACCAAAAAGCGCCGCCGACTCTCTGTTTTTTTTCTTTTCGGCAACCTTAGAGGCTACCGCCAGACGATCTCTTAGGTCGACCGTTTCCTTTAACCCTTCCCTTTCCATGCCCTTGAGGACTTCGAACAAGTCCTCAACCGAGATACCCGTTCGAAAACTCCGGGTGATGAAAAGCCCGGTGTCTTCCTGACCAGCGTGGCGTAAGACCCGACCACACTTCCCAAAATCCCCTCCGCATTCTGCAAGAGCCTTTTCCAGGAGAACCTTGATCTGACCGGGTGAAGGCAACCTGGGAGGAATCAGTTCATATCCAAGAGCAATTTGGCTATGTGAATCCAGAACGGTGGTTAATAACGTCGTACCTGAGCGTGACATGCCGCAAGGGAACAGCATGGGCTGAGTGGTCAGAGGTTTGTTATTACGAAACAATCTGAAAGACATAACCAAAGGAGAGGAAACAAATAGAACCTCTGAGACGTCCAAATAATCCTTCTTCACTTATTTGTATGGACTTTCCCATCTGCGGCCTCACTTAATAACTTGATCGTCCATTATATTGATTCCTTTGCGTGAACGGTCTTTCATCTCTGTTATGCCGAATATCCCGAATGTTGCAGCCAGCGCACGGCATCGGGCCTGTCCATGAACTCCGCAATGCGTTTCTTGTGTTCGGGGCGACGCCATCGGTTGATCCACGTGGCCTGAACCGGTTCGTTCAGTTTTGGCTGACATACCTTCTTCAAATCCTTGGATATCGTTTCCCGATTCAGATCATTAATGATCATAGGGTCGAAGGGAAGTCCCAGGAAGTTGAAAAGAGCCGCCAGAGTTTCCGATGTCTTGGTCACTAGGTCTTCATATTTCACAAAAAAGTGGCGCGGATTCGTGAAGGAGTAAATACATAGCATGGAGTCGATATAGCGCTGCACCGAACAGTGGTATTCATGGCTGCTTTTTCCCGGATTCTCATCAAGTTTGGATGTGATAACGTCCAACCCGTGGCGGACCGTGCTAATGAAATAGGCCTTAGGGTTCTCCGCCGCCAGTCTAGCGTAGGAGAAGCAGTTCCGAGGCGTTTTTTCACCCCAAACGGGTTTATGTGAGCCAAAACGCTGTGAATAGATCTCCATGATTGAGTCAAACGCTTCGAAGGAATTATGTGCTAACAGAATGCTTCTGCGGACTTCTTTCTCCGGAATATCGAGTTGCCCGACGATCCTCTTGGAGACGCGTTCGACCCTTTGCTGCTGTTGGCTGAGGGGGACCAGAAAGAAGGCTGTTTCGGGACCGGCTAGGATATGTGGGGATGTGTCAAGCGCGAATCTAAGCAATGTGGACCCAGAGCGCGGAAGACCGCCGATGATAATCCGCTTCGAGAATGATTGGTCACTGGCGATTGTCAGGTTCCTCGTTTTCTTGTTCGAGTAGCCCTTTAAGGGTATTCACCTTCAGAAATCAACCTTGTTTAGTTCGCGACGGTCGGCATTATCAGACCACATGAGGCGCCATCATCCTCCTTTCTGTTCTTCTCATCCACGTCGCGTTATCAAGAAGTGCAAGTTATTGAAAAATGCATAACGCAATATCTTGATATTACGAGCCTTCCAGAACGGCGTGAGAAACGACTCGATAGTATGGTGATATTTTCCACCATGAAAGTCCACAGTCTCAGATTTTCGGGGAGATCGATTGTACGGAAGCTTGACCTCTCCCACAGGGGTGTATGTGCCCATCTTCTCTGGCTGCGATGCAAAAATAGAATAGAACAAGCCGCTTTTTGTCAATTGCTTATGCCAGGATTCGATCACCCTGATCGTTGCTGGGCGATCCATGTTGTGCTGATTATAAAGACCGGGACCGCGGGCGAAAATCAGGGCAAAGAAGTCTTCAGGAAACGGCAGGTCCATCTCGGCATCGCCAACAATAAAATGGTTGCTATCAGCATCCAAGAGCTTTTTTGCCTTCTTGACACCCCCTACAGAGATATCGATGCCAAAAAGCTCAAGATTCGGATTGACATTCTGAATCCCCTTGGACCAGATGCCATCTCCGCAACAGAGGTCTAGTACACGGCCTGCTTTGGGCAACTTCACATGGGCACTTACCCACTCGGTAACCATCTCTTCCGAATACTGGAACCCCTCTTGTCGGGAAAAAAATTCATTCGTTGCACTGAGCGCTTCTTCGGGGCTATCGTAAACCAGGTTGGACATCACATCTTCTCCACAACAAGGCGAGTCAAGCAAAGGGAAAGAGAAAGCCCAGTCTCTATTGAGAGCCGCCACTCAGCCCTGAACCTTTTCCACAACCAAACGTTGCAACGCAACCCTTTCTGGCAATGATTTGATATCTAAGTACACGGCCAGAGTAAAACGCCTTGCCTCATGCAAAGGACGGCAAGAAAATTCAAGTCGATCATCACCCTGCCGAAACTGTCCTAATGACCGCTTCCCTATTTGCGCCCCCTGTTCATCAAACATCAGGCAAAATAGCTGAAAAAAACCCTCTCCTTCGCACACAGCCTCAAGCCACCCACGCACGTACGTCCCAATATCGTGGGGCCAGCCTTTATCATCTTGAAGCTCATACCAGGTCCCGCCCCCTATGACAAAAAAGGCGTGACGTTTTCTGGTGGGAACGATCGCGAGTCCGTTTTCAACAACACTAAGCTCACAACCAACAGAAAAAAATTGCTCAGGCCGCTGTCGCTTAAAATCTATGTTGGAGAGGCTTTCAATGTGATCTTTTTTCGGTAATTCACCTTCTCTCTCCTTGTGAGCTGTCCGCTTCTTGGCGACGTATTTTTTCGACCAACCTCCAAGCTCCCTGTCGTAAGAAGCCCCCCCGTAAGCATTTTCATATTCCAGCTCCGTAATCACCGGCCCCATGATTCCATGATATAGACACTTCTGTTCATCACGCCACTGCGAGTAATCCGGAAATTGCTGATTCACATTGGCGTTTATTATCTCACGAAAGATATTCGTCCCTAACCTTGGGAACACGATCACGCCCAAGGACAAAAGAGCGTTACTAAGATATTTAACATCTTGAACCATATTCTCGAAAACAATCCTATATTCACAAGAATCAAGAAGTGACTCGTTGGTCAGGCGAACATACCAGCAAGCTTTTTCAAATTGGCTTAACGTGTCCCAGTTGTCCACTTCCATTACCGGATGCTTTTTATCCATCGGCGTGTCATACCAATCTCTGTTCAAAATGGAACGAACCACATCCTTGGGGTCCCTGTGCACAAGGACAAAGACTGCCTCTGGAAAGACTTCCCTGAACATTGGCAGGAATCTTTCCAAATAAACATTGGCCTCAGCAAAGTCTTGGTTCAGGGTTTCAGCCCAGTTTCGGCTTTCAATGAGTAAGTTCCTTGCTTCGTCTTTCTTACTTATCAGATCAGGAAAACCGTAGCCGGTTCGCTTTTCTGGAATCAATTGTTGGTCCTTAAATCTATGGTTTAAAGTGAACTCATGGACGGCATGGACAGATGTCGCCGTGTTCAAAAAATTGGCCAACCACTTAGATCCTGACCTCGCCGTAGATAAGAAAAAGAAGTATTTCTGCGGACCTCGCCAATGTTCAGGATGAACCAATATCTGCTGGCGTCCCTCGCTGAGATTCACCTCCAAGGGATCCTGGGAGCGGTTCCATGACCCCCCGGAATCCGTATAGTAGCCATTATATGATGTATGCATGGCATCGTAACTGAGCCCGAGTTCTTCCATCGAAACGGACCATAAAGGAAAAACGCGCTTGTCTCCCCGCCTCAATCTATGACCCGGTGGGTAGGCAATACTGTACCTTTCATCTTCCGCAGCGATTCCTTCGGCATTCAACCCCGATTCTGTGTGAAGGGGATCATTCGGCTCTAGCTCGGAAAAACACCAGTAGTTGATAAATTGTTTCTCATAACAAAGTTGGTCCCCGTGTGGGGAGACGCCCGAGATGTCCAGCCCTGAGCGACGAAGTGGATCAAGGATATCTTTCAGGGCCTCATAAACGTCGTCCACATGCCCCCGCATCCATTCGGAAAGCACATTCACATGCAACCCGATCTCGTGACCAAAATCCTGTATTTGAAGAGCCTTATCGACAAACTGTGGCGTGTTCCAATATTCCGCAGTATGTAAAAGGAAAAAGGTTGATCGGTACCCTTTCTCTTTTTCCCAAAATGCCATTTCCAGGGCTAAGTCTATGTGATGATCAACGTCGTGGCGAAGCGCAATAACCGGTTCAGCAGGATTGGCGGCGAATTCTCTAAGGGTGACTGAATGACCAATATGGTTCAGATATTTGAAATATTCAGAGCTTATAGCCATTGTTAAGACAGGGATTGGTAAATATCGATGAGCTTACTGGATTCGTTTTCCCAGTTATAGGTTGAGGCGACTGCATCCGTCTTCTTCTTGATATCTCTCCATTTCTCAGGAGCTTCAAAAATTTCCATCGCCGCGCGTGCGATGTCTTTAGGGACACTGGGATCAAATGTTGTTCCCACGCCATATTCATCAATAATCTGACGCATCTCAGGGAGGTCGCTGCAAATAACAGGTAATCCTGCAAGCAAGTATTCAAACAACTTGTTGGGAGAGCAATAGTAATAACTTAGGCACACATTTTCTATAGGAGCCACACCAAGGTTTGCGCTCGACGCATAGAGTGTCACCTCGTCAGTTGGAACGGGTCCAAAAAACGCCAGGCGAGAAGCGACACCCTTCTCGGCTGCAATAGCTCTTAGCTTATTCTCGTACCTATTATTACTGTACCCCATCAAAACCAAAAAGCAGTGCGGCAAGTACACCAGTGATTCGATCAGGTTTTCAAGCCCGCGATTAAAGGTTATGGATCCTGAATAAAGAAGAACATCATAGTCGTCTTGAATACCAATGGCGCGACGCAAAGATACATATTGGGACGGCGGAGACACTTTTTCAAGGCTCGGGGTGTTCATGATGACGGTTGGAAGCTGGACCTTGTATGTATCCGCCAGCATCCGGGCAAGTGAATCATTGACTGTAATAACATGATCCGATCTTCTTATAAGATAGGCTTCGACCTTCTTTCTCATCCATTTTCCGGCAGGGTTGTATGGCTCAAACCTGTTTCTTTCCAAATACAGTTCGTGCGAATCATAGATGAGGTTCGCACCCCATTTTCTTGCCGCCGCATACGCGCCTATCAAGGTATTGAGGTCATGCGCATGGAACACATCATATCCCTCAACCTTTGCTGTTTTCAGTATCCTGAAATTAAAATCCAGTATGAGAAATGGCCTATGGAATTTCATCAAAAATGATTCCACAGAATGTCTTATTACTCGCTGTACTCTTATCCTTACATATCTTAATATTCTCCTCATGCCCTTTCGGAACAATGTCAGTAAAATGGATGGCGTGTGAATCTTAGTCTCTGAAGATCCAAAGACTTCTTCCTTAACAGATGGAGAATGACCTTTCGTATTCTTTGTCTTGGTAAAAATCTCCCAACATGTCACTTGTCTGATTAGGTGAATTAATCTGAGATGAAATGGATTTACAGGAATGCGTTTGACTCTTATGCCGTTTACGTTTTCCAAAGGTACTGTGTTGTCATCGAGTCGAGCTAAGACGGTAACGCCATATCCTATTTTGGCAAGCGATGACGCTTCCTTCAGCACTCTGGAATCATGGGTGAAATTATTAAAAACGCACATACACACCCTTCTTTGGCCAGAGTGACTAACGTGACCGCCCAGCTTCATCAAACCACTTCCACCCTAATTGATCGTAAACAAAATGAAAAACAGGGGTAACATTTTAAAATAGCCGTTATTTTTGTTGTTTTTTCCAAAATTCAATATGGCTTCTATTGCTGAGATATAGTTTTAAGAAACTTTTTTCATTTTGTTTACCCATCGGGAAAGCCGATGCCACTGCACCTTCTACGTTGCCAAGGGCTCGCGGTAGACGACTGCAGCTTCGCCCTTGAACGCCTTGAAGCTGGGACGCCCTCGACTTTCGCTCAATTAGGGTTCCACGCTATGATGATGTTCCCAGATCGCTGGTCTCACAGGTGCGGCCTTGATGAACTGCGGACGGGCACCTACAATCGTGGCTACTTTCACTTGAGAAAGTACTCATCTATGGAGTCGACCACATACGCCTGCTGCTCAGAGGTCAACTCCGGATAGATAGGCAGGGCCAATGTTCTCTTGGCCGCCTCCTCACTGACCGGAAACGATCCGGACGAATAACCAAGGTTAGCAAAACATTCCTGCAGGTGTAATGGAACGGGATAGTAGATCTCTGTGCCAATACCCTTTTCCAAGAGGTGGGCCTTGAGTTCATCTCTGCGAGTCGTATTGATCACATACTGGTTATAGATATGGTCATGGCAAGCGCCTTTGGAATCTTGAACACCAAGGTCTTCCGCAAAAGCTTCTCTCCAAACCGATTTGGGTAGCGTAACAAACCCTTTGTCAACGAGCCCGGAAGATTTGAATGCCTCGTCATACCGCGCGGCGTTTTCTCGACGCTTCGCTGTCCAGGTGTCTAAATGCCTGAGCTTGACAGACAACACAGCAGCTTGAATAGCATCCAGCCTGAAATTGCCACCCACGAAACTGTGGTAGTACTTTGGCTTGGATCCATGGACCCGGAGTATCTTGAGCCTCTCGGCTCGGTCCGGGTCGTTGGTGACCACCATGCCACCGTCCCCAAAGCCACCCAGATTCTTGGAAGGGAAAAAAGAAAAACAGCCGTAGTCGCCCATGGAACCAACTCGGCAGATTTTCGAAGGTGACGGAATTGGGGAGACATATTCGGAACCGATAGCTTGAGCGGCATCCTCGATAACGACTAGGTCCCTCTTTTTGGCAATCTCCAAAATGGGATCCATATCAGCACACTGTCCATAGAGGTGAACAGGAATAATAGCTCGCGTCTTTGGCGTTACTTGTTCTTCGATCAAGTCCGGGGCAATGTTATACGTATCGGGCTGGACATCCACAAACACGGGTCTTGCCCCTGTACGAACGATGGCGCCGGCCGTCGCAAAGAACGTGTACGGTGTGGTGATCACTTCGTCGCCGGGACCAATGTCTTCTGCCATTAAACAGATCAACAAGGCGTCAGATCCAGAACTGACGCCTATCCCATGAGAACACTGAGAATAGGCAGCCACTTTTCCCTCAAGACCGGCCACTTCCGGACCTAGTATAAAATACTGGCTCTCCAGGACTCCCTGCAAAGCCGGAACAATCTCCTCCCGGATGGTTTCATACTGGGCCTTCAGATCCAGCAACGGCACCTTCATAGTCCCTCTTCCTTTCTCATTTCCGTGATGCGTTTCTTCCCAACCTTTTGATACTTCTTGCCGCATCCCTGGCATGTGGCCTCGTCTTTGTTAAAAGCAAGCTGAATGCCGCAGGCGCACATCCAGCCTTTCTGCTTGGCGGGATTGCCCACCACCAGGGCATAATCCGGCACGTCCTTGAGCACGACAGCCCCGGAACCAATAAATGCATGACTGCCGATGATGATGCCACAAATGATCGTGGCATTGGCGCCGATGGTTGCTCCCCTTTTAACGAGGGTGGGACGAATCTCATCCATGCGCCGGATGGCGCTTCGGGGGTTGTAAACATTGGTGAAAACCATGGATGGCCCACAGAAGACCTCATCTTCTAAGGTCACGCCCTTGTAAATGGAGACATTGTTCTGAATCTTGCAGCTATCACCGATACTCACATCCGGTCCGATCACCACGTTCTGGCCGATGTTACTGTCTCTGCCTATGCGGCTCCCAGTCAGGATATGAGAGAAATGCCAGACTCGGCTGCCATCTCCGATTCGCACATCCTCATCCACGTAAGAAGATTGGTGGACAAAATAGTTCTTGGCTCCTGCCTCTAAGCTCAAAGGTTTTTGATCCCTTCTTTCAACTTTCAGCTTTGAGCTTTCAGCCAGTGTAATGGTAGCACCATTTCCATCCAGAGACGCCTGGGACGCCTGAAGCACTTGCAGAACCCGGAGTCCTTCTCGACCGTTTGTCTGAGGCGTTCGACCTTCTGCAATGCAGGTCAAAAAGTGCTGACATTCGGCCTTCAAGGGTTCTTCCATAGGCACTTCTACCAGCTCCGGTTCCGCCTTGGCGGCCACAGGAACGCGGTGCAGCCACTGTATCTCATGGGAGAAAAGCTTGAGTTTTTCCTCACTCATGTCATCGAATACAGCCATTTTTTTATCGCCTACCACCACTAGCTTTTGTTCTTTGAATGGGTGAAGCCAGGAGACAAAGATGTGAGCCTTGACGCCACTTGGAAAATCCAATGTCGTTAAGGTGGTGTCTGGAATCTGATCCTGCAAGTATGTTCCTCCTGTTGCATAGATCGTCTCAGGCATTTCTCCCAAGAGCATAAGAATCACGGAGATGTCGTGAGGGGCAAAACTCCAGAGGATGTTTTCCTCCGATCTGATCTTGCCGATGTTCAGGCGGTTTGAATAAAGGTACTGAATCTTTCCCAGTTCTCCAGAATCAGTGAGTGCCTTGAGTTTGATCACGGCTCCATGATACTGGAGAATGTGTCCCACCATTAAGGTCAGTTGGTTCTCGTCTGCCAGCTGAACGAGCTCTTTGCCCTCTTCTTGGGTAAGGGCAAGCGGTTTTTCCACAAAGACATGCTTTCCAGCCAACAGGCTTCTTTTTGCCAAATCATAATGAGTTTCGGCCGGTGTCGCGAGGACAACGGCGTCAATCACTGGTGAAAACTCGCCCAGCAGCTGGTCAACATCCTGAACCACGGGAATCCCCTGGTACATCTCTTGAAACTTGGCGAGGACCTGCGGGTCTCTGTCACAAATAGCGGCAAGGGCCCCAAGGCCGTGAAAATTTCGCACCAGGTTTTTCCCCCAGTAACCTGAACCTACAACAGCAACGTTTGTCATATTATTTCTCTCCAATTAGCTAGCTTCCATCCATAAATGTCCCTTTTTCTCCCTGAGCGGCGTTCTCCGCGCGTTTTCGCCTGCGACGTACAAAAAGTACGCCTCGGCGTCAACCCTTGTGCGGCCTTGCTCAGAGAACAAAATGCTCATTTCTGCATTGGAAGCTGACGCCGTGCCTATTTGATTGGATCATGTTTCGTGGATAGGCACAAGCTAAGATCGTTAGTCAAAAAGCCATCCAATACTATTCGCAGAGAAACGAAAAGGCCTCAACGGGCCTCTCTGTTTGATGCTAGACGCATATTTGAACACTGCTGAACGCTTCACACCGCCATCGAAAACAATGGGGTCCAAAAACCTTCTTAGATTGCCGCCACCACGCCTGCGGCAACAGCAATCTGAAATATGATCTGGGTGATGTCTCGGAACTCCTTCACCCAGTGGATCTTGACCAGCTTTCTGGGTACCAGCAGGGTATCTCCTGGATAAAGGGTCGCGGACTTGAAGCTCCCGTACGTCCATCGATTGTTGTCAGGATCCCAGTCAAATAGCTTACCGCTTTGACTTTTGCTCTGCACGGATCCATCAGCGCGAATGATGTATATCTCATCTTTTTCCGCATTCACGGTCGGGCCACCCGCCCGTTTCAGGTAATAGTCATACTTCTTCCCCTTTTCGTACAGAAAGGAGGTCGCATTGTACACCTCCCCCAACACGTTCACAGCCTCGGGCCTCTTGGGGACGAAGAGCCGATCTTGGTCCTCAACTCTCAGATCAAATTTGGAATCCTTAAACCTCTCCAGCTGCTCCAATCTTACTACCATTCGCCCCTCCACTTTTGCCTTCTTGAGTACTTGGAGCAGGCTCTTTTTTGCCTCCATGCCGACCCGATGAGCTTCTACCTCTTCTTTGGACAGTGCCCCCATCACCTCTGTCGCCTCTCCGGCAGCAAGGTCCTCCTCCATCTTGAGGATGAGATCAGCCAACCTCTGGCCCTGAATTTGCCGAACCCTTTCTCTTGTGAAGAAGGCCCCCCGCAGATAGGCATCTTGGGTAAAGCCTCCGGCCCTTTCAATGAGAGAGCTAAGCCTTTCTCCGTCCCTCACGAAATACTCGCCCGGATATCTAACCTCCCCATCGATGGTGACCCTGACCTCCTCCAGCCAGTCAGGAATCCTCTTGATAAAGATCTGGTCGTACTCCTGCAAGTTGAAATTCTCTAGCGGATTGCTTGCCAGGGCTTGGGCTACGTTGAACGCCATAACCTCTGTTTTCATGAGGTCCCCATCAACCAGCTTGAAGCGAACCAGCTCTGCCTCCCCCTTGTGAGCCTCCTTGCGCAAGTTTCCACCTGCCATCATGAGGTCTTTGATGGTCATACCCACGGCCAGAGGATACTGTCCAGGGTTATTCACCATGCCATAGATCCTAACGAACGCTCTAGGCTTGTACTCCCTGATGCTGTGGATGACCACCTCGTCCTGATCCTGAAGCAGCAGGTTGTCCTGAGGCACCTCCTTGAGGGCGTCCTCAAGATTAAAAGTCATAAGGGCCACATCAAAGGTCCTAGGATCCGTCCGGTAAAGATGGCCCAGAGGAAGGTAGGCATCTCGCGTGAGACCGCCTGCCTTGTAAAGCAGGTCCTTGATCCTCATCTTGTCAATTGAGTAACGCCCCGGCTTCCTCACTTCCCCTGTAATCTGAACCTCTGGCTTGTCCTCAAAGACCGATTTGTTGAACACATAGACTTCGTCCAACGGCTGGAGTTTAAGATTCTCCAAAAAATCGCTGTGAATCAGCAGTTTTTCAAGATTAAATGGAATGAGTTCTGCCCTCATTTCGTCAGGCTTATAACGTTTGATCAGGGCGTAGGGCAGGTACGTGTCGGGCTGCAGGGTTTCCATCTCCAGGCTGGGCAGCACGTCGAGTATTCGCATACCGGGCTTGTAGGCGTACTTTCCCGGCCTCGATACGTTGCCGTAAAGATAAACCGCATTGACGCTCTGCTCCAGGATGGGAAACACTTGGACTTGGTCCCCGTCCTTGAGAGGAATGACCTTGTCTTTCTCTAAATGCTCATATGGTATATCCAGAACCATTTTCATTTGATTTTTGAAAGCCCGCTCGATCTGAATCCGCTGATTGTAAGCTTGGGGGGCCAGACCGCCAGCCAACTTCAGGGCCCTCTGAAGAGTCTGGTCCTCTTTCAGCTCGTAGATGGCTTGCCGTCGGACATTGCCTGCGACAGCCACCATTGGCCCGCCCTGGGGCACAAAGATCACGTCACCCGGCATGAGGCGGGTATCAGCGGAAGTGTCTCCTCTGAGTAGAAAGTCGTAAAAGTCCACGGTGGTCACCACCCGGCCGGCGCGTTTCAGCTGTACCTGGCGAAGCGAACCCAGAATGGTGGGACCGCCGGATGCCAACAGGGCATTGGTCATGGTGGCCAGGGAACTCACCGTATAGACTCCTGGGCTCTTCACCTCACCAAGGAGAAACACCTGAATGGTACGCAGCTTGCCCATAGAGATGTTGACGTTGACCCCGGTCATCGCTTCTGCCTTTCGCTTGATCAACTCTTTCAGCTCCTGGTAGGTGAGACCCGCTACTGTGAGCGGTCCCACCTTGGGAAACTGAATCACGCCTTCATTGTCCACTACTAGGGAGTACTCGGCGTCAACCCGCCCCCACATGAGCACTTTGATTTCATCGCCGGGACCAATCACGTAAACATCAGAAACGGGTACCTGGGTAATAGGGGCAAAGGTACTGGGTGGCTGAGAAAAGAGCTCATGGCCGAAAATCTTCAGCTCTGACTCGGCAACCTCCTTTTCGCCCCGGCGAGTCTCTTCTTCCTGTTCAGCCTCCACTGGACCCTTTTTTCCTTGTTCCGGGAGGGCAGGTTTTTTCTCACGCTCTTTGAGGAGCCTTTTTCCAGCCTCGATTTCTTCCAGGGTCAGTGTGCCCAGCCCCTCTTTGCCCTTGAGCTTTTGGAGCTCCGCAGCGCTTACCTCACCCCGCTCCATGGCCTCACGAGCCCGCTCTAGCTGCTCTCCCGAAATCTTTCCCTGCTCAAACAACTCCTCCGCTTCGTCCAGGAGCTCGGGCGGAATTCGGCCTTCTTCCCCAACTTGTTCGGCAAAATTCGGTGCAGCAGTCAGGAGAAATGACATGATGAACCAGCACGCAATAATTTGGATTCGAATCCCTGGAACACGCCTATTCTTCAGCAAATCTGCAATCATAACCTCTCCCCATCCAGTGCGAGTTTCGAGAATACTCTCATCGTGCGTTGTAGCGTGGATGGACGTTCTCCAAGCACCATTCATAGGTCTGCCTAATCCCATCCCTTAATGATATTCTTGGTAACCAGCCAAGGGCCTCCATTGTAGATATGTCAAGTAGTTTCTGCGGCGTTCCATCAGGCTTGGTTGTGTCAAATAACATGTCACCTTCGAACCCGACGATTTCCTTGATGGTCAGGGCAAGCTCCTTGATGGTCATGTCTTTGCCGCAACCAATATTCACCATAGAGCTTGGCAAATCCCTTGCTTCCAGGTGTGAGGC
>Ga0272444_10001609_pt1 | contig 21580 bp, 16 predicted proteins | sample SSMForm13_FD_201033 | JGI IMG/M metagenome (GOLD analysis project Ga0272444, IMG submission 201033) | Marine sediment archaeal communities from Little Sippewissett salt marsh, Falmouth, MA, United States - SSM-Form-13 | ecosystem: Environmental > Aquatic > Marine > Wetlands > Sediment ...
TCAATGTTTTCCGTCGCCGCTTCGATTGCGATGTCGGCCTGGGCCGCCTGGTTGAGATCGCTGACCGGGGTGATTAATTCCAGCAATTGATCCTTATCGGCGGTGGTAATTTTTTCTTTTTTAACCAAACGGTCAAGACTTTTGGCAATTTGTGCTTTGCCCTTTTCGGCCAGATCAAGGCTGATGTCGTGCAAAAGCACCTTTAAACCTTTACCTGCAGCTACTTGCGCGATGCCGTGGCCCATTGTGCCGGCGCCGATTACAAAAACCGTTTCAATGCTCATTACCCATCTCCTTTCAACCCCAAAGTAAATCGGGGGAGGTCGTCGGAAAATCATACGAAAACTAGGTTTCGGTAGCGCCTTCTATCATGGGTTTTCCCTTGCAATCAAGGCCGGAAGAAGAAATGAAAAAAAATGTTGACCAAGGGGCTTTTTTTCGCTTGAACAACCCTATTGCTTCTGGTAAAAGTCGCCCTAATTTGACCCCGAAACAGGACATACTTTTGGGGGATGCGATGGCGCATGAGAAGTACGGAAAACTGCACCTTTGTTTGGAATGCAATATCAAGTTTTTCGATCTCGGCAAAGGTGTGCCGACTTGCCCAAAATGCGGCAAGCAGATCGAAGCCAAAGCCAAAGCCAAAGCCGCAAACGAATCCGGCAAAGCTAAGGCGAAAAAGTCCCAAGACGAAACGGAAGAGATTGAAGATCTGGACAGCATCGACGATTTCGACGGCGATTACGATGAAGAAATCGACGGCGATTTCGGAGAAGAAATGGGCGGCTCCAGCGACATTGAGGAAGCTGAAAAAGACGACGATGAAGACGACAATAGTTAACCGTTAGCTCGTCGACATTTTTTTCGCCGACGGTGTTTGCCCTGCAATAGGCCTAATGAGTTTACGAACTCATCAACCGCATTAACACTTTCTGTCCTTCACCAGCGTGAAGGGGATGGATTTTTTCCCCCTTGATTTGTGTTGGAATCAGATCCACGGCGATTAGGTGATCGCGGTAAAAAACGAAACGCAACAACATGGCAATGTCGGTAAAGGGACGGTTGGGAGAAGCATAAAAGAAATCGCCCAGCCCGTGAACTATCATGTGCCCGTGATAAAATTCAACATGATCCGGTTTTTCATACCCCGAGATGATAACTGCCTGTGCACCGGCGTCGATTGCGGCATGGGCAAGCGTGCCGGCAAGTGCAGAGATCTCTGCAGTCGGTTGTGCCAAGCGAAGAAAGACGAGTACCGCGGATTTTTCATTGGCCTGCGTGACAGATTCGGCCAATTCATTGGATTGGTTTTCCGCCTCGCTAGCGTTTGGCACTTGGCGTACGAGAAATGCCAGCGATTGTCCTCGAATGGTAAGTGTTTGTGTTTGATTATCGTTGATTGCGCCGATGGAATGCCGCAGCCATTCATCGGCAACCTGGGTTGGTTCATCATTCGCCGGATAAGCGAGGATGTTATCGATGCCAAGAAAATCGAAAGCCAGCATCCAATCGGCACTCAGGCAGCGGTTGTCGATCGTATTGCAGTCCTTGCCGATCCGATAAGGCATTTCAAAAATTGACAATTCGGCCTGGCGGGTAATTTCGCCCAGCTTGAAAATCGGTTCGATGGGAGCTTCCAAATCTTCATGCACCTGCGGCGGTGCTGCCGAGGGAAGCAACATACCGCCGACGACAAGGTGGCGAATCTGATAAGGGTCGTAGATGTATTCCGGCGCAATCGGCTTCAGCGGTTTGACCGGTAACAGTAGCGGGTACTGATGAAAATAAGTGCCGATGGTCGCGCCGCCGCGGGTTGAACAATCGCGTACGTAGCGATTGGTCGGGCTTTCGCCGTCGACTGGGATCACCTTCATTTCGGCGGTCACTCCGGCAAAGGGCAACAGCGCCAGCGCCCCTGGATTTTCTCGCAAAAACTGTACGATTTGATCGGCCGATTGCGCGTGTTTGATCGAGACGTGTTTTTCAATCTGCAAACGTTTAATCAGCCAGGTGTCCAACGGCGGCTGAGCGATGACCTCAATCGGTTGATCAAAACTGCGCAGGCTTTTCCAGTTCGTGGTTTCGCCGGTGAAAATGTTGGTCAACCAGGCAATGTGCAATCCTTCGATCGGATTGCGGTGACTCGTGACCAGCGCAGGCACAAGGCGATAGCTTGATTTTTCATCGTAGACGCTTTGTGGCGGCAAGGCCGTCAGTAAATGATCCAGATTGTATTTTTTGTAATCGGACGGGTGCTCGTTGATGAGGTTTTTAAAATTATGGTGATAGAAAAATTCCAAGATGTCTTTGGGAAGCTTGAGCCCTTTGAGATTGTGGATGGTGTTTTTTCCGTCCAGAAGCAATTTAAGCCGCATGTTGGAACGCTCGAAAAAGCGTCGAAAGTCGAGGTAGTATTGCGAGAGCCAATCAACGTTCCGACCAGGACCCGACCAGACCATGCTGCTCATGCCGAACAAGAGGCGATCGCGGTAGCGGTCGAAAATCTTTTTCGCCTCTTCATGGTTGTTCGACAGATTGTTTAAGTGCAGCAGCTTATCTTCTTCCCAACCGAAACTGACATCGAAGAACAGGCGCGGAAATTTTTCCAGCATTTGCTTTAATTTCTTCAGGTCACCCGATAGACCTCCCATGTGCGAGACAACCACGAACATGTTGGGGTAGTCACGCATTACTTGTTCAATGGCCGGAAAAAAGAAATCGCGGGATTCGGGACGGCCGTCGGTTAAAAAGAGAATCGGGATACGGTGAAGTTCACACCAGGCATACAACGGATTCAGGCGATTGTCGGATAGCGGCATCAGCGATAAGCGAGGATCTCCATTGGCAACGACGAAGCCGCGAGCGCCTTGGTCAATCAAACCTTTGGCGTAATCGAGTAAGTTCGGCTCGTTTCCACGTATTAAAGGCAATGCAACAATTCGATCGGCCGCCTGTTGCATCGCATTGATCAACAATTCGTTGTTGGTTGTCGACGACGCCCAATCGGGCTCCTGATTGTGTTGGAACATGGCGTTGTAGGAGCCGACCAGGATGGTTTGTTCAATTCCAGCTTTGTCCATGGCATTGAGCAGATCGGGGCCTTTGATCGTGTCGGAGAGGTGTTCGTGGAAGGAATAGACCTCTTCTTCGTCGTAAAGATGTTCATCACAGCCACTCACGACGAGTGAAATTAGGAGGATAAATAGGAAAAAGTGTTTTTTTATCAACATGTTATTGCCTTTTTGGTGCTTTTTCACGGTAAACCGAATCATACTTATCTTGGGGGCTCAGGTCAAACCAAAAAAATCCATAACATCGCGTTGACAATAGATAATTAGTGATTATTTTTCTCCCGGCAGTTCAGATTTCCAGTTATTGAAAGGAGCAGATGGTAATGGGCAAGATTATCGGCATCGACCTGGGTACCACGAATTCTGTCGTCGCCGTAATGGAGGGTACCGAAGCGAAAGTGATTGTAAACGCAGAAGGTGGACGAACGACTCCCTCGGTTGTTGCTTTTACCAAAGATGGTGAAAAGTTGGTCGGGACCGTCGCTAAACGCCAGGCGGTTTCCAATCCGCAGAATACCGTTTTTTCCATTAAACGATTCATGGGGCGCAGGCTTGACGAAGTCACCGAAGAGATTGAATTGGTGCCTTATAAAGTTGTTGCCGGACCAAACAACGACGCCCGTGTTGAGATCGAAGGCAAACAGTACAGTCCGCCTGAAATCAGCGCCATGATTTTGCAGAAGCTTAAGTCAGCGGCGGAAGATCATCTGGGAACCAAAGTCAACGAAGCGGTGATTACCGTTCCCGCATACTTCAATGACAGCCAACGCCAGGCGACCAAGGATGCCGGCACTATCGCTGGGTTGGAAGTCAAACGCATCATTAATGAGCCGACCGCGGCCGCGCTGGCTTATGGTTTGGACAAAAAGAAAAACGAAACCATTGCCGTTTACGATTTCGGCGGCGGTACATTCGACATTTCAATTTTGGAAGTCGGCGAAGGCGTCGTTGAAGTTAAAGCGACCAACGGCGATACCCACTTGGGTGGCGACAACCTGGATCAACGCATTATCAATTGGTTGGTTGAGGAGTTTAAAAAAGACCAGGGTATCGATCTTTCCAAAGACAAGATGTCGTTGCAGCGTTTGAAGGAAGCGGCGGAAAAGGCCAAGATCGAACTTTCGTCGGCGCAACAGACCAACATCAATCTGCCTTTCATTACCGCCGATGCGGCCGGACCGAAGCATATGGACTTCACCCTGTCGCGGTCCAAGTTTGAGCAATTGGTGGACGATTTGCTTTCCCGCACTCTCGAACCCTGTCGCCAGGCGATGCGCGATGCCAAGATGTCGCCTAAAGATATCGACGAGATCGTACTGGTCGGCGGCAGCACGCGTATTCCCAAAGTACAGCAGATTGTTAAAGAAATGTTCGAAAAAGAGCCGCACAAAGGCGTCAATCCGGACGAAGTAGTCGCGGTGGGCGCAGCGATTCAAGGTGGCGTGTTAGCCGGCGACGTGAAAGATGTGTTGCTGCTTGACGTGACGCCGCTAAGCCTGGGCATTGAAACGTTGGGTGGCGTGATGACCCGCTTGATCGAGCGCAACACGACCATCCCGACGCAGAAGAAAGAAATCTTCTCGACGGCTGCGGACAGCCAGACCAGCGTTGAGATTCACGTGTTACAGGGCGAACGCGAAATGGCGCGGGACAACCGGACTCTGGGTAAATTTCATCTGACCGGAATTCCACCGGCGCCGCGTGGCGTGCCTCAAATCGAAGTTTCCTTTGATATTGACGCCAACGGTATTCTTTCGGTCAACGCCAAAGACCTCGCCACCAACAAGGAACAGTCGATTACGATTACCAGTTCTTCCGGTTTGTCGAATGACGAAGTGGAAAAGATGGTGGACGATGCCGAATCGCACGCCGAGGAAGATAAAAAGCGGCGCGAAGAAATCGACGTTCGCAACCAGGCCGACTCGATGGCTTATCAAACCGAGAAACTCCTGAAAGAAAATCGGGAAAACATCAACGAGGCCGATGCGAAAGTAATCGAGGATGCCGTTGCTGACTTACGCAAAGCGTTGGAAAGCGGCAATGTCGATGAAATCAAAGCCAAGATGGAAGCCCTGACGCAGGCATCGCATAAAATGGCTGAGGCGATGTACCAAAAAGCCAGCTCCGGTGCTGCGGGTGGCGATGCTGCCGGTGCAGGACCGAACCAGCCGCAGAATTCAGACGGTGGCGACGATGTGATCGACGCCGAAATCGTCGACGAAAACTGAGTCCAGTGACGGAAAAGGATGCATGTTATGGGGCGAGGTGACCGATGTCGTCGGACTCGCCCCGTTGCTTGTGATGGAGGAAATCGTGGTTGACCTCAACTTAGCCAGTATCCTGCGGGAAATTTCAATGTTGCAGCGCCGGCTCTACACGTTGGTTGATGTCAGCTACGCCACCGGTTGGAAAGAGGCAGGGGCAGCCGCCTCGACGGTGCAATGGAACGTTCCCCTCGATTTGATCGAAGACAATCAGGGGTATGTGCTTGTCGCCGATATGCCGGGAGTTAATACCGACGATCTGCGTGTGGAAGTGAAAGGCAATAAAATGCTGCTTTCCGGAATGCGGGGGGAAACCTACGAAAGCGAACCGCAAGCGGTGTATCGCATTGAGCGCCCGTTGGGCGTATGCAAACGTGAGATCACCTTGCCCGAGGAAGTCGATGCCGATTCGGTTGAGGCCACGTTGGACGACGGCGTGTTGACGGTGAAAATGCCGTTGGCTCGACCGCGTAGCCGCGAAATCAAAGTGATGTAAACGTTGAGCAAGGAGTTGTTGCTGAGTGGCCGCAAAACGCGACTATTACGAAGTGCTGGGCGTCAAACGCGACGCAACGGATGAACAGATCAGCAAGGCTTATAAGAAGCTGGCCAGGAAATACCATCCTGATTTCAATCCCGACAATAAAGAAGCGGAAGCTAATTTCAAGGAAGTTTCCGAAGCCTACGCCGTGCTTTCCAACAAAGAGGCCAGGCAGAAATACGATAACTTCGGTCACCAGGGTCCCGGCTCCGGCGGGTTCGATTTCTCTGGTTTTGACTTCAACAACATGAGCGGCGGCTTCAGCGCCGGTGGTCAAACATTCCATACTTCATTGGGCGACATTCTTTCCGAAATTTTTGGTGGTGGCTTTGGCGGGCGACGCCGTGCCGGCGGATCCCCATTCGGTTTTGGTGGGCCAATGGGCGGGCAAGACCTGCAATATCGTATGGAAATTGACTTTATGCTCGCTGCTAAGGGTGGCGTCACCCGCATTCAGGTGCCCTCGCGAGGTGGTCGTAAGCAAGTTTCCGTTCGCATTCCACCCGGCGTAAAAAACGGACAACACATCCGTTTGCGCGGACAAGGCGAGGCAGGACCGCGCGGTATGCCGCCGGGCGATTTGTTGATTGAATTGACGATCAAACCGCATTCATTTTTTTCAAGTGACGGATTGAACTTGAAGTGCAGAGTGCCGATCACGATTGCCGAAGCCGTGCTGGGCGGTAAGATCGAAGTGCCGACCCTCGACGGCGCTGCGACGATCTCGATTCCAGCCGGCACACAAAGCGGTCAAACGTTACGCTTGCGCGGGCGCGGCATCCGTTCGAACAACGGTCGAAAAGGCGATTTGTTCGTGACCGTGCAAATCGTGGTGCCGAAAAAGATAAGCGATAAATCAAAAACGTTGATTGAAGCGTTCGATCGAGAGAATCCGATGGTTCCTCGTAAAGATTTAACAGCGCGTACGGAGTAAGTTCATGATTTCGACGAACGGTGGAAAGGAGCCGAAGCGCGGCAGGAAAATCGAAGTGAAAGAGATCGGCGACGAAAAGAAACAGGAAACAACCGATTCTCCGAAGCAGGAAGTGCCGACAGACAACGTGGAAAAGACTCCAGTCGAAGCGGCGGAAAACGCGACCGATGAAAAGCCGCCGACGACCGAAGAACTGACCAACCATTTGCAGCGATTGGCTGCCGAGTTTGAAAATTTTAAAAAGCGCACTTCTCGCCAGCATGGCGAGGCGAAACTGGCAGGGATGTCCCGCGTTATGCAGGAATTGCTGCCCGTGTTGGACAGCTTCGATCGTTCCCTGGAAACCGAAGGCGGTGTGGACCATGTGGAAGCATGGCGTGAAGGATTTACTAAAATACACCGTCAGTTAATGGATGCGTTATCCGGTTTGGGCCTGGTGGCCATCAAACCGCAAAAAGGCGAATTACTTGATCCCAATCAGCATGAAGTGATGATGGCTCAACCCAGTAGTGAGGTGGACGCTAATCATATCGTGGATACATTTGTGGTAGGGTATAAACTTGATGACCGGTTGCTTCGTCCAGCCAAAGTGATCGTGGCGGTGGACAATCAACCGGAAGACGGCGAGCAGCAGGAGAGAGAATCATGAGCAACGATGAAAAAAAGAATGATCTCAAAGTGGAAGACAAAAGACGTTTTGTCATCAACGAAGACGGTTCGGTGACCTCGAAGGCCGATGAGGAAGGTGAGGAGCCGAAACCGACTGAAAATGTGGAAGATCAGAACAAGGCCGGCGAGGATGCCGCTTCGTCGAATGAAGATGAGCTGGATGATCCTTGCGGTGAAGAACCATGCGAGGAATGTGAAGAAGATTATAAACAACTGCCGCCGATCGACTTCAACTCGTTCGTGTTTTCCTTGTCGATGACCACCATGTCCTACTTGGGCTATTTGCCCGATCCGGTCAACAATGAGGTCAAGAAGAATTTGGCACTGGCCAAGCAGCACATTGACCTGTTGGGTATGTTGCAGAAAAAGACGAAAGGCAACCTGGAAGAAGAAGAAGACAAGTTTCTGCGCGACTCGCTCTACGATTTGCGGCTGAAGTTTGTCGAAGCGTGCGAAAAGAAATAATAGTCGCAAACCGGGAGAGTGTATGAATAAGTACGCGCATTCGTTTATCGTTGTCGTTGTATTTCTGTTGACTCTGATTTTCGTGAGTTCATCGCTCGCCGAGCAAATCGGCGGCGTTCAACAAAATCCGTCCGACGAAAACCAGCGTCGGTTGCCCCGTGTACACTCTCATACATTAGCTCGCGGGTTGGTGTCCTTTGCTTCCCTGGCGAAGGAAGTAGCGCCGGCCGTCGTCAACATCGATGTTGTTAAACGCAGCAGTTTGCCGATGAGCCGTCGTCGTTCGCTGGAAGGGACGGGATCCGGTTTTATTATCGAACCCAGCGGATACATCGTTACCAACAACCACGTCGTTTCCGGCGCCGAAAAACTGCGTGTACGGCTGTTGGACCGGCGCGAGTTCGATGCGGTCGTTGTCGGCACCGATCAAAAAACAGATCTGGCGTTGATTAAAATCGAAGCTACCGAATTACCGTTTTTAAAGTTCGGGGATAGCGATGCGTTGCGCGTCGGTGATTGGGTTATCGCCATCGGCAATCCTTTCGGACTGACACACACGGTCACCGCCGGTATCGTTTCGGCCAAGGGCCGGACTCTAGGTGCCGGCCCCTACGACGATTTCATCCAGACCGACGCGTCAATCAATCCCGGCAACTCCGGCGGACCACTGGTGAATATCCAAGGCGAAGTCGTGGGTATCAATACCTTGATCAATGCTTCGGGGCAGGGTATCGGTTTCGCCATTCCCAGCAACCTTGCGAAAGCGATTATTAAACAACTGCGTGAAAAAGGTCGTGTTGAGCGTGCCTGGCTGGGCGCATACTTCCAGACTGTGACGTCCGAGATGGCATCTGATCTGGGAATGGAAATTCCCAGCGGTGCTTTGGTCAGTCAAATTGTACAGCGTAGCCCGGCCGCTGAAGGCGGGTTGCAACCGGGCGACGTGATTCTCGAATTTGGTGGACGCGAGGTTCGTGAGTCGCGCGAAATTCCGATTATTCTGGCCTACACCGAAGTCGGCAGCACCGTTGATCTTGTCGTTTTGCGCAATGGCAAGAAGAAGGAGCTAAAGGTCACCCTGGAGTCCATTTCCGAGAATTCCGCTCGCTTGACGCCGCCGGAAGAAAATGACGATCCGATGGAAACCAATCAGATTCTCGGTATGCAGCTAGAAGATGTGGGCCTCGGGCGAGGCGCACATATTATTGCCGTTGCCCCCGATGGCGCTGCGGCCCGCGCAGGACTGGCTCCGGGAGATGAAATTCTGCAAGTGAATCAGACCATGGTGCGTAGCGCCGCCGATGTGATTGAACTGATCAGCACCACGCCGGAAGGATCGCGTTTATTGCTGTTGGTTAAGCGAAACAGCCGCTCGATATGGATACCGATGGCTCGCTGACGATTATTCGTTCTCCGGCAGGTTTTCCGTCATAAAAGCCAGAGTGAGGTCTGCGCTACCGGCTTGAATGGAGATGGGCGCGCCTCCTTGACCGATCTTCATCGCGACCGGATTGCCGTCGCTCGGCCTGGGCGGCGTTGTTTCGGAAAGAATAGGAACAAACACGGTGCCTGTGGATGTATAGGTAAGCAGGGCATTCGTTTCGGGATGAAAATTAAAAACGGCGGCGCCTTCGCTGAGTGTAATGTTGGTCGGTCCCGGTTGTGGGTTGTGCATGTTAATCAGCAGATTGCCGTTGCGCAGATCAATTTTAACCGGTTGATCGCCGCCGATAAAATCTGCGCGAATCTCTGCGGATTCCGCCACCACCGAAACATTGCCTGACAAATTGGCGAGCACAATGGTCCCTTCACCGCGATGGGTGACGGAGATACCGGCTTCCAGATTAATCAGGTTGACGTTGCCCTGTCCTAACTCGGCGACAACCTGGGTCGACGGCGGCGCCATGATTTGCATATCAACCAGAGCATCGCCACGCCATGATGTTATTGCGGTGATATTGATATCGAGAGCATCAGTCTGCGGAGTCACATTGAAACCGATTTGTGCCAAGGCGCCGGTAGCAAAGTAGGGCAACCGCGGCCGTACGATTTTGGAAACGGTAAATTGCATATTGTCGCGCGGTTCGCCTTCCACATGAATCAAACCGCTGGTTTGCCGGATGCGCAGTTCCTTGACGGCAGCTTCATTGAGGTTGATTTCTTCTTCGACGTTGGGGAAAGTCGTGAAAAAATAGAAGTAGCCTAAGGTAACAGCGCAAACACTGAAAAATAGAACAATCAGCAAAATCGCAAGTTTTTTCGCCATAGGCAACTTTCTACCCGATCGACAGCGATCAGGGCAAGGTGGTCGACCTATAAAATATTGGCGGCAAGCTCGGCCAACGGACTTCGTTCGCCTTTGATCAAGGTCATGTGACCGGAGATTTCCTGTCCTTTCATACGCTCAACGATGTAGGTTAATCCGTTGGAATTGGAATCCAGGTAAGGATTGTCAATTTGATACGGATCGCCGGTCAGCACGATTTTTGTCCCTTCGCCGGCGCGCGTAACGGTGGTTTTCAATTCGTGCGGTGTCAGGTTCTGTGCTTCGTCGACCAGCAGATACACATTGGGCAATGAACGACCGCGGATATAAGTCAGAGCTTCCAGCTCGATAATCTCGTTATCCAGGTAATCGTTCAGTCGAGTGTATTGAGCGGCTTTATCCACCGGCGAACTGAGCAACAACATCAGGTTGTCGAAGATCGGCTGCATCCAAGGTTTGAGTTTGGTGTCCAAATCGCCGGGCAGAAAGCCCAGTTCACGACCCATCGGGTAAATCGGCCGGCTGACGATCAACCGGTTGTAGCCGTTATCGTTGTTCAAAACCTTTTGCAGGCCGGCCGCTAAAGCCAAGAGTGTTTTCCCGGTGCCGGCTTTACCGACCAAGGTAACCAGGTTGATCTTGTCGTCCAGAAGCAAATCCAGCGCAAACCGCTGCTCACGATTGCGAGGCATAATATTGCAGACGGGGTTCTTCAATGTTTTCAGTAAGGTTGCATGCTTGTTTTTTGCGCGATAACGGGCCAGGGCATTGTGCTGCGGATCGAGAGGGTCAAGCAGGTGTAGAAACTGGTTGGCAAAAAAATCGCCTTCTATTTCCACTTCATGATTTTCGTAAAGTCGGTCGATCGTTGCGCCGTCGACTTCCACCTGCGCCAAGCCGGTATACAGGTCGTTTATATCAACCTTGGCGTTTTCAAAATCCTGCGCTTTCAGCCCGAGGCTGTCGGCTTTGATTCGCAGGTTGGTGTCTTTGGTCACCAGAATGGTCGGTTCGTTCGGGTGTTCTTCCTTAACCGACAATGCGACCAATAAAATTTGGTTGTCCGCGTTGTTTTCCAGAAGCACATCGTCGATGTATACGTCGCGATGACGGGAAACATCGACACGAACGGTGCCGCCGGAATCCAACTTGACACCTTCAGCGAGGTTGCCCTGGTCGCGTAGTTGGTCGAGGTAACGGCTGGTCAGGCGGGCATTGCGGCCGATTTCGGACATATCTTTTTTAAAGCGATCGATTTCTTCAATGACCGAAATGGGAATCACAATGCAGTTGTCTTCAAACAGGAACAGGGCGGATGGATTATGCAAGAAAACGTTGGTGTCCAGGATAAAGTGCTTGATCATCTGCTGGTTGCTCCTCGAATGCTGATTACTCGGCAGGTGGCAGATCCAAAACTCGTTGGAAATGTTGCAGAGTTTTCTTTTTGGCGTAGTTGATCAGCAACATCGATGAATAATGGCTGACGGGGAGAATTCGCCATTCGGGCTTGCCGAATGCTTCCCAGGTGTCACGGGCTGCGGACAGGTGAATGATGGAATCCAGATTGCCGTTGATCATCAGCACGCGTGCGGGATCAATACGCTTGGCGTGGGTGATCGGGTCGATCGGCTCGAGATAGGGACGCGACCATTCGACGATGTCGTCACGATCGATGTTGTAGCGTTTAATGATGCCGTCGCGGAATTTACGTACCCGGCTGTACCAGGAGGTATCCAGAATTTTCGGAAGATTGCCGGCCGACACCAACAACGCCGTCGCTTTGATGCGTCCGTCGGCTTCGGTCGCCAGTGCGCCGATGATTCCGCCCAGGCTTGTGCCCATCAACCCCAGTTTGTTGATGTCGACTTCCGGCTGTGTTTGCAGGAAATCAATGGCGCGGCGCACGTCGATCACCGACTGGCGAATTAAGTGAACGTTGTATTCCATGTCCCGGTCGGGATTGAAAAAGCGCTCCCGGCGGTAGAATGCAAGCGTGGTAAAGCCCTGCTCGGCGTAAAAGGCGGCAAATTTTTTCGGTAATTCCATTGGCCCGCCGGTCGGTGGCAACACCAACATGCAGGGCGATTTTTTGCCGCGGTCTTTCTGTACGAAGTAAAAAGCACGCGCATAGCGATTTTTCAGTTCGGGGAAGTCTTTGATGTCGAATTTAACCAGATATACCGAATACTTTTCGGTTTCTTCCTCAAATTGCATTTTAATGCGGATCGGGCTGCGGTCGTAGTCAAAAACCGCGATTTCCTGTGCTCCGCTGGCCGGCGGCGTTTGGCTGATATCCAGTTCGCCATCAAACGTGCTGTGCGAGCATCCGACCGCTGAAAAGAAAATGAGAGTAAAAAGGATCAACACGAGGACAGAACGTTTCCCCATCATCGACTCCCGGAAGATGTTTTCAGATGCCTGAACCTAACATTTTGGTTGATGGTCTGCAACGAATAACAGGCTTGGAATGAGCAAAGATTTGAATTGCGGAGGAGATTATGAATGAGCATTCTTCGAAGTGAATCGATATAACTGTTGAATTATAAATGATATTATTTTTCTTGAGGACAAGCGCAGCGGAAAATGTTTTTTTTGCTTCCTACTGGTCAAGCAGTCCTTGTTCTGTTAGAAAGACTCCCTTGTTTAGGGGGGACTGGAGGAAGAATGCGCAAACTGAAAACTACGATTTTCCTGCTTTTAATCGTTCTGCCGGTTTTTGCCTTTGCCGACGATGAAATCAGCGGTTCGTTTCAAATCCTGCAAGACGGCAAAGTCATTGGCGCAGAACGTTACTCGATTACTTTCGAAGAAGACGGTCAGGTAACTACGGAATCGCAGGGCACCCTGAAGTATGACCAAAGCGAAATCAAAGATTACACGCGATTGATCATGCGCAGTCTGTCCGGTCCGATACACACCTATCAGCGAGAAGCGTACCTCAATCAGGTACCGAAAGAATTGGCTGCCACGTACCAGGGTGGCGAATTGCTGATTGAATTGAATGAAGCGGCACGGAAGCGAGAGAAACGTTTGCAGGTGACACCCTCAACGCTGATCGTTGACGTCGGCATTTGGCATCATTTGCATTTGTTGATTCATCGCTATTCCCATCGGGTTGGCGGTGAACAGAGTTTTATGATCGTCATCCCCTCCGAAATGCGTGTAGTTGAAAAGGTGAGCGTAAAACACATCGGTTGGGAAGCGGTGGCTTTGTCCGACGGCTATTTCATGGCTCATCGGTATTTTATCAATCGACAGGATATGGGAATGACCGTCTGGGCGGATAAACAGGGCCAAATCCTGAAAATTGATGTTCCGTTACTGAACACGGTCATTGAAACGATTAAGTACGATGGTGAACGGGCGACGGAAGTTGAACCGGTCGTTTCGGAAAGTAGCGATTTGCACCGCGAAGTAGTGGAAGTGGAAAGCGGCGGCGACAAATTGATCGGGGTTGTGACACGACCCAAAGCATTGGAAGGGCGTCTGCCGGCGATCATTTATTTATCGGCACACGGACCTCATGATCGTGAAGGCAACGTACCGATGGCCAATGTAAATGTTGGCACCCGCGAATTGATGGACGCAATCAGCAAAAAGGGCTTTCTCGTTTTGCGCATGGATGATCGCGGCGTAGGCGAAAGCCAGGGTGATATCGCCCGCAATAGTTTGTCGGTGCAGGCGTTGGATACGGTGGCGGCGTTGGAATACCTCAAAGGTCGAAATGATGTTGATCCGTCGCGATTGGCTTTATTGGGCCATGGCGAAGGCGCCAATGTGGCGATCATGGTGGCCGCCAAAAGGAAAGACATCAAAGCCTTGGTATTGTTGGCTCCCTGCGATCGTCCGTTGTCGATATTGGCCGAGGAGCAAATCAAGCACCGCTTGAAGCTGGAGGGGCAGACCGATCCGGAAGCTTGGAAAAGAAACCCGGTGGCCGTCATTATGGAACGGGCACGCTCGCATCCGGATCTTAATTTCACCGTTATCGGGGGACGCGCCGTCTATCTGGATCTGTACCGTGAGTGGTTTACCATGACGCCCGTTGAGGATCTAAAGAAAAGCCAGGCTAAGGTTCTGCATGTGCAGGCCGGCATGGATTTGCAAGTCTTTCCTCATTTTGCCGACGGTTTTCGCCAGGTGTTTGCTAACGAGTCGCGGTATACGTACAAGCTGTTCCCGAAGTTGAATCACTTCTTCAAACCGTCGCGCGGCACGGTAGCCGAATACGCCGATCCCAATTTGAAAGTGGATCCTGCATTCATTGAATATGTTGCCGGTTGGTTGGGCGCGAATCTGTAAGCAGTATCGTTTTTCAGTTCAATATTTAGCTAAATAAGACTGCTTCAGGCGGCTGTGTGCCTGCATTGCATTTTGTTTTATAATTATGGCAGTACTTTTTTGGGGGAGTGATGTTTTCATCCGATCAACAAGATTTACTCAATTTGTTTAATCTGGATATCAGCCAGGCTTTCGAGCTTGTACTGCAGGTGCTCAACAGCGACTATTTTATGGCCGCTGTTGTTTCTTTCGATAACAACATCACTTACCTGAACAAAGGAATGGCGCGTCTGCTGGGTCATCCGCGCGAACACCTTGTCAACCAAAATATCTTTAAATACTTTCGCGACCAGAAAGCTTTATCCAAGATCCTGAACGATGCCTATAAAACCGGCATCGGCCAAGACGACGAATTGTACATGGTAACGTCCGACGACAGTAGCCGACTGGCTGGACTGCTGGTTTTTCGGGTTGCCGACGAACTGGGCAATTTTAAATTTTTTGTCGCGGTTGGTCACGACAAAGGCGAGCCGGCACAAGGGGAGATTCTGGCAGCGAAAAAAGAGTTTCTGGCGGCGATGCTCGGCAGTCTCTGTGAAATGATTTTTACCCTTGATGACAAAATGAATTTCGTTTTCGTCAACAAAGCGGCAACCGAGCTGACTGGATATGACGTGGAGGAATTGATCGGCAGCAGGCTTTCCCTGTTGTTGACCGAACAAGATAAATTGGAAAGCGTGAAACAGGAGCTGGACGCTGCTTTACGTGATGCTACGGTTTTCCAGAAACGGGTTAATGTTAAGCGTAAGGACGGTTCGCGTTTTATTGCCAATTTATCCGCTTCGCGGGCGATTCGAGACGTCGAGGATAAGGTCAGTTTGATCGGCTCGCTGCGAGATATATCCGCTGAAACTGAAGCCGAAGATGAATTGACCCGGCGCAACCGGCATCTGGCCACCTTGAGTCGCATTACTTCCCTGGTCGCCGAAGGGGGCAATATTTCTTTCCTGTTGGAAAAAATCCTGCTGATTCTGATGCAGACTCTCGATTTACTTGCCGCTGGTATCTACACCATTTCTTCTACCGAAACGGGATACAACGAATTGATCGCGCAGCGTGGCGTACCACGTGATTTGGCCGAGAGTTTTCGCATTATTCCCGACAACCAGGGTTGCTTGAAAAAAATTGTTGCCAAAGATGTGCCCGTGCGCCTTCTCGACTTGTCGGATGTCGATACAGTTGTCGTCGATCATATGCAAAAGCATCAATTTAATGATCTTCATTTGATCGCCATTAAAAACAAAGGTCGAGTTTACGGATATCTCGGCTTTTTGCCGGTGCATGGTTCTTTGGACGATGAAGAAAGCGCGTTGATCGGAGCCATTGCCGTGCAGGTCAGCGTGGCTATTGAAAACAGCCATTTGCTGCGTGAATTGCGCGCCAACCAGGCCAAGTACAGTGCGGTCGTGGAACGTGCAAACGACGGAATCATGATCAGCCAAGACGATGTCTTTAAATTCATCAACAAGAAACTGGCCGACATGCTTGGGTATCCGGTTAGCGACATGATCGACATGCCAATCGTCAAAACCATGCCGCCGGTAGACATGCCCAATATTATGGATCACTACTACCAGCGCATTTCCGGCGATGTGCCCAAGGAAATCTACCAAGGCAGTCTGTTGACTCGCGACGGACGGGCCATTCCGGTCGAATTCAACGCCATTGCTATTGAGTACGAAGGCAAGCCGGCAAGCCTTTCTTTTGTCCGTGATCTTTCAGAGCGGATCGAAATGCAGAATGAGATTCTGGCACAAAAGGAAACAGCGGAATTCTACAACGATGTGTTGACGCACGATGTAAACAATATGATGCAGACGATTCTTGGTAATATTTCACTGCTAAACGATGCCAACGGTGAAAACCTTTCCGAAGATCAGAAGAAGTTTCTGGCCAGCGCCGATCGCATGGCGCGCCGTTGTGGTGCCTTGATCGATCAGGTGCGCGAGCTAATGATGATTCGCCGGGTGGAGCCCGCCGCCTTTATCCCGGTTTCGCTCAAGCCGACTATTCAGGAAGCGATGGAAATTGTACGCGATCAGTTTCGCGACGTGACCATCCAAATTGAGCTTGTTGCGCAAGACAACCAATTTGTGCTTGGTAATCAGCTTACCCGCCAGTTGTTTGTTAACCTGATTTCAAATGCGGTACGGCATAATTCGCAGGAAGATAAACAAGTAGCCATTGCGGTGGTTGATGATCCTGAGATAAGAATGTGGCGTATCACCATCGAGGACAATGGTGACGGCATTGATCCGGAAGCCCGTGCCAAACTTTACAAACGGTTTGCCCGTTTTTCGCAAAAAGAAGGTATCGGGCTGGGTATGAGCATTGTCAAAGCAATCGTCGATGTTATGGCCGGGGAGATCGAAATCGACGAACGGGTAGGTGGTAAACCCGAAGAAGGAACTTGCATTACGTTATTCTTACCTAAGGCGTAAAAACCTTATATATCAATGATTTATCCTAAATAACCGGCAGGTTGCAGAGCTTGACAGAACAACGGCGGGTCAGTAAAGTCAAATTCCTGGTGAAACCGGTTCCGTCCGCTTTTGCTCTCCAAAGGGATGCCAATACTCAGTAAGGAGGAGTGGTCCGATGCGTGTTTTGATCTCCGATAAATTCTCGGAAAAAGGGTTGGAGATACTACGGCGCTTCGATGATATCCAGGTTGATTATCAACCTGGTGTCAAAGGCGATGAATTACTGAAAGCCATTGCCGATGCCGACGCTTTGATCATTCGCTCGGGTACCAAAGTGACCGCGGAGTTAATTGATCAGGCGCCAAAACTTAAAGCGGTTGGACGCGCCGGCGTGGGTGTAGACAACGTCGATCTGCCCGCGGCGGGTAAGCGTGGAATCGTTGTGATGAACACCCCCGGCGGAAACACGATCGCTACGGCGGAGCATACCATTGCGATGATGATGGCAATGTCACGCCGTATTCCGCAGGCGGACGCGGCCTTGAAGGACGGACGTTGGGAAAAGTCGAAAAACATCGGCGTCGAAGTTTATCGCAAGACCCTGGGTGTGTTGGGTTACGGTAACGTCGGTCGCATTGTTGTGAACCGGGCTTTAGGTTTGCAGATGCGCGTGTTGGTGCATGACCCCTTTGTTACCGCCGAGAAGATCGCGGAAAGCGGAGCCGTGCCGGTCGAATTCGATAAATTGTTGACCGAGGCGGACTACATTTCCATTCATGTGCCGAAGAGCGAGAAAACCCTCAATCTGATCAACGCCAAAACCATCGCTAAAATGAAAGACGGCGTACGCCTGCTCAATTGTGCGCGCGGCGGCATTCTCAACGAAGCGGATCTGGCGGCAGCCCTGGAAAGCGGTAAGGTCGCCGCAGCGGCTTTGGATGTATATGCGACCGAGCCTTGCACCGATTCTCCGTTGTTTGCCATGCCGACCGTAATCGGCACGCCGCATCTGGGTGCTTCAACTTCCGAAGCGCAAAACAACGTCGCAATCATGGTTTCCGAACAAATTGTCGATTTTCTTAAAAACGGAATCGTGAAAAACGCAGTCAATGCGCCTTACGTCGAACCGGAAATGTTGGAGCGGATGCGACCGGCAATCGACCTGGCGCGGCGGATGGGCGATATGCTCGGCCAACTGCTCGACGAAGCCGCTCATACGGTGAAAATCTTTCTAGGCGGTGATTTTACCAAAATGCCGGCGGCTCCGATTCGCATCGCGGCGCTGACCGGTTTGTTGAGCCATTTGCACAGCGAAGGCCAGGTCAATGTGATCAATGCGCCGTACTTGGCCGAAGCGCATGGAATTGAAGTCGTTGAGTCAAAACGACCGCAGTTGCAGGATTACGTAAACGTGATTGGACTCAAGGTCGTAACGAAAAGCGGCAAACGTTTGGTGCAGGGTTCGATTCCAGCGCCGGGTGAAGCGCGGATCGTGCAACTTGACGATTACCGCATTGCGCTCGAACCTGAAGGCAGCATGCTGCTGATTACCAACAAAGACGTGCCGGGCGTTGTCGGTGAAGTGGGTACCTTGCTCGGGAAGGCTAAAGTCAATATTGGTCAGTTGCGCCTGAGCCGAATTAAGGGCGAAAAACACGCGTTGATGGTGGTCAGCGTAGACTGTGATGTGCCAAGCGATGTTATCGAATCGGTACGCGGTCTTTCGAAGGTGATCTCGGCGGAATTGGTGCGTTTCAACTCGTAAACACCGTGGAGGAAAAGCGATGCCATCTGTGGTGATTCTGGGCACGCAATGGGGTGACGAAGGCAAGGGTATGGTCATCGATATCTACGCGCAGAAAGCGGACTTCATCGTTCGCTATCAGGGCGGCAACAACGCCGGTCACACAGTCGTCATCGGCGAAGACAAGACCATCCTGCATCACATCCCTTCAGGTATTTACAACCCGCAAACAACCTGTGTCATCGGTAACGGTGTTGTCATCGATCCGGCTGTGCTGTTGGACGAGTTGGAGCGAGTCAAAACCAAAGGATACCTCGAGGATGATTGCCGTCTGGTCATCAGTGATCGTGCACATGTCACCGGGCCGCACCATGTGGCGTTGGATAAAGCCGCCGAAGCGAAAAAAGGCAAAGGCAAAATAGGCACCACCGGTCGCGGCATCGGACCGGTCTACCGCGATAAGATCTCGCGAGCAGGCTTGCGGTTCGGCGATTTTGTTAATAGCGACCAGTTAGAAGAATACTTTACACAGCATTTGCCGGAAGCCAATTTTTTACTCGAGAAGTACTATGGGGTGGAACCGCTCGATTTGCAGGAAGTGATCGCCCAGTATTGCGAGTACGCTGAAAAGCTTCGACCTTACGTCGGCTGCACTTACCGGTTGGTTAACGATGCGCTGAAGGCGAATAAAAAAGTATTGTTCGAAGGCGCCCAGGGAACGATGCTCGACATCGACCACGGCACATACCCGTTCTGCACCAGTTCCAACACCATCAGCGGTGCTGTGTGCACCGGCGCCGGTGTGGGACCTAAACGAATCGATCGCATTATGGGAGTGATGAAGGCGTATACCACGCGGGTCGGCACCGGTCCGTTCCCCAGCGAATTGAACGATGAGGTGGGGCAGGGATTGCGCGATCGCGGTCATGAATACGGCAGCACAACCGGACGTCCACGGCGCTGCGGCTGGCTCGATTTAATGGTGGTCAAATACGCCGCCGAAATCAACGGACTAACCGATCTGGTGTTGACCAAACTCGATGTGCTCGACGGAGTCGAAACAATCAAAGTCGGCGTCGGTTATCGTCTTGATGGAAAAGAAATTGACTACATCCCGGCCGCGCAAGCCGAATACGAACGGTGCGAACCGATTTACAAGGAAATGCCGGGATGGCCGGGAACGGTCAACGACTGCCGTACGATGGACGACCTGCCGCAACAGGCGACCGATTACATTCGTTTTATCGAAGAGTATCTCGGTTTGCCGATTCGCCTGATTTCAGTCGGACCGGCGCGGCGCGAAACAATTGTCCTGGAAGATTCCTTCGCCTAAGACGAAGCAAGTTCTACTCGGCTTGCATTTGTGGAGCCACGTCCACCATCTCTTCTTCTTTTTTCAGAGCTAGAATTGCGGTCCCTATAATGACCACGACAATTCCGATGCCGTGTAGCAGATGCACTTGTTCGGAGAGAATCGTCAGGGCGGCAAGAATCGGAATCACGTTGCTGATAATGACCATCAACGGACCGACGATGCTCGCCCGGCCGTTGGCGTAGGCGGTTTGTTGAAAAACGGCGCCGAAAATGTTGGTAACCAGCACGATGAGAATAGGGTAGTCGGTCAGCACGCTTCCCCAGACTTCCAGTCGTGCGAAGCTGAAAGGTTCGCCGACTTCTATGTTGGAACGCTGAGTCATCAATTTGCCCATCAGATTGGCCAGGCCAAAAGTCATTCCGGCAGCGACGGCTAAGGTAAATTCAGCGCGAAAGTTTAATTTTTTTAACGCTAGCGAGCCGATTACCAAGATGACTGTCAACACGGAAAAGATTGCCACTGCTATATTGGTCGGTGGCTGTGCCGTCTGCTCACCGCCGGCAGCGCCGACGAAAACCACGCCGAGCAGAATCAGGGCAATACCAATCCATTCAATGTGGCTGACTTTTTCTTTAAGAAAAAGGACGCCGATGATCGCTGTGACGACGCCAGTCAGGCAAACCAGCGGTTGCACCAACGTTATATCACCTGCTCCCAAAGCGGTGGCAAAGCTGAGCATGCCGGTGATCATGAAGAGCAAGCCAAGCAACCAGATCCAATTGCTGAACAGCGCCTTGATGATGGTGCCGATCTGTTTGAATGCCTGTCCCAATGAGATTTTCGGAAAGCTGGTGGCCATCCCGTGTTTTTGCAAAACGGTACCAAGACCCCAGGCGAGGCTGGCGACGATGGCAAGGATGATCGGTTTCATATATTCTCCCGGCCGGAAATTGCCTTATCATTCAGATCGCCTGCAGGGCTGTCAATAGCCGTTGATCTTTCTTAGAATGCAGCCCGAGGTTAATCGGGAGAAAGCAATGCCCAACGAAATGTTGCAAAAGGGATATGTGCAAGTTTACACCGGCAACGGCAAAGGGAAAACGACGGCTGCGCTGGGGATGGCTTTTCGCGCTTGGGGTCGCAGTCTGCATACCTACATCGGTCAATTTATGAAAGGGCAACCTTACGCCGAATTGACCAGCGCCGCCAACACCGATGGGCACATCGTCATCGAGCAATATGGATTGGATACGTTCGTCCATGTAAAAAATCCGCCGGATCCGAAAGACGTGAAAATGGCCCAAGACGGCTATGCAAAGCTCAAAGAAGCCTTGCTTGGCGGCGAGTTCGATTTGGTTGTTGCCGACGAGATCAACACTGCCCACTTTTTCCATTTGCTAAGTGTCGACCAGATGTTGGTCTTGATCCAAGAAAAGCCGGATGGCGTTGAATTGATATTCACCGGTCGCTATTGTCCGGCGGAAATTATCGAGGCCGCCGATCTGGTTACTGAAATGCGCGAAGTCAAACACTATTATCAGGCAAAG
>Ga0272444_10001610_pt1 | contig 21577 bp, 19 predicted proteins | sample SSMForm13_FD_201033 | JGI IMG/M metagenome (GOLD analysis project Ga0272444, IMG submission 201033) | Marine sediment archaeal communities from Little Sippewissett salt marsh, Falmouth, MA, United States - SSM-Form-13 | ecosystem: Environmental > Aquatic > Marine > Wetlands > Sediment ...
GTAATGCCGGGTCAAAAAGATCTTTATTGAAAGGGAGTGTTATTTTAAGCCGCCAGCCATCGGCCGTTTAGTCATGGCTGGCGGCCGGGCGTTTACCCTACCCGATGGTGTTCTTTACAATCCCCACCAGCTTTTCCGGATCAAAAGGCTTTTTGACAAAAGCGATGGCATCCTTGATGGCATGATCCCCATCGATGCCGCTGACCACAATCACCGGTGTTTCACGTAATTCCTTGTCCTTGCGCAGTTTGCGGTAAAAGCGGGGTCCCCATTCACCGGGCATCTGCAGGTCAAGGGTGATCAGGTCGGGTTTTTCCTTTTTCACCACGTCCAGACCTTCCATGGTGCTGCTGGCCGTGCAGGTCTCATAGCCGTTGTCGCTGAACACGGCCTCCAGATATTTCACGACAATGGGATCGTCGTCGATGATGAGAATTTTCTTGGGCATAGCCACCTTCCCTTGGATGCTGAATGGTTAGCATCATCGTTCTATAGTGTTTAAGATAATGTTTTTGGTAAGGCCAGAGGGAGGAAGCTGTATAATCAATACCGCAACGACCGATAACGCAGCCCAAAAACATTATCTTGAATGCTATATTCAATTAAAATATACGCAACACCCCATATCCACGTCAAGCGATCGATCATCCGTCGATTCGTTATTTGATGTGACACTCTCCGCACATGATCGGTCCCTTGCCTTCTGCTTCATGGCAGCCCTTGCAATTGGCATGAAAGGCGCTCATCAGCGGCGGCTGGCCATCGGATGTTTCAAGGTCATGACAATCGGAACAGCTCATATCTTCAGAGGATTCATCCTCCACCAGCTGACCGTCTTCATAGACGTGGTGGCATACGTTGCATTCATCAATCCCGGCGGCTTCGTTGTGCAGGTCATGCTCAAACACGGAAACGGGACGTTGGGGATTGTCGAAGATCGAGTTATCCACAACGGTCATTTCGTCCTGGGACCAAGCCGTGGTCAGGATGAAAACGATTCCAACGATTAACGTTAGTGGCAAGGCAATCCGTTTGACGATATTCATGCTTCCTCCTGGCCTCACTCCGGCTTTTCCATGACTTCGTAGATGATGTCCCCAAAGAATTTGATATCCAGTCCGATTTCATAATGGTGGACGATGTCTTCCAGCCCGCTGTGGCAGTTGTGGCAAGGCGCCACGAGCACTTCGGCCCCATTGGTTTTGGCCCCGAAAAGCTGCTCGGCCTTGACGCGGTTGCCCTCGATACGGGTCATCTTGAATGGGGGGCCGGTATTGATCACCCCCCCACCGGCACAGCAGCAGTAGTTGTGCTCGCGGTTGGGATGCATCTCGACAACGGTTTCACAAATGGCATGGGCCACATAACGGGCTTTCTCGTGCAATCCGCCGCCCCGCACCACATTGCACGGATCGTGGAGGGTGATCGGCCGATCGAACTTTTTGGCGATTTTGATCCGCCCGGACTTGATCAGATCGTAATAGAACTCGATGGCGTGGACGATGGTAAACGGCGGCATGGCCCATCCCAGCCAACGGTTGCCCATATCGTAAACACTGCGAAACGCATGGCCGCATTCGCCCATGACGATTTTTTTTACCTTGAGGCGCTCGGCAGTCTCAAAATGCGCCCGTTTGACCCGCCCCATGATTTCATTGTCACCGGTGTACATGGCCATGTCACTGTTGTCCCAGCCCACAGAGGCGGGCATGGTCCAGTCGACACCCGCCACGTTCATGATCACCGCGGTCTGATAAATCAGCTGGGCCTGAAACTTGGGTTCCGGGGCAATGACGCTGTACATAATGTCCGCACCTTCCTTTTCCAAAGGAATCCGCAGGGTGGGAATCTCCGCCTGGGCTTCCTCCTCCTGCCACTGCAGCGTATCGGGCCATTCATCGCCTTTGACCCACATCTGGTTCATGGTCACGCTATGGCTGTGGGCCGTGTCCTGAATGTAAAGTGGCGTGACTCCCAGACGGTGAATGATGCGTCTGACCACCAACATCATATAGGCGATATCAATGCCAAACGGGCAATACTGAGCACAGCGTTTGCAAAGATTACACTGGGTATGAGCGATAATGGCTGCCTGCCGGATAAATTCCGGACTCACGCGCCCCTTCTTTTTGATCATCACCCAGATGGTCTGCTTGACCTTGCCCACCGGTGAATAGTGGGGATCTTTGTCATGGGAGAGATAATAGTGGCAGGCCTCCGAGCACAATCCGCAATGGATGCAGGTGTCCACATAGGTTTTGAGCCGGGCACCGGTCTCGTCATTGATGACGCTATTTATCACTGACGCAATTTTATCAACGGTCAAGCGCGAAATACCAACGTCGATGCCATCATCCACGACGGTGGTGGGTTCCTTTTTTGACGGTTCCGCCATCTTGAAAACTCCTTTTTAGCTGAAGCCGATTATATTTACCGGCCCATCGTCTTTAGCATGCAATGCGGCTTACCAGTCCCGGGCGTGACGGACCGCACCAAACTCCGATCCCATATAGGCCCGGGTGAAGGGCGAGAGGATCATATGGCTAAGGCGCGTAAAGGGAATGGCCGCCAGCATGATATCACCGGCCAACACATGCAGGCTCATCATCAGCGGATATGAGAACCACTGATGATAGGCAAGAAAACCAGTGATAAACGGTGCGACCACAATGGCCAGAATAACGAAATCCGAGGCCGAGGTGACAAACTTTACTTCCGGTTGGGTCAATCTTCTCACCAGAAAGTAAATGGCCCCCAGAACAACGATGACGGTCATCCAATCGGCCACGGCATCCGGCAGGGTCCACCAGCTCAGGCCAAAGGATTCCTCCCAGAGCATGACGTGGGCCATCAGGAAAATCGGTGCGACGAGCAAACAGATATGAAAGGCGAAGGTCACCACGGTGAGCAACGGCTGGCGACGCCAGTTGACCGTGGCAAAGGGGGTGATCCAGTGCAGGATCGACCGCAGACTGTAACGCCAGCTCATATACGTGAAAATAAAATTCTCTTTTTGAGCCACTAACACCAGCATCCGGACGATCCGATAGACGCTGCCGCCAAAGAAAAGCAAAAAGGCCACCCAGGCCAGTGGTCCGCTTGCAAGGTTGTATAAGCTATGCATCAAATTATCTCCTCAGTGATCTGCTCTCCCAAGGTGATTGCCGATCATGATACGGATTCAAACCGGTTAACCGGTAATCTCAGAGACCGGCATGACCCGGCGCACGTACTCGCCGGATTCGATCGTACGCACCATCAAGTGCTTGCCGTCGGGGCTGAAAACCGGCTCCCAGGCGGCATCAACGGACCCCGACCAGACCCGGTCGTTGACAACAAAAGTATACTGACCGTTTTTCTCTACCTTGGCGGCCACATCCTTGCCGTCAGGGCTGAAAACCGGTTTCCAGACCATGTCCCATCGATCCGACCAGGGGCTGCCATCCACCACCACACGGAAGGTCTCGTCATCTTTGGCCAGGGCGGCGATGCGCCGGCTATCCGGGCTGAACACGACATCGGTGACCAGTTTGGTAAAGGTCACCGGCCAGGCCACGCCGTCCACGGCAACGGTCCAGCGGCCGTATTTGGGCGCCACGATGGCGGCCAGGCGGCTGCCGTCGGGACTGAACATCTGGTGCCAAGCCTGAACAAATCGCTGGTCCCAGAGAATGTTTCCATTTTCGGCCAGGGTCCACTGGCCTTTTTCCCGCACCGGCGCGACCACCGCTCCGGTTGTGGGGTTGAACACCGGCTCCCAGACGGTGGTGTAACGCGTGGGCCAGGCAACCCCATCCACGGCAATGGTATATTCATACAGGTTCAGGCGCACCTCAGCGGCCAGATGCTGCCCATCCGGACTGATGGCCAGGTTCCAGACGTTCACGAAACGGGCATCCCACGGGTTGCCATCCATGGCGGCCGTAAACGATCCCTCCTGGAATTTATGAATTTCACCCGAATCCGCATCCACCACCTGAACCGCACCTGCGGTATGCTGGCCATCCGGACTCAGGGCAAAATAGGTCATATTGCTGAACATCTGTTCCCACGGCTGTCCATTAAGCACCATGGCGTAACGCATGTCCTGCTGAATGGCCGCGGCAATACTGGCGCCATCGCTGCTATAGCGGGGTTCCCAGACATAGCCGAATTTGTTTTCCCAGGCCACACCGTCCACAGCCATGGTCCATTCTCCCATTTCAGAGACAATGGCGGTCAGACGGCCATCTGGAGCAAAGCGCAGATGCCATATTTTATCAAAAACCGTTTCTCCCCAGGTCTGACCATTCACACAAACCGTGAATTCTCCTTCGTCAATATTGACAATGGCGGCGACTTTCTCGCCATCAGGGCTCACATACGGTTCTTCAACCCATTGATATTCATCTTTCCAAGAACCTATTGAAATCTTCTTTTCACCAGGGTCCCAGTCCCAGCTTTGGGAATCAACCATAGTGCCTCCTCGTTGGTGCGCTACGACAAAAAAACGATTTGTATTAAAATGGATGTGAACGATGATCTTGCTTGCTGAGATGATCTTGGTTTATATACTGATCCGAATTCAAAACCGCAAGCTTGTTTTTAGCTGACGCACAAAAGCACAAAAGCACAAAAGCCACAAACAGGCAATCACGCTAACGACACTTTGTCAATGACCAATACCGCCGCTTCCAATGTCTTGACGCAGGGCGCAACTTTAGTGATCCCAACCATGTCGAAAATCGTCTCGACAGTTTCCGACAGCCCGGCGATGGAAACCGGTATGGCAGCGGACTTTGCCTCGCTAATCAAGCGGGTGAGTAAAGCCAGGCCGGCACCGTTGACGGCTGCATGCTCGTCAAAGCAGACGACGATACCCTTGGCGCCGGCCGCCGTTACGCGCTCCGGCAGTGTCGCCAGCTCAGCTTTGTGCTCGCCTGACAGAGTGCCGTCAATGGTTAGAATTCCCACGTTGTCAGTAAACTGTAAAGTTAACGCGCAGGCATTCCGTCGGTCACCCGAAAGCCGCGATTCGGCCCGCTTGAGCGCCGCATCAAGTGCGCTTCGGCCAATGGGCTTATTGATAAAATCGGTGGCATCAAGGTTCAAGGCGTGGATGACGTGGTCCATATCGCCGTGGCCGGTGATGACAATGACCTCGGTTCGCGGAGCCATTTTTTTAATCTGCTTGAGCACCTCGAATCCGTCTGTGCCAGGCATTTTAAGGTCGGTAAAGACGATATCGGGGCGGTGCTCACGGACCAGATCAAGGCCGGTGTTTCCATCTTCAGCGATAATTACCGTGTAACCATAGGCATTGAGGAACAGGCGAAACATGGTCAGCGTAGCTGTTTCATCGTCAATGACCAGAACCGTTTTTGTCGCATTCATGGCAACCATCATTCCCCAGGGTGATTGAATCAAATATTGCTATAACACATCTTTAGGGTACAGGTAATAAACAATTACACCTGATTCATGTTGTTTGCACCAATCATACAAAGTGGTATATAGCCGATAATGACGGATCGATGTAAGTCCTTATGGAACCACTGACTTAAAATACCATGTCCAATACGCGCATCATCTCAAAAACCGTTCTTCCGGACCTTGCCCGGACGATTCCCCGTCCACGATTGATCGAGCGTGCTATAAGGGCGACAACGGCGCGGGTCATCCTGGTTACCGGACAGGCAGCCCAGGGCAAATCGACGCTGGCCGCCAATATTGCTCGTTTAGACGGTCCGACCGGGGCATGGATGCATCTGGATGCGAGTGACAGTGATCCGGCAAATTTTTTCCGTTTGCTGGTTCAGGCCCTTAAAACCGCCCGGCCGGAATTGGACGTTTCGTCCTTTCTAAAAACCCCGGGGATTTCTCTGGGACCGGAATCCGGTCCGGATCGGATTGTAGAACAGGTCGGCGTGTTCATCCAATCGGTCATCGCCAAAGCGCCGGTTCGACTTGTTCTGGATGGTCTGGACAGCCTTGCCAAAGACGCAGACAGCTTATCCCTGGTCCACCGGATTCGCGATGTCATTTTTCCGCCCAGTTGCCTGATTCTCGTCTCCCGGGGACTACCGCCGCTGGAATTGGAAGATCAGCGCATGCGTCAGGAACTGCTGGTTCTGGATAATGCGGCGTTAATGTTTAGCAACGAGGAAATCACCCAGTTTTTCCTTGAATTGCATGACCTGTGCCTGGCACCGGCCCAAGCGACCCGAATTCGACAAATTACGGACGGCTGGACGGGTGGTCTGGTCCTGGCATGGGAAGCCCTGAGCCAGATCCCTGAGGATCAGCGGCTGCCATTTATCGACAGCGGTCTGCCCGCCGCCATGCGCGGTGACCGTCTGACCTATTTTTCTGAAACGGTGTTTTCCGGTCTGGATGATCCCATACGCCATTTTCTGGTACATTCGGCGATTTTCGACACCATCGCCCCCAAATCGATTGCCCGCTACTTGGGAAACAAGCCGGTTGAACAAACCCAGGCAATCCTTGACACGCTGGTGAGACGCAATCTGTTCATCCACCCGTTGTTTGACCCCCAAACCGGTTGGGGCTATCGCTACAACCAACTGTTTCGCGATTTTCTGCTCGATCAATTTTATACGACGATCGGCACGACGGAACAACAGGCCCTCTTGATGCGGGCCGCTGATCTGGCCTGGAGCGAATCCGATTTTGAAAGCGCCATCCGCTTTTTCCTGCAGGCGCAAAGTTACGGCAAAGCGGCGGCGGGAATCAAAAAAATTGCCATGGGGCTCTGCGCTCAAGGGCGTTTCTCCGATTTGGCCGCATGGATCGACGTTCTACCCGATGCCATGGTTCAGAACGACCCCTGGCTGGCCTTTTATCGATTGATGGGAAAGCGCATCCGCGGTGGACGGAAAAATATCCCGGCTTTTACCAACGCCTTTGATCAGTTCAACGCCATCGGCAATCAACGGGGCCAGTTGCTGGCCTTATCCTATCTCATCGAAGCGGCGATTTTCACCGGCCATCCGGCAACCGACCTGAAAGGCTGGTTGGAAACAGCCTGGACGCTGTTAGAAAAGGTCAGTGGAAATCATTACTATCCCTTTGCCAAAGCCACATTATGGATGCAGGTAGCCTTTGGATACATCACCGGTGCCGGCGATCTGCAAAAAGGGCTCTCCGCCTGCCGTAACGCCATGCTGCTGGCCAATACCCTGCAAGACGATATTCTTACGGTCAACGCCACCATTGTCCATGTTTTCGGACTCACGTTGAGTGGAGAATTTACCGCGGCTGAAAAATCGCTGGCCCATATCAGCCATCTGGTGGCTGCCGCATACCCGGAGTACCGTGCCCTGCGTAACATCGTGCGCATGAAACTGGCCCTGTCGCAGGGCAATCTGGAACAGGCCCAGCGCCTGCAGGGTGCCAATCAGGAAGACATCGACCGCTTCGGCCTGCTTTTTCTCTACCCCATTCACGTGGATCTGTCGGGGCTATTACACATTCATCAACAGCGCTTCGAGATGCTGGGCCGTACGGCCAGCCATCTGATGGATGTGGCCACACTGGCCGCCAATCCCTTTTACAGCGGTCTTGCCTTTCGTCTGCGAGCGCTTAACGCTTATCATCAGGGGCGTTTTGAGCAGGCCCGCACATGGGCGGAAAAGGCCATTACGATAATCACGCAAAGCCTGGGGGAAGAAAGCGTTCACCTTTATCGCTGCCGCCTGATATTAGGCATGGTGGCCTACCATCTAAGCGACCTGCCTGCCGCCCGGCAGGCCTTGGAATCGGCTTGCCATTTCTTCGACCGCGTTTCCAGCTATTTGTCACTGGTCGAAGCACGGCTGGGCCTGTCATTGGTGGCAACGGTACTTGCTGATCAATCGGGTGCCAAACGCACCCGCGAATCGGCCCTGGACCTTGCCAGGGCAAAAGGGTATGAAGCCTTTTCCATTCTATCTGCGGGTGACATCGCGGCCGCCTGCGAACCGGCCGCTCACAGCAAGAATCAGGAAACCGCGCTGCTGGCCCGCCGGTTGGTGTCTCGTTTACGCGTCGGTTTTTCCACCAGGTCATCCGGTCAAACGGCCCCCATTTCCAATCCAGTCCAATCCGTCAATCCCCGGGTCTTTCCGCCGCATCTCGACATCCGCACCCTGGGCGGATTCGAGGTCCGCAAAAACGGCCGGGTGGTGACCGACACCCAGTGGTCCGGCCTGCGCCAGAAGCTTCTGCTCAAAGCGATCGTTGTGAACGGTAGCCGGGAAATTCCCAAAGATATTCTCATGGATGCCCTGTGGCCGGAAAGCGGTTATGAGGCAGCATTGAAACGCTTTAAGATAACCCTTCACCGGTTGCGCAAAATTCTGGACCCGGACATCGACTCGCGTACGGGCGCATCCTGTATCCTGCTCAAGGAAAACCGCATCAGCCTGGACATGGACTGTTGCCGGGTGGATGTCAACGACTTTCTGGCTGCCTGCGACAAGGTCCGGCAGCTGAGAAATGACGACGATGATCCGCTGCGCCTCGTTGCCTGCCGCGACGCCATTGATATCTACCAGGGCGAATTCCTGCCGGAAGAGCCTTACCTGAGTGGTGCCGAAACCAAACGCGCCGCCCTTAAGGATCAATTCATCGCCGTTCTCATGGAGGCTGCCGGAATTCTTGAACAGGGCGGCGAGCTGAGCCAGGCCACACGCTATTGTAAAACCGTCATCCAGGTGGATCCATTGACCGAGGCGGCGTATCAGCGGTTGATGCGCCTGCACGTCCGGCAAGGTCAACGCAGTGCGGCCCTGAAAGTCTACCACGCGCTGGCAAAAATCTTGGCAACGGATCTGGACACCGCCCCCGATCCGGCAACCACCCTGTTTTATCAGGAAATCCTGTCCTCCGATTGACGTCCCCGCTACTCGTAACCCCAGATTGTATCCCTCTTGTATCTTTGGTGTAACCGCACCCATGCTAGCCTTTTCGGGAAAAGAAACCGGTTATCGAAAAGGAGAGGACCATGGATGTCAACCGCAGGCAGTTTATCCAGATCAGCAGTGCCACGGCAGCGGGACTGGCCGTAGGCGGACTGGGGTTTGACCTGGCACCGGTCAAAGCCCATGCCGGCATGCTGAAGACCAAGTATGCCAAGGAAACCACGACCATCTGTTGTTATTGCGCGGTGGGGTGCGGTGCCATCGTGCATACCAGCAAACGGGGTGACGGCCGGGTGCTCAATATCGAGGGAGATCCGGATCACGTGATCAACCGGGGTGCGCTATGCTCCAAAGGCGCCTCCTTGAAGCAGCTGGTTGAAAACGAAAACCGGCTCACCCAGCCCATGTATCGGGCGCCTTACGCGGATAAATGGCAATCGGTCTCCTGGGACTGGGCGCTGGAGCGGATTGCCGAGCGCGTCAAAAAAACCCGCGATGCCAGCTTCATCAGGAAAAACGAAAAGGGCCAGACCGTCAACCACACCACAGCCATCGCCTCGGTGGGCAGTGCGGCCATGGACAATGAGGAGTGCTGGACCTATCAGGCGCTCATGCGGGCATTAGGACTGGTGTATATCGAGCACCAGGCGCGCATTTGACACAGCGCCACGGTTGCGGCTCTGGCAGAGTCGTTCGGACGCGGTGCAATGACCAACCACTGGATCGACATCAAAAACAGCGACTGCATCCTCATCATGGGCAGTAACGCTGCGGAGAATCATCCGGTTTCCTTTAAATACGTCACCCAGGCCATGGAAAACGGCGCCACGCTGATCAGCGTGGACCCCCGTTTTACGCGGACCTCAGCCAAGGCCGACATTTACACGTCTTTGCGTTCGGGCACGGACATCGCCTTTCTGGGCGGCATGATCAAATACATCCTGGACAACGGGCGCTTCAACCAGGAATACATATCGCTTTACACCAATGCACCCTTTATTGTGGGCAAATCTTTTAAATTCAAAAACGGACTCTTCTCCGGCTATGAGAAGAACGCCAAGGGACCGGCCGCCGGAAAATACGACAAGAGCAAATGGGCCTTCGAGATGGACGACAAGGGGGTGCCCCGGATGGACCGCCGGCTCAAACACAAGCGCTGCGTATTCCAACTGCTGAAGAAACATTATCAACGCTACGATCTGAAAACCGTTTCCAAAATCACCGGAACCGCCGTGGCGGACCTGAAACGGGTCTACGAAGCTTACAGTACCACCGGCACGCGCGGCAAGGCCGGGACGATCATGTACGCCATGGGCTGGACCCAGCACACCACCGGTACGCAAAATATCCGCACCATGTCGATTATTCAACTGCTCCTGGGCAACATGGGCGTGGCCGGCGGGGGCGTCAACGCCCTGCGCGGCGAATCCAATGTTCAGGGCTCCACGGATCACTGTCTCTTATGGCATATCTGGCCCGGCTACCTGAAAACCCCGCGCGCCTCCAACACCACCCTTACCGCCTACAACGAGAAATGGACCCCGTCCAGCAATGATCCCCTGTCGGCCAACTGGTGGCAGAACTATCCCAAATACAGTGTTTCCCTGCTAAAATCATTTTTCGGCGACAAGGCCGGTGCGGCGAACGATTTTGGTTACGAATGGCTGCCAAAAGTGGATGACGGGGCGGTCTACTCATGGTTCGATCTGTTCGACGCCATGTATAAGGAGAAAATAAAGGGCTTTTTCGCCTGGGGCCAGAATCCAGCCTGCAGCGGTTCCAATGCCAACAAAATCCGCGAGGCCATGGGCAAGCTGGACTGGATGGTCAATGTCAACCTCTTTGACAACGAAACCGGATCCTTCTGGCAGGGGCCGGGAATGACACCGGGCGATATTAAAACCGAAGTATTCATGCTGCCGGCCTGCGTATCCGTGGAAAAGGAGGGCAGCATCACCAACAGCGGCCGCTGGATGCAGTGGCGCTACCAGGGCCCCAAGCCCATGGGCAACAGCCGGCCGGACGGCGACATCATCCTGGCCTTGGGAGAGAAGATAAAAGAAGTCTACCGGGACGGCGGCGTCTTTCCCGAGCCCATCGCCAACCTGAAATGGGACTACACCACAAACGGCATGTACGATCCGCATAAAGTGGCCAGAGAGATCAACGGCTATTTTCTCAAGGATGTCACCATCAAGGGCACAACCTATCCAAAAGGCAGCCTGGTACCCAGCTTTGCTTTTCTCCAGGCCGATGGATCCACCTCGTCGGGCAACTGGCTCTACTGCAACAGCTACACGGAAAAAGGCAACATGGCCGCCCGCCGCAAGCACAAAGACGCGGTCAACCAGATCGGCCTTTATCCCGAGTTCGCCTGGTGCTGGCCAGTCAACCGGCGCATCATCTACAACCGCGCCTCCGTGGATGCCAAGGGCGTGCCCTGGGACCGCAGGGATTGGGTGATTTACTTCAGGGGAAATGAAAAGGACGGCAAGTACGTCTCCAAAAAATGGCTGGGGGACGTGCCCGACGGTGGCTGGTATCCCATGCAGAACCCCGACGGCAGCTGGCGGGACGATTCCAAATATCCGTTTATCATGCGCAAGCATGGCCATGGCCAGATCTTTGGGCCGGGACTGGCCGACGGTCCCTTCCCCGAACATTACGAACCCCTGGAGTGCCCGGTAGAGAAGAACTACCTGAACCCCCAGATGCTCAATCCCACGGCGGCGATTTACGCCACTGCGGCCGACGCGCATGCCACCTGCGATCCGCGCTTCCCTTACGTGGCCACAACCTACCGGGTCAGCGAACATTGGCAAACCGGACTGATGACCCGCACGCAAAGCTGGCTCATGGAGTTGCAACCCCAGATGTTCGTCGAGATGAGCGAGGAACTGGCGCGACTCAAGGGCATCCAGAACGGCCAGCGCGTCATGGTCCGGTCGGCCCGCGGGCAGGTAGAGTGCAGCGCCATTGTCACCAAGCGTTTCAAGCCGTTCAGAATCGGCAGTCTGACAGTCCACCAGGTGGGCATTCCCTGGCATTATGGCTGGCGATGGCCGTCCAACGGCAAGGAGGAAAGCGCCAACCTGCTGACGCCGCCGGCCGGTGATCCCAATACCCGTATTCCGGAAACCAAAGCCTTCATGGTCAACGTGGCGAAACGCTAAAAGGAGGGACGGCATGAGTTACGCATTTTTTATCGACACCACCCGATGCACGGGCTGCCGGGCCTGCCAGGTGGCCTGCAAACAGTGGCACGACCTGCCGGCCGAAGCGACGACCAATCGGGGCACCTTTCAGAACCCAGAGGATCTCTCCTTCACCACCTATAAACTGGTCCGCATGGAGGAAGCCCAGATCGACGGCCGGCTGAAATGGCTGTTTTTCCCGGAGCAGTGCCGTCACTGCATTGAGCCGCCGTGTGTGGACACGGCCATGGATGAAAGCGCCATTTACAAGGATGAGAAAACCGGAGCGGTCATTTTTACGGCCAACACCAGCAAATTATTCATTGACGATGTCATCGAATCCTGTCCGTACAACATTCCGCGCCGGGCGGCCGACGGCACCCTGGCTAAATGCGACATGTGCAACGATCGCGTGAGCAACGGTCTGCTGCCGGCCTGCGTACAGACCTGTCCCACCGGCACCATGAACTTCGGTGAGCGGGACAAAATGCTCGAATTGGCCGAAAAGCGATTGGCTGCGGTCGGTCAGAAGCATGCCGGCGCTCAGCTGGTGGATGCGGACAGTGTGGGCGTGATCTACCTGATCGCCGAAGACCCGGCTGCGTATTCCGAATACCTCATGGCGTCGGCCGGCGTGCGCGGCATCACCCGCACCATGGCCCTGAAAAAAATGATACGTCCGTTTACCCGGGCCATGCAGCAGTTGGCATAGGTATTAATGAAAAAGGACTCTCTCGTATGACCAATTCCCGCCCGATTATCGATGCAGCCGCGATTGATGCAGCGGTCGCCCGTCTGTCCAACCAGCGGCCGGCCTATGCCGCCATCCTCGGCTTTTACGGTCCGGTCTACCGGGCCCAGTTTGAGGCAGCGGCAAAGACATCGCCGCCGGCAATCCGCATCGATGAATCCCACCTGGACATGCTATCCAATCAGGGTTTTTCTCTTATCGACCCGGCCGCCTTTCCCATGGATCTTCCGGCGGCCGGAAACCTGCTCAGGACCATCTGCCGCATTGCGGCGTCTTCCGGAGAAAAACTCAAGGATGCCGGTCTGGCCCTGCTGAAGGCAATGGATGACGGCGTGGTTGCCGATGACAGCCTGGATCAATATCTTCTGAAGGACGCTCAAATCGCTTCGCTGGCCCTTGAACTGGGCGTTTGTGCAGACATGCTGGGCCTTTTTTTTCAGCTGGCGGCCCGGCCCAGTGTGGAAAAGAGTGCCCGACAGCTCGTAGGCCGCCTGGCCGACGACCAGACCGACAAAAGCAGCTGCCCGATCTGCGGCAAGCCGCCCCTCATCGGCGAGCTGGATGATGAAGGCCGGCAATGGCTGCACTGCGGCCTGTGCGGGCATCGCTGGCCAGTCAGACGAATGGCCTGCCCGCTGTGCAGCAACAGCGACAGCGAAAATCTGTCTTATTTTTTCAGTGATGCCGAACCCGAATACCGGGTCAATCTTTGCGGCCGGTGCCGGCACTACCTGAAGGTGGTGGATGTCCGCAAAATGGACCGCTGTTTCTATGCACCGTTGGAACAGGCGGCCTCCCTGCATCTGGATATGCTGGCGGCCGAGAAAGGCTACCGCCACCTGATGGAAGCGGATCCCCCCACAACCGCATAGATCGGATGGATGGTACTACTCCTGGCGCTCGAAGAGAATCACACCCGTGCCGGGCATATCGATACGGATGCGCTCACCGTCGATGACACCCTGGATGATACCGCCGGCCTGGGTATGCAGTCGAATGGTCTTCTCGTGCAAGCTCCACCGGAATGGGGCGTTGTCCGTTTCGATGGACCAGAGTCCCTTTCCGCCTGCCTGCAGCTCCAGCGTGGCCGACGGCCGGTCCGGCTGGCCGGTGTCTACCGCCTGGTATTTGCCCACGATGGTCTCATGCCGGTCACAATGCAAACATAGAAATGACATGCATGTGATCAACAAAACAAGGCCCATCGCCACCGCTTGAGAGCGATTGGTTTTCATTCCATCTCCCTGGCAATCCTGTCGAGTTTATATTCCAAGTGAAAATAGCGGTCGTAGAAAAAGACATGCACGGCCATAACAACCCAAATCAGATCGCGCACCAGGGTTTTCCAGCTGATGCTATCCCCCAGGGTGTGAAAACAGCCGCAGTCAATGGGAGCCTTCCAGATCAGGTTGACGGCAATGCCGGCCGTAAACATGATCAGCAGCGTTCCGATCACCACGATCGCCGAGCGCACACGGATCCCACATAAGAGTAGAATGCCGCTGACCAGTTCGACCCATGGCATGGCGACGGCCATGGCGTTCACGGCCCAGTGGGGCACCATGCGATAGCTGGCGATGGTCTCGGCAAATTCGGCGGTATAGTTGATCTTCACCATGCCGGCATAGATGAACAGGCCGGCAAGATAAAGGCGCAGGATCAGCGCGACAAGGGGGTGGGTGAGCATCCGTTTGAAGGTCGCCATCATGGCCCCACCTCAAACCCGCTGGCCCGCCACGCCGTTAATCCGCCGCGCAGCACAAATACATGCGCGTGGCCGCGCTGGGCGAGCTGAAACGCCAGTTCCTCATCATAGTGGCGGCTGACGTTCCGGCCATAGATTACGATGGGCCGCTGAGGGTCGATCTTGCTGAAGCGCATCATATAGACAAAATCGAAAAGAGCCAGGGGCAGGTTCAGCGCACCCTGAATATGCCCCTGGTTGAAAAATTCCGTGGGCCGGGCGTCGACCATGAGTATTTCTCCGGCATCCATCCGCCTTCTGGCGTCATGGATGTCGATACTGGCCGGCTCCGGGTACTGCCAGACACGGGGCGCCAGGGGGATGCCCGACGGACTGGCATAATTGTAGATCACCCCCAGAATGGTACCGGCCACCACCATGAGAACAATATCGAGAACCGATACCCGGGTCGTTCGCCTGAGGGCCCGGGTGATGGCGGCCTTGATCCGCTCACCGGCTTTTTCCATGCCATCGATGGCCAGACGACATTCGGAAAGCGCCTGGACGGTTTTTTCCTGGACCATGGTCTTTTGCTGCTGCTCGGCATGCAGGTGGGCAATCGTCTCAAAGGATCGGCTGTTTTTCAAAAACGCCAGAAAGGTGTGCGTAAAGACCTGCAGCAGTTTCTGGTCATTGGCCTCGTAAGGATGTTCCACCAGCCGCTGACCCAGGCATACCACCCCCTTTGCCTGTCCATCGATCTGAAAAAGCACCCCCAGCTTGATGCGCGGGATAAACCGATCAAGCCTCTTGAATTGCTCCGGTGGCATGGCAGCCGCCTGCGACGTTTCGCCATGCAAGCCGAAACTCGACCCGAATATCGCCGCCAGCAGGTCGCTTACCTCGTCCGGCCCGGCGTGGCCAAGGCTATCGCCGGATCCCCGCAAGGCGGCATGGGTTTTCCCGGAAACAGGGTCGGCGTACAAAATAGCGCCGCTCCGGGCACTGAAAATGCCCAGCATGACCAGCAAGAAGGCATCCATGATCTTGGTACTCTCGGTCAGGCCGCTGAGTTCGTGGAAGATATCGTTGAATCCGGAGAGCCTGAAGCCGGCCTCCTCCAGTTCCGTCTTGAGGACGTCGTTGCGCTGGTTGGCCTCGTCCGCCTTTTGCCTGGCCTGATTCAATTCGTTGGTCAGGGAATGCAGCAGGGCATTGTCCGCCATGGCGCGCATTTCCATCAGCATATGGTCCACCAGGTGGTAAAGAAAATCGATATCGCTGTCGCCAAACGGTGCGCCCTTCAAGCCCTCCCCGAGGCCCATCAGGCCGGCCAGATCGGTGGTCGATCGCCAACCGATCAGAATGCAAAGCGCCGGAGTAGACGACAGTAAGGGAAGATCAGGACTGACCGGCAATATCCGAACCCGGGTGCAATCGGCGTCAGGTGAATTGTCTCCGGCGGCAAAGCAGCGGACCATCAGATCGTCCCACCGGCGGTCCACGGCCAGAAGGGTCTCCTCATCCAGCCCGCGGCCGACCACATAACGGCGTTCTGCTCCCGACCGGCACCAGCTGCTGAATCCGCACGCCACCCCCAACGCGCCCATGGCCGTGAGCAGGGCGCTGTCGATGACCTTGGCGGGTGATTCCAGACGGCTGAACTCCACCTGGGCCTGGCGGACGACCTGGCGCAGGAAGCCCCGCCGGTCATCGGCCAGGGAAGTGGCGGTCATTGGCGCACAGGCGTCCATCGGTCTACTGACCGGCCAGGGATTTCAGGGTGGCATAAAATGCATCCATATCCTTGATGATGCCCAGGTGGTCCCACACCACCTGTCCTTGTCTCGTGGCCACCAGATTGAACGGGGTGCGCGGCTCGCCCAGCTGTTTATGCAGCACAAAGGATTCATCGATGATGATGGGATAGGGAATGTGGGCATCGCGCACCAGATAGGCCGCCTCCATGGCCGAAGCCCCGACGGCGATCCCTATAAATTTGACCGTTTCCGCCAGCCGGGCATCCTTCTGAACGCGATGATACAGGCGGTTGATGTGCGGCCGCTGATGATGGCACTGGGGACAATAGACACCAATGATCTCGATAACGAGAAGATCGGCCTTCACATCGGCAAGGGTAAAAGATTGTCCGGCATCAATGCCCAGGTAATCACAATCCTTCTGGGTTGCCGGTGCGGCAAGGGTAAGCGGGGGTAGCTGCCCGCCCTTGCGGGGGGTGGCGGTCGCCTCGCAATCCCCCGGGCCACCCCATCCTGCAATCACCGCAACGATTCCAAACAGCCAGATGAGTCGTCTTGCTTGCATCATGGTTGCACCTCATTTGCATTCACCGTTCAAGTAGGTTTTGGCCTCCTGTTCATTGGCAGCAATCGCCGCCAGCTGGGTGATGCCCACCATGTCAAAAATCTGGGCAAAATTTCCGGTAATGCCGGTGATCGCCACCGCCTGGTGCTTTTTGCGACATTCCGACAGCAATTGAATCAAGACACCGAGTCCGGCGCCGTTGATGGTGGTATTCTGATCAAAGCGCAGAAGAATCTTGCTTTTAGGGCTGGGTTCCCCGCCGGCATAAGCATCCATCAGCTCCCGTTCGGATGCGGCGCTGACATGGCCCGTAATCTCGATGATGTGAAGATCGTTTTCCTGGCGGCTGTCGATGCCGGTAGAATCTGCCTTGGCCGCATGGATGCGTTCTTCGGCACGGTGCAGGGCGGCGTCCAGGGCGGAGCGGTGAATGGGTTTGTTGATGAAATCGGTGGCTTCGTGATTCAGGGCCTTGACGGCCAGCTCCATGTCACCGTGGCCGGTGATAACGATCACTTCGGTTTGAGGCGCCTCGGCCTTGATGCGGTCCAACACCTCAAAACCGTCCATGCCGGGCATTTTGATGTCGGTGAAGACAATCGCCGGTCGCTCGGCGGCAAACATCTCCAATCCCTGAAGACCGTTTTCGGCCAGCAGCACGTCGTACCCATAGGCCTTGAGAAAAAGCTGGAACATGCTCAAGGTCGCTTTCTCGTCATCAATTACCAGAACTTTGTGCGCCTGCATCATATACTCCCTGGCCGGTTTCGCTTCAGGGAACCATCGGGAAACTCAAATGAAAGGTGGTCCCCCGGCCTTCAATGCTGTCGATTTGGATTTTTCCGCCGTAATCCTCAACGATCCCGTTGGTGATGGAAAGCCCCAGTCCCATTCCTTCGCCCATCTTTTTGGTGGTAAAAAAAGCTTCGAAGATCTGGTCCTTGACCGTCGGGTCGATGCCGATGCCGGTATCTGAAACACAGACCACCACCCGGTCATTGTCGGTATAGCTTCTGATGACAATGGTGCGCTGGTTGTTGCGCAGGGTTGACTCTTCCTTCAGATTGATGGCATCCCGGGCGTTGGTTAAAAGGTTGAAGATCACCTGCTCCATGCGGTTGTGGTGGGCCAGTATGGCCGGCAGATTTTCCGTCAACTGCAGCTGGACATCGATATTCTGCAGGCGAAGCTGCCGGCCGATGATGTCCAGTACGGAGATGATGGGATCATTGATGAAAATCTTCTCCTTGGTAAAATCGGTTTTTCGGCCAAAATCCCTGAGCCGGCGGATAATCCCTTCCGCCCGGTCGACCTGGCTGCTCACTTCACGGACGATCTGGAAGAGCTGCTGCTCGGTCACGGGCATTTCCTTTTCGATCATCATCTCCAGAAAATCACTGCCCATTTTGATGGCGTTAAGGGGCTGGTTGAGTTCATGGGCGATGCCGGCGGACATCTCCCCCAGGGTCGTCATCTTGCTGGCCTGAATCAACTGGCTGTCCTTTTCCACCATCTCGGAAATATCGGTGGTGGCCACGATCAGCGCCTGCTTGTTTTCGAAATGCACCGGGCAGGCATGTACGTTGACATAGATCGCCTCGCCGTTTTTCTTCAGATACTGTACCTTGGAACTGACGCTGGTGACGCGGCCGGTCGGCTGGGTGGAGAACGTCAGCAACTGATCGGCACTCAACTCAAACGGCCCCAGGTCGGTAAACAGACGCCCCACCAGTTCTTCCCGGGTATAGCCAAAAGTTTCCTCGGCGCTGGGGTTGGCGCTGAGAATGTTAAGGCTTTGGCGATCCAGCACGAAAATGGGGTTGGGACCGCTGGCAAACAGGGAGCGATACTTGTTGTCCGATTCTTTAAGCTTGGCCTGGGATTCCTTGATCCGGTTGGTCATGTTGATGAAAGACCGGGACAGTTGACGGACCTCATCCTTGTCGCCGCTTCTCTCAAGCCCGTTTTCCATCTTCAGTTCGATATCGAAAATGCCGCGGCTGATCTCGTCGGACACCCGGGTCAGTTTAGCGATCGGGCGGGTGATCGTCTTGGCCAGATGATGACTGATGATGAAGAAGAAGAGAATCACCACCGACACAAACCCCAGAAAGGTCGTGCGCAGCTTGTTGATCAGCACATCAATGTGCTTTTTGTACAGTCCCACATGCACAGCGCCGATGCGATAGATCCCCTCGTTGACAGCCACGGCCACATCGTAGACCTTGTCGTTGTCCATCGTCATCAACTGAATCCGGTGGTCTTTTTCCGGGTCGATCCGATTGGCAGTGGCGATTTGTGCGGGGAAATCGCGGATAAACGTATGGGCCAGAATCCGGTCCTGCTTATCTATAATGAACACATAGCCGACCAGTTCCCGGCGCGCGCCCAGCCGGGCATCGAAAATAAGGCTGGTCAGCTGGGGGATGTCTTCGGTAAGCAGATAGCTTCTGCAGCTTTCAGCAATACTGTAACCGATGCCCAGGCCGCGCAGTTTGAGTTCCGATGTCAGCGTGGAGATTAGGATCCAGCGCGTGAACAGGGCGATCAGCACACTGATCAGCAAAATCACGACCGTGACCGAGAAGAATATCTTATTCTTCAGGCTGCGATTTTTAATGCTGTCGATCAGTGGTTGCGCCATACAAATTTTCCATCCTGAAGGTAGGTAAAATAAACCCTTTCCAACCCTTGGTGATCACTGGCACTGAAAGACAAAAGGTTGTCAATGCCCAGATCCAGGTTATGGATCGATTCGATGCTGTTGATGAAGGTTTCGCGGTTCAGATCCCGCCCGGCCCGCTTGAGCCCTTCTACCAATACCTTGGCGTTGATGTAGCCTTCCAGGCTCACGAAATTGGGTCGATCCGCCGGATAGTAGCGCCGTAGCAGCTCGATATATTCCTGAGCACCCCAGAGCTGCTGCGTTTCGGACACCTCCGGCGGCGGCACCACCTGGGTAACGATAATTTTCTCATCAACGTCGCCGAGCAGCCGGGCCAACTCGTCGGCCCCCACAAAGGAAACATTATAGAAAACAGGAGAAAAACCCTTTTGGCTGGCCAGACGGATAAATTTGGCGCAGGGCTCATAGGTGCCGATCATCACCACAGCCTCGGCCCCGGCGGCCATGATTTTACGCAGGCCCTCCGCCACATCCAGGGTGCCGCGGATGTACGTACCCGTGGCTACCGGCACCAGTCCATAGGGGCGCAGGGCGATCTCCGTCCCTTTCAGGCCGTCGAATCCGTAGGCATCGTACTGATAAAAGACGGCGATCCGTTCAAGCTTGAGTTCTTCGACAAGATGTTTCACCGCCGCACCGGTCTCCTGGTAATAGGACGCGCGAACATTGATTACATAACGGTTGTGGGGTTCCCGCAGTGCGTTGGCGCCGGTGAACATGCCGACCACGGGGATTCTGGCCTCGTCGACCAGGGGCAGAATTTTGACCGTTGTGGGTGTGCCCACGTAGCAGAAAAGGGCAAACACCTTGTCTTCGATAATCAGCTTCTGGGTGTTGGTCACACAGCGGGGGGGATCATAGCCGTCATCATAGACCTTCACATGAATCCTGCGGCCATGGATGCCGCCCAAATCGTTGACGTGCTGAATATAGGCCAGGGCCCCATGCAGGGTTTGGGTTCCCAGGTATCCGGCGTGTCCGCCCAGGGCCAGGGAAGACCCGACCCGCACCTGGTCATCGGTAATCCCCGGGGACAAAATGGTGGACAGGGGATCTTCAGGGGTGTTGGTGCAAGCCATCATCATGCTGGTCAACACCCCCAGAATAATGATGATGGATCTTTTCATTTGATCAAGTCCTGAATTTTGGCTTCGAGAAATGTATAGGAACATGTTCCGGGTATTTTTTCAACCCGATGATCTTTTTTGATTAAAAAAATCATCGGAATACCGATCAACCTGAGCGCATCGACAGCGGATTCGCCCACCCAGTAAACGGGAAAATCCACCCGATGGTCGCTTAACACCCGCTGCATGGCCTGCGGTCCGCCGGCGTCGATACTGATGGCCACAAAGTGCAGTCCACTGTGGTGAAAGCGCTGGTACAGGCGGTTGAGGGTCGGCAGCATGGTTTTACAGTGTCCACACCAGCCTGCGGTGAAGAACAACAGGTGCATGCCCTGGCCGCCGGCCATGAGCCGATTCAACTCGTCCATGGACATGGTGTCAATCCGGGAGGACGCGGCCCAGGCGGCCTGTCGCCCGGAAAATGGATACAAAAGGAGGCCCATGCCGATGGTCAAGCACAGGCATGCTGCTCGGATTTGTTTTTCAGCACGCTGCATGCCAAACCTTTGAATGAAATAGCGTTGGACAGGGGTGGCATCGATCTTTACCCAAAACGATTATTTGAAGATATAACAGAGGCAGGTTACGATAGGGTTACAAATCTATCCCATGACCGGGGCAGGTCTATACATATTGTTTACCGGGAATACATACCGTGATAACGGTTACTACATCCGGCACAGCTATATGGACAAACGACTGCGATGCCAGCCATGATGCTGGTCCATCATATACCGAATCAGTGCGATGTCATCGATAACCAGCCGCCGCCCTTGAAGGTCATTCACGCCTTGGATGGTATTTTATTTTCACGATGAGAGGCCCGCCTTGCCCTGTTTTTCGGCAGGCGGATGACAAAGCAGGTACCGCCCCCTGTCGCGGCAAATGCCCCCATTTCACCATCGTGTCT
>Ga0272444_10001611_pt1 | contig 21564 bp, 17 predicted proteins | sample SSMForm13_FD_201033 | JGI IMG/M metagenome (GOLD analysis project Ga0272444, IMG submission 201033) | Marine sediment archaeal communities from Little Sippewissett salt marsh, Falmouth, MA, United States - SSM-Form-13 | ecosystem: Environmental > Aquatic > Marine > Wetlands > Sediment ...
TCCCATCCCGAACACGGAAGTTAAGCTCTTTAGCGCCGATGGTACTGCACGGGAAGCTGTGTGGGAGAGTAGGTCGCCGCCGAATTCTTCGCCAAACCCCAGACCGACTGAATTCGGTCTGGGGTTTTTGTTTCGGCATATCCAAAGGGCTTCAACCCTCTGTCCGGCGGGCCGGTCCCCGGGCCACAGGACCTTCCAATGCCATCAGGCCGGCTGCACCCGACCGGCGGTGGTTTATTCCCTTGCCAGCCCCTCCCCCGATCCGCTATAGAATCATACTGGCGGATGCAATCTTGAAAGCCGTTTTTGGCGGAATACCGAAAGGAGAGCTGGCGCGATGGCTGAGTTTGCATATCAGGAAATGTTTCCCCTGGGCGAGGACCCCACGGAATACCGGCTTTTGAGCCGGGAGTTCGTCTCCACCGATTCTTTCAACGGCCTTGAAATCCTGAGGATCGCCCCGCAGGCGTTGACCCTGCTGGCCGAAAAGGCGTTCAAGGATGTCTCGCACCTCCTGCGCCCCGGGCATCTCGCCCTGCTGGCCGAGATTTTCAAAGATCCGGAGGCCTCCGCCAACGATAAAATGGTGGCCCTTGAAATGCTCAAAAATGCGGTCATCAGCGCCGAGGGCCAATTCCCCATGTGTCAGGACACCGGCACCGCCATCGTCATGGGCAAAAAAGGCCAGCAGGTCTGGACGGGCGGTGACGACGAGCAGGCCCTTGCGGAAGGTATTTTCAACGCATACACCCGCAACAACCTGCGCTACTCCCAGAATGCCCCCTTAAGCATGTTCGAGGAGAAAAATACCGGCTGCAACCTTCCCGCCCAAATCGAGCTCTACGCCACCCAGGGCGAGGCCTACAAATTCCTCTTCATCGCCAAAGGGGGCGGCTCCGCCAACAAGACCTACCTCTTTCAGGAAACCAAGGCGGTCCTCACGCCGGCGACCCTGCTACCCTTCATGGTAGCCAAAATGAAAACCCTCGGAACGGCCGCTTGCCCACCCTACCATTTGGCATTCGTCGTCGGCGGCACCTCGGCGGAACTGAATCTTAAAACCGTCAAGCTGGCCTCTGCGGGCTACCTGGACGGCCTGCCCGAGACCGGCAACCCGGGGGGCCGCGCCTTCCGCGACAAGGCGCTGGAAGCGCAGGCGCTGCAAGCCTCCCGGGAACTCGGGATCGGTGCCCAGTTCGGCGGCAAATACTTCTGTCTGGACGTCCGGGTCATCCGCCTCCCCCGCCACGGGGCCTCCTGCCCCATCGGAATGGGGGTCAGCTGCAGCGCCGACCGCAACATCAAGGCCAAGATCACCCGTGACGGCATCTTTCTGGAAAAGCTCGAGCAAGACCCCGCGCGCTTCCTGCCCACCCTGGAAGCCGAGGCCCGAAAAGCGGTGCGCGTCGATCTGGATCAACCCATGAGCGCGATCCGCGCCGTCCTGAGCGCCCATCCGGTGGCAACCCCCCTGCTGCTGACGGGTAAAATCGTCGTCGCCCGGGACATCGCCCACGCCAAGCTCAAGGAGCGCCTGGACCGCGGCGAAGACCTGCCCGAATACTTCAAGGACCATATCATCTACTACGCCGGGCCGGCCAAAACCCCCGAAGGTTACCCTTCAGGGTCCTTCGGCCCCACCACCGCCGCCCGGATGGACCCCTACGTGCCCCTTTTTCAAAAACGGGGAGCCTCGCTGGTCATGCTGGCCAAGGGCAATCGGACCCGCACGGTGACGGAATCCTGCAAAACCCACGGCGGCTTCTATCTGGGCTCCATCGGCGGGCCGGCAGCCAGGCTCGGCAAAGAGTGTATCACCCATGTCCGGGTCCTGGAATACCCCGAGCTGGGCATGGAGGCCATCTACGAAATAACCGTCAAAGATTTCCCGGCCTTTATTCTCATCGACGACAAGGGCAACGATTTCTTTGACAGCCTGTTGGGCTGACCACCGGCCCACCGACGCCAGCCGGCGCCCGCCCCCTGAGTTCACTTGAGCGGCGGCCGCCGCGCCCCACTGCCCTGCGCTTCACCGGCCGGGCCTCTATATTTTCCCGCGCTGGGCGCCGTGGGTTACAGCCACCGAGTGGCGCATCCCGACGCCATCCTGCGGATTTTGTTGGATACTTTTTCTTTACAAACCCCGCCCGGTATCATAATGATCTAGTTCTAAAAATGGCTTTGAATCGGAAACGGGCCCCTGTACCTGGCTTATTTTAGCCCCCAAATCACAGTAAGGAGCGATTTATGGCAAAAACAATGAAAACCATCGATGGCAATACAGCAGCCGCTCACGTGGCATACGCCATGAGTGACGTGGCCGCGATCTACCCCATCACCCCCTCCTCCCCCATCGGGGAGATAGCCGATGAATGGGCCGCCGAGGGGCGTAAAAACATCTTCGGTCAAACCCTGACCGTGCGCCAGCTGCAGTCCGAAGCCGGTGCGGCGGCCGCGGTCCACGGCTCTCTGGCAGCCGGCGCGCTGACCACCTCCTTCACCGCTTCCCAGGGCCTGCTGCTGATGATTCCCAATATGTACAAAATGTCCGGGGAACTGCTGCCGGGCGTTTTGCATGTCACCGCGCGGGCCGTTGCCGCCCACGCCCTCTCCATCTTCGGCGACCACCAGGACGTCATGGCCGTCCGGCAGACGGGCTTCAGCCTGCTGGCCTCGGCGTCGGTCCAGGAGGCGATGGACCTGGGACTGGTGGCGCATCTCGCCGCCATCGAGGCCAGTGTCCCCTTCCTGCATTTTTTCGACGGCTTCCGCACGTCCCATGAAATTCAGAAAGTCGAGATGATCGATTATGCCGATATGGCCAAGCTGGTCAACTGGGAGGCCGTGCGGTGCTTCCGTGAGCGCGGCGCCAACCCGGAAAGACCCGAACTGCGGGGAACCGCTCAGAATCCGGACATCTACTTCCAGAACCGTGAGGCCGTCAACCCCTTTTACGAGAAAATCCCCGCGATCGTCAGCGACTACATGAAAAAAGTCGGCCGCCTGACCGGCCGCGCCTACAAACCATTCGATTATGTCGGCGCCCCGGATGCCACCCGGGTGATCATTTCGATGGGCTCCTCGTGTGAAACCATCGAGGAGGTGGTCACCCACCTGGTGAATCAGGGCGAGGCCGTCGGCCTGATAAAGGTCCGCCTCTACCGGCCCTTTTCAACGGCGCATCTGCTGGCGGTGCTGCCGGCCTCGGCCGACCGCATCACCGTGCTGGACCGCACCAAAGAGCCCGGGGCCATCGGCGACCCCCTCTACACGGACGTCTGCACCGCCTTTATGGAGCGCGGCGACATGCCGACCATCCTCGGCGGCCGTTACGGGCTGGGATCCAAGGAGTTCAACCCCGGCATGGTCAAGGCGATCTTCGACAACATGAACGCCGTGGGCCCCAAAAACCATTTCACCGTCGGCATCGACGACGACGTCAGCCACACCTCGCTGGACTTCGAGGAAGGCTTCGACGTGGCGCCGGAAGGCACCGTGCAGTGCAAGTTCTGGGGCCTGGGCGCCGACGGCACCGTCGGGGCCAACAAAAGCGCCATCAAGATTATCGGGGACAACACCGACCTCTACGCCCAGGCCTATTTCGCCTACGATTCCAAAAAATCCGGCGGGGTCACCATGTCCCACCTGCGTTTCGGCAAAAAACCGATTCAGTCCACCTACCTGATCGATTCGGCGGACTATATCGCCTGCCACAAAGACAGCTATGTCAACATCTACGATGTGCTGGAGGGGATCAAAACCGGCGGCACCTTCTTGCTCAACTCCCCCTGGAGCATGGCGGACATGGAGGAAAAACTTCCGTGGGCCATGCGGCGCACCATCGCCCGCAAGAAGCTCAAGTTCTACAATATCGACGCGGTCAAAATCGCCCAGGAAGTGGGGCTCGGCGGCCGGATCAACATGATCATGCAGACCGCTTTCTTCAAGCTCGCCAACGTCATCCCGGTGGAAGAGGCCATCAGTTATCTGAAGGATCAGATCAAGAAGATGTTCGGCCGCAAGGGCGAAAAAATCGTCCAGATGAACAACGCCGCGGTGGACAAGACCCTGGAGAATCTGGTGGAGATTAAATATCCCGAGTCCTGGGCGGCGGCGGCCGAGGTAGCCACGCCGGCCGCTGACGAGCCGGAATTCGTCACCAAGGTCCTGCGCCCGATGGTGGCCCAGCAGGGCGACAAACTGCCGGTCAGCGCCTTCAGACCCGACGGCATTTTCCCTGTGGCCACCACCCAGTACGAGAAACGCGGCGTCGCCATCATGGTGCCCGAATGGATCATGGAAAACTGCATCCAGTGCAACCAGTGCGCCATGGTCTGCCCGCACGCCACCATCCGGCCGTTTCTGCTGACCGACGAAGAAATGGCCGCCGCACCCCAAGGCTACGAGGCCAAAAAAGCCCTTGGCAAGGAACTCAAAGGCTACAACTTCCGGATGCAGGTCGACACCCTGGACTGCATGGGTTGCGGCAACTGCGCCGACATCTGCCCGGCGAAAAAGAAGGCCCTGGTGATGAAACCGCTGGCCACCCAGACGGAGACCCAGATCCCCAACTGGAACTACAGCCTGGCGGTGCCCAACCGGGCCCGGCTGATCAAACGCGGCAGCGTCAAGGGCAGCCAGTTCTACCAGCCCCTGCTGGAGTTCTCGGGTGCCTGCGCCGGCTGCGGCGAAACGCCCTATGCCAAGCTTCTGACCCAGCTTTTCGGCGAGCGCATGGTGATCGGCAACGCCACCGGCTGCACCTCCATCTGGGGCGGCTCGGCACCGGCGATTCCCTACTGCGTCAACGAGGACGGCTTCGGCCCGACCTGGGGCAACTCCCTCTTCGAGGATCCGGCGGAATTCACCTACGGGATGTTCCTCGGCCAGCTGCAGCAGCGCGCCAAGCTGGCCGATTTGGCCAGCGACGCCCTGAAAACGGAGATTGCGCCGGAGGTTCGAGACGCCCTCCAGGGCTGGCTGGACAACCGCAAAGATGCCGAAGGCTCGCGTAAATACGGCGACGAACTCAAAAAGCTCCTCCCGCAATACCCCGAGAACCGCCTTCTGGCCGACATCAACACCTATGCCAAACTCTTCACCAAAAAATCCTACTGGATTTTTCTCGGCGACGGCTCGGCCTACGACATCTCCTTTGGCGGGCTCGATCATGTCATGGCCAGCGGGGAGGACATCAACATCATGGTCTTTGACACCGAGGTCTACTCCAACACCGGCGGCCAGTCCTCCAAGGCGACGCCCATCGGCTCGGTGGCGAAATTCGCCGCTTCCGGCAAAAAGACCGCCAAAAAGGATCTTGGCGCCATGGCCATGACCTACGGTTACGTCTACGTCGCCAACGTGGCGATGGGGGCCAACAAGCAGCAGCTGATCAAAGCCTTCACCGAAGCCGAAAGCTATGACGGCCCCTCCCTGATCATGGCCTACTCGCCCTGCATCAACCACGGCATCAAAAAAGGCATGGGACGCAGCCAGGAGGAATCCCGCCTGGCGGTTGCAAGCGGCTACTGGCCCCTTTACCGCTACAACCCGCAGCTCAGGGCGGAAGGCAATAACCCGTTTAGCCTCGACTCCAAGGAACCCGACGGGTCGCTGCAGGAATTTCTGGCCGGCGAAGTCCGCTACGCCTCCCTGAAGCAGACCTTCCCGGAGGAAGCCGCCAGGCTGGACGCCCAGTTGGAGGCTCAGTACCAGGAACGCTACCTCATGCTCAAGAAGCTGGCCGAACAGGATCTGCCCCAGGTGGGGGTGGCGCCCGAGGAGGCGGCGGCGGTGGCGCCCCAGGAAACACCGCCAGAAAAGGACCCCAGCTGCACCCTCTCCGGCACCGCCGAGCACGCCGGTCGGGAGGGCCAAGACGAGCCCTGTGATGACGGCCGCGCCGGATAAAGCCCGCAGCGACCGAAATCAACACTGACCGGCCGCCGTGACTTGGCGCGAAAACCTCAGAGGCCGTCTGCAACCGCAGACGGCCTCTGTCTCAAGAGCCCCCATGACCCGCCCCGAAAGACCATTTCCAGCGGAATCCCCCACCGCCTGCCGCCGCTGCGGCGCATGCTGCATCAAAGGCGGCCCCGCCCTGCACCGCGAAGACCTGCCGCTGGTCACCCGGGGCGTTATCGGCCTCCGGTTTCTCTATACCCTGCGTGAAGGCGAGCTGGCGATGGACAACGTGGCGGGGGGCCTCTGCCCCGTTTCCGATGACATCATCAAGATCAAAGGGCAGGGACAAGGCTGGACCTGCGTTTTTTTCGACGACGCCGCCAAGGGTTGCCAGATCTACGCCAGCCGGCCGGCGGAATGCCGGGTCCTCAAATGCTGGGACCCCGGCCAACTGGCGGCTATGTATGCCCGCGAGCGCCTCACCCGCCGCGATCTGATCGCCGGGGTCGACGGTCTCTGGGAATTGGTCTTGCACCACTCCCAACGGGTATCCCACGGCCGCATTCGGCGGCTGCTGGCAACCGCCGGGAACCGGGGTCTGGATCCGGACACGAGCGCCGCCCTGATGGCCATGGTCCGCTATGATCTCAGCCTGCGGGAGGTTCTGGTGGAAAAGGGCAAGGCCAAGCCCGATCAGCTGGATTTCCTCTTCGGCCGGCCCCTCACAGCAACCCTGCCGCCCCTCGGGCTGACCTTCACCCGCTCCACCGGCGAGCTGCGGCTGGTTTACAGGCCTCTCGCCCCTCCCCTGCCGGACCGGTAATCGGCAGGACCACCGCTTTACGGCGCCGGCTTTTCCGGCGTGAGCCGATCCGGCTGCACCGCCTTGAAGCCCAGGACCTGCCCGCCGTTTTTTTGGGAGCAGGAAACGGCGTCCGCGCGGCGGGAAAAGGGCAGGGCCTCAAATCCCATGGGCCCCAGAACGCGACTGCCGACCACAAAATAGGCGGTTTCGGCGCTGATCCATTCGCCGCTCCCGTAGTCCTTGACCCACGCCCAAAGGGGGTCGTCGGCCGCCGCTTGACCATAGGCGCCTGGGTTTTGCAGAAAGGTGAAGAGGCATTGGGTCGAGCAGAAATGCCGTGTGCGGCCCCCGGCGACGAGCACCTGACACTGATGACGGGGGTAGCGGGCCGGGAACATCTGGCAGACGGGGCATTCGTCCTGGCCGTCGACCGGTGGCACGATTTTGCCGGTTGCCAGCCGCCGCTCCCCGATCACCCGGTTTTCAGCCGGCAAATCGGCCGTGGCGGCCGCCAGGGCCGCGGCGAAGTCCACCGGCTGGCCGCCGCAGCGGGCGGCGAACGAGCGCGCCGCCGCGGCCGATGCAAACGCCGGCTTGCTGTTGGCGCTCATCGTCCCTTTGGCCCGTGAGCCCAGCACGAAAACCGCCGTCTCGGCGGGCACCATCGTTTTCGGCTCCAGGTAGAGCGCGACCCTCACCCGCCGGGGGCTTTCGCCGGATTTGAGCGCCAGATCCGCCAGACAGTGCAGCGAGCAGACGCTCTGGGGACCGTTTGAATTCTCAAAAGAAACCCAGGTCCTGGCCCACATGGCGCGCGCCATGCCGCAGTTGGGGCAACGGCCGCGGTAATGTTCCTGGGCGGGGGCGAGGGGGTGGGCCACCTCGCAGGGCTCCTGGGCCAGGGCAGGCCGCCAAAGGATAAAAATCAGGGGCAGGCTTGCGCCCAAAACCCAGATCTGCAAACGCTGACGAAAAGGTCGCATCCTCTTTTCTCCCTTCATCCAAGCCAGATTCGCGCCAAAAGCCCGCAGGAGCGCCGCCCGCCTTTTTTTTGTCCCTCACCCCGGGGGCATTAACAGACCGAAGAGATCCGCACGCCGGCGGGCCAAAAAATAGCGCATGCGGTGTTCGCGGATGTTTTCCAGGTCGCTGCGCTTCAAATCCACCCGCAGCATCGCCTCCTCGGTGCTCAGGGTTTGGGCCAGGATCGCGCCGGAGGGTCCGATGGCCACCGCCAGCCCCGGGAAGAGCAGCCCGCGCCCATTCGCCCCGACCTGATTGACGGCCGCCACAAAAACGCCGTTGTCGAAAGCACGCGCCGGCAGGTGGCGGCACCAGGAGGCCAGTTTGGCCGCAGGGGATCCCCGGGGCGAGGCGTGCGGCATCAGGATCAGGTCAGCCCCCGCCAGCGCCATGCAGGTCGAAAGCTCCGGGAAATGGGCATCGTAACAGAGTTGAACACCGAACCGCCAGCCTTTGGTGGTGAAAAGCGGTACCTGCTCCCCGGCCGTGTAGCGGCCGATCTCAGGCGGCGGGAGATGCAGCTTGCGATAGACCTGCACCGCGGCCCCGGGAACGGCCACGAGTTGGGTGGCAAACGCCTGCCCTGCAACCGCGCCCCTTTCCACCAAACCGGCCAAAAGCGTTATCTTGAAGGCCGCCGCCGCTTCCGCCAAGCGGCGGCTGGTGGGCCCGGGAATCGTCTCGGCCAGGGGGCGGGCGTTTGGGGAGATGTCGTAGCCGGTGATATTGAGTTCCGGAAAAAAGGCCAGGTCGGCACCGGCGGCAGCCGCCTTTTGCGCCCAGGCGACGGTCCGCTCCAGGTTGACAGCCGGTGAATCGGCCCGGGAGTGAAACACCACGGCTGCAATCCGAAGGTCGTTTGGCATGGGCATGGGGGCGGGTCGAAGCGCCGCAGCGGGCCCTCAGAGATCGAAATGGGCCTTAATTTTGAAAACGCGCGTGGCCGGCAGGTTGAGAATCCCGGTGATGCCGGTTTTGCGTGAAATTTCGGAGAGGTTTGACGTGATTTCGTCCATGGACGGGGCGATGAAAGTGAACCAGATGTTGAAGTGGTTGTCGCGCTGGTAGTTGTGGGTCACCCCGGGATAGGCGTTGACCACCGCGCTGAAGGCCGCCACCTGGTCTTCGGGCACGCTGGCGGCGCAGAGGGTGCTGACGAAGCCCAGCTTGTCCGGGACAAAATTGCCCCCGATGCGCCGGATGATGCCCTTGGCTTTCAAGCGCCGCAGCCGCTGCAAAACCTCTTCTTCGCTCAGCCCGAACTCCTCCCCGATGGCCGCGTAGGGCCGCAGGGTCAAGGGAAAATCGGACTGGATACGGTTTAGAATCGCCCTGTCGGTATCGTCCATCTTGACACGGCTCATTCGGTAAAGGCCCCTTCCCAAATCCGCACGTGCAGTTGCCGCCGGCGCGGCCCGTCAAACTCGCAGAAAAAGACCGCCTGCCAGGTTCCCAGCACCAGACGGCCCTCGGCGATGGCCACGGTTTGGGAGGCACCCACCAGGGTGGATTTGATATGCGCGGCTGAATTGCCTTCCAAGTGGCGGTAATCGGCCTGCCACGGGATCACCTGGTTGAGGACCTTGAGGATGTCGGCCGGCACGCTGGGATCGGCATTCTCGTTGATGGTCACCGCCGCTGTGGTGTGGGGGACGAAGAGCAGGCAAAACCCCGACTTGACGCCGGTCTCCGCCACCATGGCTTGAAGCTTCTGGGTGAGGTCGATGAACTCGGTGCGGGAATTGGATTGAACCGATAGCAGCATGACGGCCTTCTCTGGCGCCGCGGGCGGAAATTGGGCTTTCTACGCCGCCATCAAAAGAAAAAGGCCCTGCGCGCAGACAAGGGCCTTTTGGATCACAAAAACAACTCCGGATGAATCAATTTAGCCCGATCGGCTTAGACGCATCCCGTCGGCTTGGGCAAACCCGCCATTTTACAGGCTCCCTTGCCCGGCCCTGAGGGGAACAGCTCGTAGATGTGCTTCAGTTTGAAGCCGGTAACCTTGGAGAGTACGCGGACCATCGGGGCGATGCCGTTTTTCTCGTAGTAGTCCTGAAGGACGGTGATGACTTTCTTGTGTTCGTCGTTCAGCTCTTCAATGCCTTCCTGGGCCTTGACGTACTGGACCCACTCGTCGCATTTACCGTCTTGGTAATTACCGATGAAGCCGTCTTCGTCTACTTCAAAAGTTTTGCCCATGAATTCAACTGTTGCCATTTTTTAAAACCTCCTTTTGATTACCAAATTACTGGCGTTCCGCCGGTTATCCTCAACTCGTCTGAATTTAGTCAAGATTTCCTATAATATTGCACCCGCCTTGTCAACACGAAAAACACTCCGCCTGGGGCATTTCGGCCCGGCTTGCGGCTCTTTTGCCGTTGGGCCGGGTCTGCGCCGCAGCCCTTGCGCGGCGGCCGCAGGCTAATACTCCTTGGGCATATCGTTGAGCTGCGCCAGCGTGAAAACCGGCCCATCCTTGCAGACAAAGTCTTTGCCGATGTTGCAGCGCCCGCAGATGCCGATGCCGCACTTCATCCGCATTTCCAACGACATGATGATCTGGTCGTGGCCGTAGCCGAGTTTGTCCAGCACCGGCTGGGTAAACTTGATCATGATGGGCGGCCCGCAGATGATGGCATAGGTATCGGGGTCCGCCGGGGGGGCTTTCTGGTCGGCGATGGTGGGCACAAAGCCGGTATTGTATTTCCAGTTGGGGTCATCGGTGCCGTCCACGGTGATGTGCATGTGAATGTCGTCGCGCCGCTCCCAGGCGGCCAACTCATCGCCATAGAGCAGCATGCCCGGGTTGCGGGCACCGTAGATGACGTGGATGTCCTTGAACTTCGGTCGATTGCCCGGCTCCAGCATGTACACGATGGAGGAGCGCAGGGTGGTAAACGCGAACCCGCCGCCGATGATCACGACGTTTTTGCCCTCCAGCACCTCCCAGGGATAGCTGTTGCCCAAAGGCCCCCGAATCCCCATGATATCCCCGACCTTCATGTTGTGCAGGAAGGAGGACACCAGGCCGACCTTGTTGACGGTGAACTTGACGAACCCCGTTTCGGTGGGTGAGGAGGCGATCCCGATGGGGATTTCCCCTTTGCCCGGGATGGAGAGCTCGGCAAACTGGCCGGCGCGGTAGGCGAAGCGCCCCTCGTCGTCGGGGTCTAGAAAGACGAATTTGAAGGTTTTCAGATTCCGGTCTTCGGTTTCGGTGATGATCTCGTCAATCCGGACCGGGTATGGCAGATATGGATTGCGCACGCTCTACCCCCTTTTCTCACGCAGCCGGTATGGCGCAGGCCGTGGCGTCGAAGTGGTTCATCAGGTTGCATACCCTGCGGATATCAATATTCACCGGGCACAGGCGGATGCAGCGCCCGCAGCCGACGCACTGAATGCCGTCACCATACTTGTCGACGTAGTATTTCAGCTTGTGCATGAAGCGTTGACGCACCCGTTGGGTCTTCTGGTTGCGCGGGTTGTGCCCGGAGCCGTGGTGGGTGAAGAGCGGGTACATGCAGCTGTCCCAGTTGCGGTAGCGGATGCCTTCTTTTCCATGGACTTCGTCCTGGATGTCAAAGCACCAGCAAGTGGGACAGACGTAGGTGCAGGTGCCGCAGTTGATGCAGGAGAAGGCCACCTCCTGCCAAAAGGGGGCCTCGAAGAGGGGATTGATTTTCTGGTCTTTGAGTTTGGCGGTCGGCACCCGCGAGACAATCCGCTCCTCGGCCGCAGCGCGCAGCTCCTGAAGGCGGCTCTCGGCCGCCTGGGCATCGGTTGCGTCGCCCCAGCCGGCGGCCTCGACCAGAGACGCGCCCTTGGGGGTCAGCACCTTGGCCAGGTACGTGCCGCCTTCGTCGGCCAGCAGCAGATCCAGGCCGGCCTCATGAAAGGGGCCGCTGCCGGCCGTGGTGCAGAAGCAGGTGCTGCAGGGAGCGCTGCAGGCCAGACCGACGAAGGTGGTGGCCTCATAGGCCTTGACCCAATAGGGATCGCGGTATTCGGGGGTGTCGAAGTTTTTGCGCACCAGCAGAAAGGCGTCGGCATCGCAGGGGCGAATGCCGATCACCGCGCACGGGGCGTAATCCTTCTCGGCTTCGCGCAAAATGTGGTGGTCGGCCTGGGTTTCGTCCAGCGAGAAGTCGAACATTTTCTCCGACTGCGGGTAAATGAGGGCTTTGGGGGAACGGCGGGTGTTGACGTAGGCCATGTCCGGCCGTTGCCCGGCATCTAGCGCCTTGAACTCGTGGGAATGGCCCTCCTTCACCGGCCCGAACAGGCGGTATGCCGCAGCGAGTCGCGCCAGCCCCGCCTCCCACGCGTTTTTGTCGATTTTTACAAACGTCATCTTGATTGCCCTTATGGGCGACGCCCGTCCCTCGGGGACAGCTGCCGCCAAATTATTTTATGAAAATTTCAGGATCATCGAGCTTGTAGGTATCCAGCGGCGGACGCTGGTCAAGCGACATCCCGGCCTCCCAACCGTAGAGTTCGAAGCAGTCTTTTTCCAGCTTTCTGGTGAAGACCCGCATGTTGATGCCCATCGGACAGGCCCTTTCGCAGGCGCCGCAATCGGTGCAGCGCCCGGCGCAGTGATAGGCCCGCAGGAAGTGAAAGGTCCGGGTATCGATGGGGTCGATGCTTTTGCCGACCCACTGGGGGCGGGATTCATCCACGAAACAGGTGGGGCAGTAGCACAGCGGGCAGGCATTGCGGCAGGCGTAACAGCGGATGCAGGTGGCCAAAAGTTCATCGAAATACGCCCAGCGCTCTTGGACATCCATGGCCTCGATGCGGCGCTCCTCCACGTAGCGGTCGACATCCTGCTGTTCCGGCACCGGTTCGGCGACCAGTTCGTCGTAAATCACGGGGTTGCGGTGAATGCAGAGGCGGCAGTTGGCCTGCAGCACATCCGCCTTGTCGAAGGTTTGTTCGAAGCCCCGGCCGGAGACCACCACCCGCCCATCGGATTCGACCACCTTGAGGATCTCCCCGTCGACCCGGTCGCTGATCCCGTGCCGATCGATCATCCCCTGGCAGGGCACCCCGATGATGTGGAGCTGTTCGCGCTTGACCTTGTTTTCGATGATGTGGGTGACGATATTGCGCGAATCACAGCCCTTGGCCAGCACCGCGATCTTCTCCTTGCGGTCGGTGAGATAGTTGGTCAGGTTGATGCCGCAGTTGCTGTCCCACACCAGGTTGGCGGCTTCCAGGGGGTTTTTGACGAAGTACGGTTCATTCATCATGGGAACGGTTCCCTTGCGGAAACCGATGACCATCTCGACCGTCTTTTCGGTCAGGAGCCTTGCGGCGATTTCTCTAATCTTTTCGGTATATCCTGTCATGTTAAGCCACCTTGGCCACGGTTTTGACAAAGTTCCGGTTGGGGCCCAGCGCTTTGATGCTGGCGGTCACGTCCTTGACCACCTCGACGAACTTGTTGGACTCGGCCGAGGATACCCACGAGAGCTGAATCCGGTCCGGCTCAACCCCCATGTGGGCCATGAGATTTCGAAACAACTCGTATTTCCGACGGGCGTAGTAATTACCTTCCAGGTAATGGCAGTCGCCGGGATGTCACCCCGAAACCCAGACGCCGTCAGCCCCCTGGCGCAGCGCCGCCAGGGCGAACTTGGGACTCATGCGACCCGTACAGGGAATCCGGATCACCCGGATGTTGGGGGGATACTGCATCCGGCTGACGCCGGCCAGGTCGGCCGCGCCGTAGCTGCACCAGTTGCAGAGAAAAGCAACGATTTTGGGTTCCCACTCCGACATTGGACACGCTCCTTTATTTAAATGCGAACGGTGCCGGCCGCCGCGACGGCCGGCACCGTTGGTTAGATGGCCTCGATCATGGCAAAGATCTGGTCGTTGTCAAAGCCCCGCAGGCGGATGGCGCCCGACCGGCAGGAGGCCACGCACAGGCCGCAGCCCTTGCAGAGCGCCGGGTTGATCTGGGCCTTGCCGGCGAACATCCCCTTCTCGGTGAAAGACGGCGCCGAGTAGGGGCAGATCGACACGCAGACCCCGCAGCTGCTGCAGATGGCCTGCTGCACCGAGGCGACCTCGCCGCTGGTGTGGATCTTTTCGCGCGCCAGGAGGGTCACCGCCCGTGATGCCGCAGCCTGCCCCTGGACCACCGATTCGTCGATCGACTTGGGGTAGTGCGCCAGGCCGCAGAGGAAAACACCGTCGGTGGCGAACTCCGAGGGCCCCAGCTTGGCGTGGCGCTCCACGAAAAACCCGTCGGCGTTCAGCGGCACCTTGAAGAACTGGGCCAGTTGCTCGTCGCGGGAGGGCAAGATGGCCGTCGCCAGATGGACCAGGTCGGCATCGATCGCCAGCGGCAGCCCCAGCACATGGTCGGTCACCCGCACGATGAGCTGCCCGTCTGCCACCGTCACCTCGGGCTTGCGGTCCAGGCTGTAGCGAATGAAGACAACGCCGGCCTCGCGGGCCTTTTTGTATATCGCCTCCCGCTCCCCGTAGGTCCGGATATCGCGGTAGAGAATGTAGATGCCGGCCTCGGGGCTGCGGCGCTTGAGTTCCAGGGCGGTTTCAAGGGCGTGCGTGCAGCACACCCGGGAGCAGTAGGGCCGCTCGGGTTCGCGCGAGCCCACGCACTGGATGAAGACCGCCGACCCCACCGCTTTCAGGGCCGGGTCGTCGGCGATCAACATGCGGTCGACCTCCAGGCTGGTCTTGACCCGCGGGTCCTGGCCGTAGAGATACTCCGCCGGCTTGTGTTCGGCCCCGCCGGTGGCGACCACCGCCACGCCGTGTTCGACCACCTGCTGATCATCGCTCGCGGCGAGGGTGGATTTGAAGTTCCCCACAAACCCTTCAAGGCCCGCCAGGTGGGACTTCAGGTGCAGCCGGATGTTCTCTTGGGCCTCCACCGCCTGGATCAATTCGGCCACCCGCCCCTGGATGTCCTCCCCCTTCCAGGTCCGGTAGAGGTTCAGGGCCTGCCCGCCGAGCCGGTCCGATTTTTCCACCAGATGGGTTTCGTACCCCTGGCGGGCCAGACTCAGGGCGGCGGTCATGCCGGCGATGCCGCCGCCGACCACCATCGCCGCCTGGTTGATGTTGAGCTCCGTTTCCTGCAGCGGCTCTTTCAGGGCCACCTTGGCCACCGCCATGCGCACCAGGTCCTTGGCCTTCTCGGTGGCGATTTCGGGGTTGTTCTTGTGGACCCACGAATCCTGGTTGCGGATGTTGACCATCTCGAACAGGTAGCGGTTCAGGCCCGCATTGATCAAGGTTTCCTGAAAGAGCGGCTCATGGGTCTTGGGGGTGCAGGCCGCCACGACGATGCGGTTCAGGTCGTGCTCCCGGATGGTCTCGGTCATTTTGTCCTGGGTGTCCTGGGAGCAGGAGTAGAGATTGTCGGTCACGAACTCGACATAGGGCAGAGCGGCGGCATAATCCCGCACCGCAGGTACGTCCACCACCCCGGAAATGTTGATGCCGCAGTTGCAGACGAAAACGCCGATCCGGGGGCGCTCGCCGACCACATTGGTTTCCGGCACGATCTCCGGCACCCGGGTCAGGGTATTGCGCGCCGGACTGAGCATCTCGCCTGCGGCGGTGGCCGCGGCGCTGGCGTCCACCACCGACTGGGGGATGTCCTTGGGGCCCTGGAAGGCGCCGCAGACGAAGACCCCCGACCGCGAGGTGGCCACCGGCGCGAAGCTGCTGGTCTGGCAGAAATTTCCCGGGGTCAGCTCAACGTCCAGCGATCGGGCCAGTTCGACCAGCTCCGGCGGGGTTTCCAGCCCGACGGAGAGGACGATCATGTCGAAGACCTCTTCGACCATTTCGCCGCTTTCGGTCACGTAGCGGATTTCCAGGTCGTCGCTGCCGGGCAGCGGCCGGATGGTGTGCACCCGGGAGCGCACGAAGCGGATGCCGTGGTCCTTTTTGGCCCCCTCGTAGTAGCGCTCGAAGTCCTTGCCGAAGGTTCGCATGTCCATGAAGAAGATGCTGCATTCCAGATCGTCGCCGGCGTGCTCCTTGGAAATCACCGCTTCCTTGATGGCGTACATGCAGCACACCGAGGAGCAGTAGCTGTTGTTGCAGCGGTTCTGGTCACGGGAGCCGACGCACTGGAACCAGGCGATCTTTTTGGGCTCCTTGTGGTCCGAGGGCCGCACCAGATGCCCGCCGAAAGGCCCGGAGGCCGACAGGATGCGCTCGTACTGCATCGCGGTGACGACGTTGGGCAGGCTGTCGTAGCCGTAAAAGTCCAGCCGCGACGGATCGTAGGGTTTGAAACCGGGCGCCAGCACGATCGCCCCCACGTCCAGACTTTCGCTTCGCCGTTGCTGGGCGTGGGTGTCCAGTGTCAGGGCGCCCGCGCCGCAGACCTTGACGCACTCGAAACACTCGCAGCAGACCATGCAGTTGAGGCACTTGGCGGCTTCGGTCACGGCCTGCTCTTCGGTGAAGCCTTTTTCCACCTCTTCGAAGCCGGCCAATCGGGCCGCCATCGGGATGCGCTCCATGTGCGCCCGGGGCTGCCGCGCAATGTTCTCGGGTATCGGGTTGAAGTCCCGCTGGGGCGCCTCCAACGGCTCGCGGCCGGCCGCGAGGTCCGCGCCATCGATATAACGGGCGATGGAAACCGCCGCCTCGCGCCCAGCGGCCACCGCGCCGATGGCGATCCAGGGCCCCGACTGGGCGTCGCCGCCGGCGAAAACCCCCTTGCGGGTGGTTTCGCAGGTGATCGGATCGGCCACAATGGTCCCCCACGAGGTCAGTTCCACGCCGCTTGAGCCTTCCAGAAAACCGGGATTGACCCGCTGCCCGATGGCCGGGATGATCGTATCGCAAGCCACCACGAACTCGCTGCCCGCAACCGGCACCGGCCGGCGCCGGCCGCTTTTGTCCGGCTCGCCAAGCTCCATGCGCACGCACTCCAGCCCGGCGACCTTCCCGTTTTCCACCACCACCTTGACCGGGGCCAGCAGAAAATCGATCGCCACGCCCTCCTCCAGAGCGTCTTCGACCTCCTCGTTGCGCGCGGGCATCTCCGTCCGCGTCCGGCGATAGAGGATGCTGACCTTCTCGGCCCCCATCCGCAGTGCCGAGCGGGCCGCATCGATCGCCACATCGCCGCCGCCCACGATCACCACGTGCCCCGCGACCGTCTTGCGCTCGTAGAGCGCCGCCTCCCGCAGGAAGCGCACACCGGTGACCACCCCCTCGGCGTCCTCATCGGGGATGTTGAGCTTCATGCTGGCGTGGGCCCCCACGGCGATATAAACCGCCTGGAAGCCATCGGCGGTGAGGCTGTCAAGGGTGATATCGCGCCCCAGGGCGGTGTTGTAGCGTATCTCGACCCCCAGGCGGGTGATCGCAGCGATTTCCTTTTCAAGCACCGTAGGCGGCAGCCGGTAATCGGGGATCCCCACCCGCAGCATCCCGCCGCCCACCGGCAGGGCCTCGAAAATCGTGACCTGAAAACCGTCCAGGGCCAGAAAATGGGCGGCCGTCAAACCCGCCGGACCGGCGCCGATGATGGCGACCTTCTCTTTTCGCGGGGTGATCTCCGGCAGCGGGGTTTCCTCCACATCCACCTGATCGGCGACGAAGCGCTTGAGGGTGCAGATGGAGATCGGCGCATCCACCTCCTGGCGCCGGCAGGCGTCTTCGCAGGGGTGCGGACAGACCCGGCCGATCACTCCCGGCAGCGGCAGGGTGCGCTGAATGACCGCCAGCGCCTCGGAGTATTTCTGCTGGGCCACCAGGGACACGTAGGCATGGGCGTTAACATGGTTGGGGCAGCCCTGGGTGCAGGGGGAGCGGTCTTTCTTGGTGATCGCGTATGCCCCCGGAACCGCCTGGGCGTATGGCCGGTAGGTGGCCTTGCGGGCGCCCAGCCCCTGTTCGAAGACACTCGGCAGACTCACCGGGCAGACCTCGGCGCAGTCGCCGCAACCGGTGCATTTTTTAAGATCGATATAGCGGGCGCCCGTGTTCAGGGTGACATTGAAATTCCCCGCCGTACCAGTGACTTCCGCGATTTCCGAAAGGGTGTGCAACTCGATGTTCAGATGCCGGCCGACCTCGACCAGTTTCGGAGAGATAATTCACATTGCACAGTCATTGGTGGGAAAGGTCTTGTCCAGCTGGGCCATGGCCCCGCCGATGGACGGGCTTTTTTCAACCAGGTGAACGTAATACCCGGAATCGGCGAGGTCCAGGGCCGACTGCATTCCGGCGATTCCGCCACCGACGACCATCACCGAACCGACGACATCTTTTGACATGATACCTGTCTCCTGAGATAATTGAGCGCGGACACCGGCCGCTTCAGACAGCGGCCCGAAGGGCGGGCGGTTGCGACCCAGTTGGCGTTTCTGTTTGTGCGGGGCCAAAATTTTTAATTATTGATCTGAAACTTTTTTGTCAAGCACAATCCAGGTTTTAGAAATGACCACTGGGTTTTCAATGGACGAACGGTTTCTGCGGTTGTAAAAATTTAATGATTTTTTTTCTCGAGCGCCATGCCCCTCGGTTTCAACCGCGCGCACCATTCGTCAGCAGAGGCCAGCGCATGCAGACACCTGACCCCCGGCCCGCGATCGTGGTCATTTGCGGCCCCACCGGGGTCGGCAAAACCGGCGCGGCGATAACCGCCGCGAAGCGCTTCAACGGCGAAATTATCGGGTCCGACTCGGTTCAGATCTACCGCCGGCTGGACATCGGCAGCGCCAAGCCGACCCGGGCGGAGCGGGACGCGGTACCCCATCACCTGGTGGATATGCTGGAGCCCGATGCGGCCTTTGACGCCCGCCGGTTTGCGGAGATGGCCGGCGCCGTTATCCGAAGGCTTTCAGCGGCGGGCAAGGTGCCCTTTGTGGTCGGCGGCACGGGCCTCTACATCAAGGCCCTGCTTCACGGGCTTTTTGAGCCGCCGGCGGCCTGCCGTGCGACCCGCCGGCGGCTGCAGCAGGAAGCCGCCGCGGGCGGCTCCGCGGCCCTGCACCAGCGTCTGGCGGCCTGCGACCCCGCGGCCGCACGTCGGATTCATCCCAACGACAGCGTTCGCATCGTTCGGGCGCTGGAAATTTTCGAGGCCACCGGCCGCCCCATTTCGGACTTCCACGCCCGCCACCGGTTTGCCGAAAGCCCCTTTCGGACCATCAAAATCGGTCTGCGGCTGGAGCGCAGCCAGCTCTATGAGCGCATCAACCGGCGGGTGGAGGCCATGCTGGCCGAGGGGTTGCTGGCCGAGGTGGCCGGGCTGCTGCAGATGGGCTTCGACCCGGGCTTGAAACCCCTGCAGTCTTTGGGCTACCGGCACATGATCGCCCATCTCAACGGCACGCTGTCGCTGGCAGAGACGCTGCGCACCCTCAAGCGCGACACCCGCCGCTATGCCAAACGTCAGATGACCTGGTTTGCGGCCGACCCGACGATCATCTGGACCACGCCCACCGAACTGCCGCAGCTCTACCCCCAGATCGCCGCTTTTCTGGCGCAGGCCGCAGAACGGGGGGGCGCGATTGACAAACCCCGGGCGGACATTTAACCTAACAGGTGCAAAAGCGCATCCACCGTTGTCCGGTCTGGCGCCAGGTCCCAGCCGAGGCCCAGGTTTGGATACGGCTCCGGGCGCAACCGACCTTTTCAACCCAAGAAATTGCCCATGCCCTCTTCGTTGGAGCAGCAAACCCAAATCATTCTCGACAGCATTGCCGACGGCGTATTCACGGTCGACAAGCAATGGCGGATCACATCGTTCAACCGGGCGGCCGAGCAAATCACCGGCATCAGCCGTGCCGAGGCCATCAACCGCCACTGCTGGGAGGTTTTTCGCGCCAGCATCTGCGAGCAGCGCTGTGCACTGCGGGAAACCATGGAAACCGGCCGCCCGCTGGTCAACCAGTCGATTTTCATCGTCAACGTGGCGGGCGACCGGGTCCCAATCAGCATCTCCACAGCGCTGCTGCGCAACAAAAACGGAGAGATCATCGGCGGTGTCGAAACCTTCCGGGACCTCAGCGTGGTGGAGGAGCTGCGCAAGGAACTGGCCGGATCCCACACGTTTTTGGACATCATCAGCAAAAACAGGGAGATGCAGGCGCTTTTCGCCATGCTGGAGCAGATCGCGGAGAGCAACGCCTCGGTCCTGCTGGAGGGCGAAAGCGGCACCGGCAAGGAACTCTTCGCCAAGGCCATCCATTCCCTCAGCCCGCGGCGCAACGGCCCCATGATCACGGTCAACTGCGCCGCGCTGCCCGACAGTCTGCTGGAATCCGAGCTTTTCGGCTACAAGGCCGGGGCCTTCACCGACGCCCGCAAGGACAAACCGGGGCGCCTGGCGCGCGCCGCCGGCGGAACCCTCTTTCTGGATGAAATCGGAGACATATCCCCGATGCTGCAGGTCCGGCTGCTGCGGGTGCTCCAGGACCGACGCTACGAGCCGCTGGGCAGCACCCGTTCGGAGACCGCCGATGTGCGCATCGTCACCGCCACCAACCGCAACCTGGAGGAACTCGTCGCCGAGGGCCGCTTCCGCCAGGACCTTTTCTACCGCATCAACGTGATCAAAATGACCCTTCCGCCGCTGCGGGCGCGCAAGGAGGACATCCCGTTGCTGGTGGCCCACTTCCTCCGCAAATACAGCCATCTCAACGGCAAGGAGATCCAGGGGGTCGCCCCGGAGGTGATGCCGCTTTTGATGGCCCACGATTTTCCGGGCAATGTCCGCGAACTGGAAAATATCGTCGAATACGCCACGGTGGTCTGTAAAAACAGCCGGATCGGGATCGAACACTTACCCCGCCACTTCCAGCCGCAGGATCTGCCCGCAGCGCCGCGCGCAGCCGGCGCCAGCCACGCCAGCCGGGCATCGTTCAACGAACTCAGCCGCAGTTTCATCTACGCCGAACTGAAGAAAAACAACTGGAACCGCAAGCTGACCGCGGCTCAGCTGGGCATCCACCCCTCGACCCTGTGGCGCCGGATCAAGCGGCTGAAGGTCAGGCTGCCCTCCCAGGACGGCCGCCACCGCAACTGAGGGGCGCGCGCCAGCCCCTGGTGCATTGACCTTGATTGCCTCGCCTGAATCGGCTCTTTCACACCCCGGCGCCAGGAGGCCTCATGCCATTCACCCAACTGGGAACGGAGAAAATTTTTTACGACCACAGCCCCGCCAGCGGCCGCCGCGTCCTGCTGCCGATCCACGGCTCCGGCGCCGACCATCGCAGCTGGCCTGATGGGCTGCGGCGCCTGCCCGCTGCGGCTGTGTTCACGCCCGACCTTCCCGGCCACGGGCGCTCCACCGGCAGCGGCCGCAGCCGGGTCTCGGACTATGCGGATGTCGTCACCGCCTTTGTCGAACGCCTGGCTCTTAATAACGTCGTTCTGATGGGCCACTCCTTGGGCGGGGCGATCGTCCTGGATCTTGCCCTGCGCGCACCCGATTGGCTGGCCGCCATCGTCCTGGTGGGCACCGGCGCCCGCCTGAAGGTCGACCCGGCAATTCGCGACGGCCTGCTCTGCGACCATGACGCCGCCGTGGAGCGCATCTGCCAGTTGGCCTTCGGCCCCCAGGCCGCGGCGGCGCTCGTTGGCCGCTTCCGCCAGGGGCTGCAGCAGACGCCACCGGCCGTCACCCACGGCGATTACAGCGCCTGCAACCAGTTCGACATCATGGGCCGGCTGGGCGCCGTCAGCGTCCCGACCCTGGTGGTCGCCGGCAGCGCCGACCTCCTGACCCCGCCCAAATACGGGGCGTATTTGCGGGACCACATTCCAGGAGCACAGATGGCGCTGATCCCGAACGCCGGGCACATGCTGGCCCT
>Ga0272444_10001614_pt1 | contig 21508 bp, 14 predicted proteins | sample SSMForm13_FD_201033 | JGI IMG/M metagenome (GOLD analysis project Ga0272444, IMG submission 201033) | Marine sediment archaeal communities from Little Sippewissett salt marsh, Falmouth, MA, United States - SSM-Form-13 | ecosystem: Environmental > Aquatic > Marine > Wetlands > Sediment ...
GACAGGGAAACAGGCGCGATATTGTTCCTTGGGCGCATGATGGATCCATCGACTGCCGGAACCGACCGGTAATAATTGACGGAATGCAGGCGAGACGCATGCGCTCCCAGAAGATTCAAGACCCAGGTAGTATAGTTACCGGTTTTCTATCTTTTCATAATGCAAGCGAGACGCATGCGCTCCTGGGAGACGCGAAGCCTTGGGAATATGGTTGGAAAATTTCTTTTTCCGCATTCGTTTCAGGACGGTTTTACGCTGAATGTTGACTTTTCTGGGAGCGCATGCGTCTCGCCTGCATACATTGTTTGTCCCTAACCTTGATTACTGAACCTACACCCTTTATCATCAGTAGTGCTAATCCACGGTCCTGAGATTGGTTATTAATTGGTACGAAGAAGGCCCAGGTGTGACGCCATGCGTCTGTCGTGGTTACTCGTGGCAGCCCTGCTGCTGCCCACAATCTCAGGCTGTTCGGGATCATCATCTCCCGTAAGTCCCGATACCCTCCCGCAGAACGGCGATACCGTAACTGTCGTGTGTTCGGCATCCGCGCGCACTTTCCTCTGGGGAGCCTGGAACGTCAACCTTGACCTCAACGGCGCTGGCGCCGAGTTCATCCCGGAGCGAAATACCGCTTTCACCTGCAACGTCACCCACTTTGTCGAAGGTCCCCCGCTCGAAATGTACGCGAAGCTGGTCGACTGGGAGGTCCACCAGGAATCCACCGCCGTCACGATGGACATATTTATGAAAAATCCGTTCGCGACCGACAACTATACCGGCTTCGACGTGATGGGTGTCTTCATGGGCGACGGGTCCGATGTTTTTCCCGGTCCGCAGAATTTCAATATCCCCGGTCCGGACGATCAGCAGCTTCTGAATCCGGACGGTTACACGCGATGGTTCAACTGGACCGAGTTCTCGGGCGTGCAGTCGAAGCTGTTCGGTTATGGCCCGTTCAGCGGCTCTCTTCCGGGCTATTTCCCATCTGCAGTTCTCTGCCCGTATAAATACTACGCGGACGGGATCGAATCGACTGAAGATGCCTTCGACTACCTCATCGGGAACGCGGTATTAAGGGGATCGTACGGATCGCAGAGCACTAACTCGCGACGGTACGAAATGCGGTTTCCGACCGATGGGGATATTAATTTCCAGCTTGCGGTGGTCGCTCACTGGGTCGCGAATGTCAACCAGCCCGATCCTCCCGGAAATCTCTTCGACTTTCCCATCGAGGCGAATGCCGATGAAGCGCCCCTAATAAGGATCGAAAACGACAGCACTGTCTATTACATCAACGAGTCCGACAACGGCGGACATGTTCGCCTGAACCTCAGTCCGTGGGACTGGTCCGCGGGTCTGACAAGCATCGTCATGGAGGAGTACCAGGTTTATTGTTATTCGGACGCCTGGGACGGCCCGTATGAAGTCGACATGACGCCTGTCTATAATACGCTCAAATATTTCACCTTCAAGACAAAAATTCCGGTGACAAACATCCACTCGCGCGACCCTATCCCTGTCTGGATCGGGGTCATGTATCCCGACCTGGACTACTCGAACAATTTCGGCTTCGAGAACGATGCCGACGGGAATCTCGCGAGTTACTTTTATACGGAAGTCCCGGTGCTGGATTACATGCCTGTTTACATCAATGTTCTCGATCCCAACGGAGGGGAGGAGCTCGAGGTCGGAAAGAATTTTGAAATCCGGTGGGAGACGGAGAATCTCGACAGTAATGTCTTCATCATGTTCTCGCTCGATGATTTCGTGAGCGATATCCATCCCATTGCGGTCAACGAGCCCGATGACGGGAGTTTCCTCTGGCAGGACATTCCCGACATGCCGTCTGAGACAGTCAAGGTACGTGTCAGCGCGATGAAAAACTCATCCATCAACGACGTCTCCGATGAATATTTCACAATCTACGATTCAACCGAGCCGTTCATCCGTGTGGTCAAGCCTAACGGCGGGGAGTTATGGAAGTCGGGCACATCGCAGGAGATCAAATGGGTCTCGAAAAATGTGCCAGGGAACCTGTACATTGAATACTCGAAAGACAATTTCGTGTCTGACTTCCATGTGATCGCGATTGATATACCCAACACCGGTACTTATCTCTGGGAGGATATCCCGTACGACATTTCGGAAACAGTGCGCGTCCGCATCAGCTCGATGCTCGATCCGGACATCTACGATATCTCCGATGACGATTTCATCATCGACAATCCACCGATCGAGGTCATTTCGCCCGACGGCGGCGAGGAATGGAAAGCCGGCTCGCCTCACGATATCCTCTGGGAGACGCTTGATTTCACCGGCACGCTGAGAATCGAATACTCGAAGGACTATTTTATATCCGACATCAATACGATTGCGGAAGACCTCGAAGACACGGGCAGCTTCACATGGGACCCGGTACCAAACGATCCCTCGTCGACCGTCCGCATCCGCATCAGCTCGATGGACGACCCGTCTGTGCGTGACCTCTCCGACGCGAATTTCAGCATCGAGGAATCCGGCTGGGGGCTGAGCTTCGGTGGTATAGGTAACGAGAACGCCTACGCGATCGATCTGGATTCCAACGGGAATATCTATGTAACGGGAATCTTCAGGGAGATGTATGTCGATTTCGATCCCGACCCGGAGGGGTACGACTACCATTCGTCGAACGGCGGAACCGATGCGTTCGTCTGCAAGTTCGACTCCCTTGCGAATTTCGAGTGGGCGCAGACATGGGGCGGGACCGCGTACGATCGAGCATATGATGTCGCGGTCGATGCCGACGGTAACGTACTGGTGACGGGGGTTTTCAAGGGTACGAATGTTGATTTCGATCCCGATCCACGCATCACCGAGAAAGACCTTCACTCTGCAGTCGGAAGCTATGATATCTTCGTCAGTAAATTCGACACCGATGGCGATTTTGTCTGGGCAAGGACATTCGGAGGGCTTTTCGAGGAAAATGGAGCTGGAGTCGACACCGACCAGTTCGGAAATGTCTATCTGACGGGTAGTTTCAGGGGAGACGCCGATCTCGATCCGGGCAGCGGAACGGCAAGCCACAGCGCGTTGGGAGTTGCGGACGTCTACCTTATCTCTCTGGATGCTGATGGAGACTACGTCTGGTCGGCATCATGGGGCGGCGATGTCGAGGTGGACGCTTACGATCTCGGCTCCGGAATAGTGGTAGGCGAGTACGGTGACATTTATGTGACCGGCAATGTGGCCGGGGAAAATATCGACTTCGATCCGGACCCGGATGAGGAAGCATACATGTCGGCTCTCGACGGCTGCGACGCGTTCCTGAGTAAGTTCGACCTCAGCGGGAATTTCGAGTGGGGAGGACTGTGGGGAGGTTATCTCGATGATTACGGCTTCGGCGTCGCGACCGAATCACAGGGCAATATCTATGTGACCGGACGGTTCGAGGGGATGGTGGATTTCGATCCGGGCTACGGCGCGGAAGTATATATCTCGAAAGGCGAGGGCTACGACGCGTACCTCACCAAGTTCGACTTCCTCGGAATCCACCAGTGGGCGAAAGTGTGGGGCGGAGAGGATCTGAACGACTACGGTTGGTCGGTGTATGCAGGCGGACTGGATACTATCCACGTGATCGGCGACTTCGAGGGTACGTGCGACTTCGATCCCGGTCCGGGAATCGATGAGCATTCATCGAACGGCGAGTACGATATATTCCTCTCCAGCTTCAACTCCGCTGGATGGTACAACTGGGCGGTCACGTGGGGTGCGGAGACAGTGATGGACTACGGTTACGGGGTCTACACCGACGGAAACGGTAACGCCTTCATCACCGGCAGCATCACCGGTGATAATGTCGATTTCGATCCGGGAGAGCCGGTCGACGCGCGCGACACATCCAACGCGGATGTCTACATAATGAAAGTCATGCCCGACGGCGAATGGTGATAGCATTTCGATAATCCTGCCTTGAACTCGATTAGGCCCTCTGTTACCATCAGCCGCATCCAGACGACGGGAGGTTTTTTCCAATGCGTATTTTTATTTCCCTGACCGCATTTCTGTGTATGCTTTGCCTGATCGCCGCGCCGTTTGCGATCGCGCAGGACGATGAGGAGGAAGAGGTCGACCTGTCATGGGCCGACGCCGATTCCATCGATGTTTACGATGCTTCCGAGGGGGATTTTCTCGACAACGACATCACCGCGCTCGAAGGTGCCGCGTGGGAAGCGTACGGCAATGAAGACTGGGAGCTTGCTGCGCAATTGTATCTCGCCTACCTGAGGTACAACATGACCGACGGCCGAAACATGTACAACCTGGCCTGTTGCTACGGTCTTATGGGCGAGGCGGAGCTGGCCGCTGTTTATCTCGAGCGGGCAATTGGATCGGGCTTTGAAAATATAGAGTTTGTCGCCATGGATCCCGATTTCGAACTTGTCCGGGATAATGATATTTTTTCCGAGACATTTGACAGGCTCGCTCAGGCCGCAGCCGAGGAGGAAGCTCTAAGTGGCGATGTGATTTTTAACATGGCCCCGACATTCCTTCCGTGCAGGATGATGGTTCCCGATGATTTCGATCCCGATGAGGGCAATACGCTGGTGATCGGGCTTCATGGCTACGGAGCCAGTCCAGATTCGTTCATCCGTCTTTGGGAGAGATTCGACAATCCCGACTTCATCTACATTGCTCCCCAGGCGCCGTATCCGTTCTCGATCGGGAACGATTTCGGTTATTCGTGGGATACGTGGGATGAGGACAACGAAGATTTCTGGCCGCAGGTGGCAATCCTGACGGAGATGTATGTCGCCTCAATCGTGGAAAACATGGAGGAGCAGTACAACATCGACAAGGTTTATCTCCTCGGTTTCTCGCAGGGCTGCGGCTATACCTACATGACGGGCATACATAATCATGAGCTTTTCGACGGGCTTATCTGTTTCGGGGGCTGGCTGGATACCGACTGGCTCACCGACGAGGATATCGATGCAGCCGTCGCCCTGCCGATTTTTATCGCGCACGGGACCTCCGACCGTATGGTCGAGTTCGAATCGGGGATTGCTGCCAGGGATCTCCTCCTTGACAAGGGATTCGATGTGACATTCTATGAGTTCGACGGAGCGCACACAGTTCCTGAAGAAGCTCTTCAGGCCGCGCAGGCATGGATGGAAAAATAGGACAATAACAAGACCTGACAGGAGGGTGTATTGCGTATGAAGAGAAAGCTCTACGCAATCCTAAATATTATTCTACCGATCCTGGCAATCTCATTCCTGGTGTTACCGGGAATAATCCACGCCCAGGAAGGGGAAGCAGGGCAGGTGAGTGTCGGGGAACCGGAATCGGTCATAACCAGCGAGAGTGGCGAGCAAATTGAAGTTCCACCCGAACTGGCCACCCCATGGAAGTGTTACGACACATTCCATAATGCCATGCTGGAGGCCTCGAAAGGGACATCCGGAGCACTGGATACAGCCGCTGAATGTCTCGACTTGAGCGGGATAAATCCTGTCATCAGGAAAGAGCGTGGACCGGAGTTGGCTGTAATGCTGGCCCGGATTATCGATTACAGCCCCCCTTTCGATATCGAATCAATTCCGGACACCCCGGACAGCCCGCCCGTCACAATCATCCAGCGTGGTGAAGGCTCGATCGTTCTCAGCATAAGCGAGGATGGCGCATGGCGTTTCAGCGTGCAGACGGTGGCATCGATCCCGGGGATTTTCAGCAGTATGGAGCTGGCCGGAGAATTCGATACTGTGAGCACTGTCCGGAGTCCGGATGAATTGCTATCAGGAGGACTGGTCGAGAGGGAGCTGGGTATACGGGGGATGATCCCGCAGGACTGGAAAAGAACGACCTTCCTTATTGAAAACTGGCAATGGGGCTACCTCGTTGTGCTCCTCCTGATGGGTTACCTGGTTTACCTGATATTTCCATTAATCGCGGGATTTATCCTTGATCTGTGGTTAAGGCGGATCATTAAAGAGCATGATGCGAAGAAGCTTATCAGGAATATCGCCAAAGCCATCGGATTGCTTGCAGTTTCGCTCCTTTGGTGGATACTCCCCGCGAAGTCGGGACTTGATGAAGGACTGCTTATTACAATGCTTGTCATTGCCAAGATTCTTCTCGTCATCAGCATTGTATGGCTGACGTGGGCAGCAGTTGACATAATTACTGAATACATTCAGTACCGCATGACAGCAACGGACCGGAGGATGGACCCGTCGCTGGTGGCTTTCATCAACGGCGTAATGAAGGTGTTGGCGATTTTTATTGCGCTGGTCCTGACCGCGTCTAACATGGGAATCAATGTAACCGGCCTGATAGCCGGCCTCGGTATCGGCGGTATCGCCATCGCACTAGCCGCCAAGGAGCCGCTTGAAAACCTGTTCGCGTCATTGATTATTTTCATGGACCGCCCTTTTCACGCGGGAGACTGGATTATATCCGGCGATATCGAGGGGGTTGTGGAGAACGTCGGTTTTCGCTCGACGCGGCTGAGAACCTTCTATAATTCGGTAATCACCATTCCGAATGCAGAGCTGGCGAGGATCAATGTCGACAACATGGGCGTACGACCGTACCGCCGAATCAAGACGACGATCTCGGTGACTTACGGAACGCCGCCTGCAAGAATGGAAGCATTCTGTGCGGGTATCAGGGAGCTTATCAGGATCCATCCATACACTCGCAACGAGCGCTATTATGTCTGGTTTGCGGATTTCGGACCGAGCTCGCTCGATATCGAGCTCGTCTGCCACCTGAATGCGAATGACTTCGCGACGGAGCGACGTGAGAAGCATCGGCTGTTCCTTGACATAATGCGTCTCGCGCAGACTCTCGGGATTGATTTCGCGTTCCCCACGCAGACAATTTACATGGGTAAGGAGCAGACTCCAGAGTCGATTTTTCCGGATACAGGCGATATTTTCTCTGCAACGTCCGAGCAGATAGAGAATGCGAAGAAGAAAGCGCGGGAGATCGCCAGGAGCGAGCTTGGAGGAGAGGACGTCCAACCGGAGCCCTTTACCTATGACGAATCCAGCGAGACTTTGTCGGATCGGTAACCAGTAACTTGTATCCTTCTGTATTGAATCCTTCGGAAGTCTATCGAGGATAAGAGCGATTTATCAATCAGTTATTTCTCACTGTTTTTTGCTGTGTCACCTTTATGACCATGGATAAGGGGGTTCCGGACCGAGCGGTTTGAGATATTCTGTGCATGTGGGATAATAGCCTGTAACGCACCTGGGTCATGAGTACAACAGAACGCGAAAGATACGAAGGCGTCGCGCTGGACGTTACCACGGAAAGCGAGATCAAGCTGAAAGGGAAGTGGGGCGATTTCCGTCACCTCCTTGGCGAGCTTGATCTCACCGCTCTGCCGCGACATATCGCGATCATTATGGACGGCAACCGTCGATGGGCGCGCGAGCGAGGCCTTCATATGCTTGAAGGACATGGTGCAGGAGTTAAGAAGGCCAGGGAGGTTGCCGACCTTGCTCTCGACATAAACCAGGCAGCGGGTCGAAAGGCGATTGAAGTCCTCACGTTTTACGCTTTCAGCAAGGAGAACTGGAACCGATCCTATCTCGAAGTTGCCGGCCTGATGGAAATCTTTGAGGAGGCGGCGATACGCGAGATGCTGCCTCTGCACGAGCGTAACATGCGAGTCCGGATCATCGGTGATCTTGATGACCTCCCGCTAACGCTCCAGACGCGCATCAGGAAGATCGAGAAGCTGACCGAGAACAACACCGGGCTTCATGTAAATTTTTGCCTCTCCTACTCCGGTCGGGGAGATATCCTCAACGGCATCAAGCGAATATTCCAGCTTTACCTGGATGGTAAGATCGACTCCGACGATATCGACGAGGAAACCTTCGGTGATTACCTCGATACCGGCGGGCTTCCCGATCCCGACCTCCTCATTCGCACCTCCGGCGAGATGCGGTTCTCCAATTTCCTCCTCTGGCAGATCGCCTACACCGAGCTCTGGGTCACCCCTGCATACTGGCCCGATTTCAACGCTGCCTTATTCGCAGAGAGTATAATGGAATACCAGAAACGCGAGCGGCGCTACGGCGGCGGGTAAGTGAAATTAACGAACTCAGGTGTCCGAAGGTGAGTACTGGATTTTCCCCCCTGCACGCATGGTGGGCCATCGCCCGAGGTTGGTAATAAGGACACCGGCGACTATCGCAATCGCGCCAGTCACCTTGACCCAGTTCAGCGGCTCGGCGAGAAAGACCCACGCAATCAGAAGCGCGAACAGAGTCTGGATGTAATTGAAGGATGCGACATTCCCCGCTTCTATTCTCTGTAGCGCCCAGTTGAACAGCCAGAATCCGAACAGCGTGTTGTAAAGCGACAGCACCCCAACAAGTATCCAGAACAGATTCGGAAGTCCGCTCAGGGTGACGGTAAGTGGCTCCGATGGCTTGAATACCAGGTAAAGCAGTAGCGCGAACAGGCCACTCGGTGCCCTGCAGAACAGAGCGAAAACAATGCTGTCGGGAAGCTCGGATCCGTCATTCCTGTTCAGATACCATCGCGAGATGACGGTAACAATTGCTGCCGACAGGGGAGCTATCAGGAGGATCAGTGAATACCTGATCCATGTCGACGGGGAGATATTGTAGGAAGAAGCTTCTTCCTCAGCTCCAAGAATCACCACAAGTGCAACTCCGGCGAAAGCCAGCAGTGCACCGCCGATTTTCCTGATGGTCATTTTTTCCCCTAGGAACGGCCATGCGATGAAAATGGTCATCACTGGCCACGCGCCGACCACCATCGCCGACGCTCCCGCGGGAAGTACCGATTCGGCGTAGATCAGTGTGAAGTGAAATCCCATTACCGCGATAAATTCCCGCCCAAGGAAATACCACCAGTAACGTGGGGCGATCTCCATGAACGCTTTTCGGTAGAAAATCAGAATCAGGATGATAGCTGCAATTGATGCGGGGAGGAATCTCAGCAGGAACAACTCGACGGGAGTGACGAAACCGTTCAGGTACTTGATCATGACGAACGATCCGCTGGCCATCAGCGAAACAAAGAGGAGTACCAGCCATGGTGCCGCTCGTGCCATTGGAGGCGATTCTATCGCGACCGGTCGATAAAGTCTAATCATCCTGAACCGTCGCCGTTCATCAGGCGTCTTTATAAGTGAGAGGACCCAAAGGCGAACAACAGGGGAACATGAAAAATCCGGTCGATCTACCGGTGGGGGCTGCACACAACAAGGAAAAACGATCAACTACATATCACGCATTCCCGGGTACCTGGTTGGATGGTTGCCGACACCATAAACCAAAGGAGGGATTACAATGAACACACTGATCTCTGCACTCGAACTGGCAGCCATGAAAGTTATTGAACCAATCGTCTCGACGCCGATTGTCGGAAAGGTAGCGAATCGTGCCGCATCCGGTGCGAATCACTCGAGCGACACTCTTGCGTTCAACTTCCTGGCACTTGCCGTGGTGTTGGTGGCCTGTATATGGTACCTGACGACCAGGCGTCCGTATCCAAACCGGCGCAACCGTCATGTCGGACCGTTCACCAAGATGCGTAACGCGATCGGGAGAATCGCATCCTTCCTGCCGTAAGCCGGTTCGCAATGTGACATCAAGCCGAATCTGACACTCAATGTGAAATAACATAAACCGTCAATCGGGGTTGTTCTCTATCATATTGCAGGCAGAATAAAATTAGACACCTACAAGCTTTGCTTGTGGGCGGCATAGACTTCGTTAAAAAAAAGCCCGGCTTGTTTATGCCGGGCTTTGCATTATCTGTTTAGAACGAATTGATTTGGCTACCTTGCCTGGTGTGGCGCGATCAGTTCCTCGTCATCATAGTCTGCAGGATTGATCTCGATCGGCTCTTCCATTTCCTGGATAAGCTCTTCGTCCTCATCCTCGATCTCCGGCACGAAGTACCGGAAATCATTCCGACCGGTTCCGACCGGCACCAGCCGTCCGATAATCACGTTTTCCTTGAGACCCCTCAGGTGGTCGGTGCGACCCTCGATCGCGGCGTTTGTCAGCACCTTTGTCGTCTCCTGGAAACTGGACGCCGACAGGAAGCTCTCCGAGAACAGCGACGCCTTTGAAATACCTAGAAGAACATGCTCCGCTTTCGGTGGCTGCATCTTCTGCTTCTCATACTCCCTTTCGAGTTCCTGGAAGCGATATGTTTCCACAAGGTCGCCCTCGAGCAGATCGCTGTCGCCGGAATCGGTGACCTTCATGAACTTGAGCATCTGGCGTACGATGACTTCGATGTGCTTGTCGTTGGTGTTGACGCCCTGGCCCTTGTAGATAGCCTGGACCTCGTCGACCAGGAACTGCGCGGTCGCTCGGGTTCCGGAAAGCTGTAGGATCTCGCGCGGGTTGATAAGTCCGCCGGTAAGCGGATCGCCCTTGCGTACCCGGTCGCCAGCATGTACCAGCAGTTTCTTGCCGGCGAAATGGCCCTCGTCGAACGTAACTTCCTTCGTCTTGGATCCCGCACGGGGCTGGATAGTGAGCAGGAACGGTTCCTCGTGAGTCTTGATCTTGCCTGAGATCGGGGCGATAACCGCGCCTTTCTTCTGGTAGCGCGCCTCGAACAGTTCGAACAGAAGCTCGACCTGCGGGAGACCCTGGGTGATGTCGTACTGGCCGAGACCGGCGACACCGCCGGTGTGGAACGTTCTCATCGTAAGCTGCGTACCCGGCTCGCCGATCGACTGCGCGGCGATGATGCCGATGGGTGTTCCCGGCTCGACCATACGTCCCGTGCCGAGATCGAGCCCGTAGCATGTCGAACACACCCCGTTACGGGCCCCGCAGGAAAGCACACTTCTGACCTTGACAGTTTCGATCCCCAGTGCTTCCAGTTTCTCGGCGGATTCCTCATCGATGAGTTTCCCTGCCGAGAGAATGATCTCGCCGGTGTCCTCATCGACAACCGTCTCGGCAGCGATACGTCCGCGGATGCGCTCGACTATGCTCTGGATGACCTTGCGACCGTCCATTGTCGCGCCGATCTCGATGTAGTCCTCCGTCGCGCAATCGTGCTCGACAATCATGATGTCCTGCGCGACATCGACGAGTCGACGGGTCAGGTAACCGGAGTCCGCTGTTCGCAGGGCGGTGTCGGCAAGACCCTTCCTCGCGCCGTGGGTGCTGATGAAGTATTCGAGTACGGTCAGCCCCTCGCGGAAGTTCGACTTGATGGGCAGCTCGATGATTCGACCGGTCGGGTCGGCCATCAGGCCGCGAAGCCCGGCAAGCTGCTTGATCTGCTGCACTTTTCCGCGCGCTCCGGAGTAGGCCATCATGTAAACCGGATTCAGCCTGGAGAAGTTGCGCATCATAAGGTCGGTAACCTGACCGCTGATCTCCGTCCAGTGCTTGATCGTGCTGATGTATCTTTCTTCCTCGAGTTCCTTGACCCTCATTTTCTTCTTATCTTCGTCCTTGAAATTCTTCTCAACCTTCGCGACTTCCTTCTCGTAATTCAACTGGAACTGCTCGACTACCTTCTCGGCGTCCTCGATCAGCTCCCATTTCTGCTCCGGAACCGTGACATCGTCAATCGATATAGTCACGCCCGCGAGAGTTGAATGAAGGAAACCGATGCGCTTGATCTCGTCAAGGATATCGACTGTCGACGCGACACCATAGCGCTTGTGAAGGGTGCTGATGATGTCGTTGACATCGTTCCTCTGGATGGTCTTGTTGACGAATGGTATTTCAAGCGGGAACGCAGCATTGAAGATGACACGTCCGAGCGTTGTAATCAGGATCCCGTTTTCGATCGGGTACACTTTCTTGCTTCCCGGGTAGACAACGCTCTTGTGATTTACGCGAAGCCTTACAAGCTCCTGCAGACCGACCTCTCCGAGATCGTGCGCGAGCTTAAGCTCATCGGAATTGGCGAAATACTTAATGCCTTCGAGCTTCCCGGGTTTGTCGCGATGCAGCGACTGCGTGTACTTCGTGAATTTCTCCTCGTCCTTATCCTTCAGAATCGTCATGTAGTGGATTCCGAGGATCATGTCGTGCGTCGGACTCACAACCGGCTTTCCGTCGGCGGGGAGAAGGATGTTGTTCGCCGAGAGCATCAGGATTCGGGCCTCGGCCTGGGCCGCAAGCGACAGCGGCAGGTGAACTGCCATCTGGTCGCCGTCGAAGTCTGCGTTGAACGCCGTGCAGACGAGCGGATGGATCTGGATCGCCTTGCCGTCGATGAGAACCGGCTCGAACGCCTGGATTCCAAGGCGGTGCAGGGTAGGGGCACGGTTCAAAAGAACCGGATTACCCTTGATGACTTCGTCGAGCACGTCCCATACCCTCGAATCCATCTGCTCGACAAGGGTTTTCGCATTCTTGATCTGCGGAGCGTAGCCACGGTCGACAAGCTTCTTCAGCACGAACGGCTTGAAGAATTCGAGCGCCATGACCTTCGGCAGTCCGCACTGGTGGAGCTTCAACTCGGGACCGACCACGATGACCGACCGGCCGGAATAGTCGACTCGCTTACCGAGAAGGTTCTGCCGGAACCGTCCCTGCTTGCCCTTGAGAAGATCGCTGAGGGATTTGATGGGACGGTTATTGGTGCCGGTGACCGCCTTGCCTCGACGACCATTGTCGATAAGGGCGTCTACCGCTTCCTGAAGCATTCGCTTCTCATTACGGATAATGCTCTCGGGAGCTTTAATCTCCTGGAGACGCTTGAGACGGTTGTTGCGGTTGATGACACGGCGATAGAGATCGTTCAGGTCGCTTGCCGCAAAACGTCCGCCTTCGAGCTGTACCATCGGTCTTAATTCGGGTGGAATAACCGGAAGGGTTTCCAGTACCATCCACTCGGGGCTGTTGCCGCTTCTGAGGAACGAGCGGATTACGGAGAGTCGCTTGATGTACTTTGCGCGCTTCGCGCCCTTGCTGTTGTCGATATCGTATTTCAGCTGTGCCGCTTCGGATTCGAGATCGACCTCCGACAGCAGCTTCTTGACCGCTCCCGCGCCCATTTCCGCCTGCCAGAGATCGTCGGGATTGACACCGAGACGCTCGCGAACTACATCCCCGAGCATACCCAGCCGCCTGTGCTCACTCTCGCTGAGAAGCTTCTTCTTCAGAAGAGACGGAAGAAGCTCGATCGCCGCGACAAGCTCATCGCCCCGCCGCAGGTTCTCCTGTCGACGAGCCTCGTTGACGGCCTGCTGCTGAATATCCAAAAGCGACATCTTCTTGATACCGGCCTTGAGAATTTTTTCCGCGGCGGTCTTATTGATTTTTTCTCCTGCCTCGACCAGCACCTCGCCCGTCTCGGGATCTACAATCGGTTCTGCGGCCTGGTAATCATGCAGGATGGCCTCGAGAAAATCGTACAGAACAACCAGCACTTCCTGACCTTCCTCGTCGAAAGCGCTGTACTCGAGTATCCTCGCGTCGATCATCTTCGAAACAGCATCGGAGGTGACAGGATCCTTCTTCTTGACAACCGCCTTTGTCTGTCCGGGCAGCAGGATTTTCTCGGATGCCGGGAAGGGGTCGAGAATCTGCTCGAGAAGAATCGGGACCGAGTAGCTGTCAATCGCCGGCTCCTCGTCCTTCATATTGTGGATAGCTTCGATCTCTTCCTCGACGGCGAGCTCGATCTGCGGGATGAGCTCCTCCACCTGGGCCGTGTTGACTTCGGTAACGATAAAGTTGATGTAATAGACGATTTTCTCCAGTTCTTTGGAGCTTATGTCCAGAAGGCTCGAGATACGTCCCGGAATGCCCTTGACATACCAGATGTGACACACCGGGGCCGCGAGAGTGATGTGGCCCATGCGCTCGCGTCGCACCTTCGAGTGAGTCACCTCGACCCCGCATTTCTCGCAGGTTATGCCGCGATATCTCGGCTTCTTGTATTTGCCGCAGTAGCATTCCCAGTCCTTGGATGGACCGAAAATACGCTCGCAGAACAGCCCGTTCATCTCGGGCTTAAGAGTGCGGTAGTTGATAGTCTCGGGCTTCTTGACCTCGCCCCTCGACCAACTGAGGATGGTCTCGGGACTGGCAAGCCTGATCGAGACGACGTTGATATCCGATAGTTGCAGTGGTTTGTATGCTGGCATCTTACTCCCTGCCTGCGAATTTATTATAGATTTTTTGTCCCGCCCGGATCCCGCCGTTCTTTAAAGTAAAATCATTTATCGGCTTTGCCGTTACCTTTGGCTTCCGGCAGTACCGTTTCCATCTCGGTTCCTTCGTGAAAATCCTCGAACCTTACGTCAAGACACAGGCCCTGGAGCTCCTTTACGAGAACATTGAAGCTCTCCGGAACTCCGGGCTCCTCGATAAGTTCACCCTTTACGATCGCCTCGTATGTTCGGTTACGTCCCTCGACGTCATCCGACTTGATCGTGAGTACTTCCTGGAGCACATGAGCCGCTCCGTACGCTTCCAGCGCCCAGACCTCCATCTCGCCGAACCTCTGTCCGCCGAACTGGGCCTTACCGCCAAGGGGCTGCTGGGTAACCAGGGCGTATGAGCCTACCGACCTCGCGTGAATCTTGTCCTCGACAAGGTGGTTCAGTTTCATCATGTAGATCTGGCCAACCGTCACCCTGCTGTCGAATGGTTTCCCGGTCTTCCCGTCGAATAGCGACGTCTTCCCGTCATCGGGAAGCCCGGCTTCCTTGAGCGATTCTCTGATCTCGTGCTCACTTGCGCCCGAGAATACAGGGGTAACCGCCCGCCATCCAAGCTTGTCCGCCGCCCAACCGAGGTGGGTTTCGAGAATCTGTCCGAGGTTCATTCGCGACGGCACCCCGAGGGGATTCAGTACGATATCGACCGGGATTCCGTCCTCGAGGAACGGCATGTCTTCCATCGGGACGATTTTCGAGATAACGCCCTTGTTTCCGTGACGCCCGGCCATCTTGTCGCCTTCCTGGATCTTTCGCCGCTGAGCGATGTAGACGCGCACCAGTTTGTTAACTCCCGGCGGAAGTTCATCGCCCTGCTCACGGCTGAATATCTTGGTCTTGATGACCTTTCCGCGATCACCGTGAGGCACTCTCAGCGACGTGTTTCGCACATCCAGCGACTTCTCGCCGAATATAGCCCGAAGAAGCTTCTCCTCGGGTGTCGGCTCGGTCTCGCCCTTGGGGGTAACCTTGCCGACCAGTATGTCTTCGCTCTGTACTTCCGTCGCTTCGATCACCACGCCGTCCTCGTCGAGATTCCTGAGCATCGATTCGGACAGGTGGGGAATGTCGCGAGTGATTTCTTCCGGTCCGAGCTTGGTGTCCCGGGCCTCACACTCGTACTTCTCGATGTGAATGGACGTGTAGGTGTCGTCCTGGACTAGTCTCTGCGAGAGAATGATCGCGTCCTCGAAGTTGTAGCCTCTCCACGGCAGGAAGGCACAGAGAATGTTCTTGCCGAGAGCAAGCTCGCCCTCCCTTGTAGAGAAACCGTCCGCGATTACATCCCCCGCCTTCAATTTCTGACCCAGGCTCACAATCGGGCGCTGATTCATGCATGTGCCCTGGTTGGAGCGGACGAATTTCATCAGCTCGTAGGAGTCGACTTCGCCCGACGATGTGGTGATGCTGATTTTCTTCGCGCTCAGGGTAGTGACCTTCCCGGCGCGTTTCGTGATGACGAGAGCACCCGAGTCGTAAGCGATTTTTCTCTCCATCCCGGTACCCACAAGCGGAGCTTCGGGAGTCATCAGTGGTACCGCCTGGCGCTGCATGTTCGATCCCATGAGAGCGCGGTTCGCGTCGTCATGCTCCAGGAACGGGATCAGCGCGGTGGTTGCGCTCACGATCTGCATGGGACTGACGTCCATGAAATCGATCTCGTCGCGGTGCACGAGGCTGATACGGTCTCTCGATCGGCAGTGGACGGGATCGTCCACGAATCGCCCTCGTCCATCCAGCTCTGCGTTTGCTTCCGCGATGTTGAATTTATCTTCTTCGTCCGCGGAAAGGTAAACAACTTCCTCGGAAACCTTTCCTCTCCGGACCTGCCGGTACGGGGTCTCGATGAAGCCGTACCGGTTGATTTTCGCGTACGTCGCCAGCGATCCGATAAGGCCGATGTTCGGACCCTCGGGGGATTCGATCGGGCAGATCCTGCCGTAATGCGAGTGATGCACGTCGCGAACCTCGAATCCGGTACGCTCCCTCGACAGTCCGCCCGGTCCGAGTGCCGACAGACGTCGCTTGTGAGTCAGTTCTGCCAGCGGATTGGTCTGGTCCATGAACTGCGAAAGCTGCGATGAACCGAAGAATTCCTTCAGTACCGCGACTACGCTTCGGGTGTTGATTAAAAGCTGGGGAGTGAGCTTGTCGTGATCCTGGACCGCCATGCGCTCCTTCGCCACTCGCTCCATTCTCAGGAGTCCCTTGCGGAAATGGTTCTGGATAAGCTCGCCGACCGACCTGATACGGCGGTTGCCGAGATGGTCGATGTCGTCTACATCGGTCGGACCCATCTCCAGCAGGTACCTGATCGTCATAAGCATGTCGAGTTTGGTCAGGTATCGCACCGACGGCGGTACCTGGAGCCCGAGTTTCTTGTTCATCTTGAAACGTCCGACAGGCGAAAGGTCATAGCGCCTTTCATCGAAGAATCTCGACTCCAGCAGCGACTTCGCCGTATCGATCGTCGGAGGATCGCCTGGTCGCAGCTTCTTATAGATATCCAGCAGCGCAGCGTCGTTCAACGACAGCTTCGGATTCTGCTGCATGTGGGTTTCGAGCTGCGGGAGAGCCTGCTCGTAGGTCTCCACCAGGCTGTTATTCATTGGAAGCGGCTGGATTTCATACGTGAAAGTCAATCCTTCAGGATAAGCCGCTACCAGTCGCGCAGCCTGCTCATCCGTGATTATCTCGCCCTTCCGGACAATCGGATGTCCGCCTGCCGGGGGATGGATATCGCGGTTGCAGAGCATATCCTTATAGAGGTAAGCCTTCGGCTCAAGCTCGATCTCTATCGGAGGATGCGTGATGAGCTTCTTATTCGTGTCCACCGTGAATCCCAGGCCCATAAGCAGATTAGTCACCGGGATCTTGCGGACTTTATCCAGACGCACGATAGTCGTGCCTTCGGGATCATGTTCGACCTCGATCCACGCGCCGCGGTTGGGGATAATACGGGCGTAGAAGATGGTCTTGCCGACTGGCGTGGTCTTGTCCATGAAATACACGCCGGGACTCCTGACAAGCTGGCTGACAACCGCGCGCTCGGCACCGTTGATCACAAACGTCCCGTTGCCGGTCATAATCGGCAGATCGCCGAGAAATACATCGCTCTCGAGCATCTGGTTGGTCAGTTTGTTGATAAGTTTCAGCCTGAGCCTGAGCCCCGCGGAGTACGTGCGGTCCTGGTCCTTGCACGTGCTTATGTCCATCGTCGGCGGGTCGATGAAGTAATCCACGAACTGGAGCTCGAGGTTGTCGGAATATCCCTTGATGGGGAATATCCGAACAAAGAGATCTCTCAGTCCCTGGTGCAGGAACCAGTCAAAAGAGTCCTTCTGCACCTCGATCAGGAACGGCATGTCGTAGTGCATCTTCTCCGGTGTCTTGGAGAAGTTCCTGATCTCCCTTTCATGGACCCGCAGGTCGGAAGGAGTAGTTGCAGTTCTATTCAGAGCCATCCGGTTCTCCTTCGATTATAAATAGGAAACACGCAATCGTTCAGACACAAAAAGCCCCCGTGACACCATTTCGGAGTCATTGAGGGGGAAATTGCGCCTTGGAATCGAATCACCCACTTGGGTCAATTGTCTGTCCCATCCTATGGGGACAGCGGCGCGTGTTTATAATACCGTTACCCGGACGTGTCCGGGCGCACGGCCCTCGTCGATGCGTGTCACTTTACAGTAACCACGCCGCCTGCATCGGCGAGTTTCTTCTTAATCTCCTCTGATTCATCCTTGCTGACTCCCTCCCTGACGGGTTTCGGCGCGGAGTCAACCAGTGCCTTGGCGTCCTTGAGACCGAGATCGGTCACTTCCCGGACAGCCTTGATTACCTGGATCTTGTTCGGTCCAGCTTCTTCCAGAATCACGTCGAAGCTGGTCTTTTCCTCGGCAGCGGCAGCTTCTCCACCTGCTGCGGGAGCTGCAGCGGCCATCGGCGCCGCTGCCATCGGTGTTACGTCCCAGCGGTCCTGCAGCGCCTTGGTGAAATCATTCAACTCAACTACCGTCCAGCCTTCAATTTCCTGAAGGATTTTCTCCTGTGCTTCCGTGAGAGCCACGATTAAAACCTCCGGGGGCATCAGCCCCTCTGGTCGTATGTTAGTCACGACCTATTGCCCGGTCGCGGGGGCTATAGAAGCATTTATGCGTAACAGTCAAATCGAAATCCGAAGTTTATGCGGCCGACGTCTCGCCGCCCTGCTCCAGCTTACTCGCCCGGGCTTCCAGCGTACCGATGAATTCCTGAATCGGTGCCGCAAGGATCCCGACAATCCCCTGCATAGGCGCGAGAATTGTCAGTACCAGCCGGGCTTCGAGATCTTTGCGTGACGGCAGGTTTGCGAGCGAGATTACCTCGTCCATCGATATCCGCCTGCCGTCGAAATATCCCGCCACGATCTTAAAGCTGTCGTTGCCCTTCGCGAAATCGTGCGCCACTTTCGTGCCGCCTACCGCGTCAGCCTGGCTGAACACAAACGCCATCTGACCGGTCAGGTCGTCACCGAGCTTGTCGACACCCATATCATCGAGCGCAAGCCTCGCAAGCGTATTCTTGATTACCGATATCTGCCCGCCGGCTTCGCGAAGTTTCATACGCAGATCTTCCATCTCGTGGACCGTGAGTCCCTTGTAATCGGCGATTATTACCGCCTTGGACTCATTCATCTGCGCCTTGAAATGGTCTATTTTTCCTGTCTTTATTTCACGCGGTGATTTCATTTCGCACCTTTGTTCTTAACAGACTTCCACCCCGGCCGTCTATTGCGTCGCTACTGTCGCATCCTTCACATCAAGCCTGATCCCGGGACCCATCGTGCTCGACAGAATTACCTTCTTGATGTACTGCCCTTTGGCTCCCGCAGGCCGATTCTTGATAAGATAATTCAGGAACGCCTGGATGTTATCTTTCAGTTGACCGGGTTCGAAGCTCACCACTCCGATCTTGGTCATAATCAGCCCGCCTGAGTCGGCGCGGAATCCCACCTTGCCGGCCTTGTATTCTCTAACCGCCTCGCCGATATCCATCGTCACAGTGCCGGTTTTCGGGTTGGGCATCATGCCCCTCGGACCCAGGATACGACCGAGTCCTCCCACGACGCGCATCATGTCCGGCGTCGCGAGAACCATGTCGAAATCCATGCGTCCGTTCTTTATCTCCTCCGCAAGCTCTTCAGTGCCGATGATGTCCGCTCCCGCGTCCCGTGCTTCCACTTCTTTTTCTCCCTTGGCGAAAACGGCAAGACGGATTTCCTTGCCGGTTCCGTGGGGGAGTCCGATCGCCCCTCTGAGCTGCTGGTCCGCGTGACGGGTATCGAGACCGGTCACCACGCAGATATCCACCGAAGCGTCGAACTTCACCGGGCTGCTCGATTTAAGAAGCTCCACTGCGCGTTCAAGCGGATACGCAGTCATCCGGTCAACAAGCTCGCTCGCTTTCTGGTAGTTCTTTCCTCTTTTCGGCATATGTTCACCTCGGTTGTGGTCCGTTCAGATCCCGTAGGATCCTCCCACCGGGGCCATTAGCCCCCCGGGCCGTATTGTCACTGTTCTTCAGTCAGAATTTCCATGCCTTCGACCTGCACGCCCATACTTCGAGCTGTTCCGGCTACGATTTTCATCGCGGCCTCGACATCGTACGCGTTAAGCTCCTCGATCTTTCTCTCTGCGATAGCTTTGACCTGTGCTTTTGTCAGTATCGCGGCGACTTCTTTCCCGGGCTCTCCCGAGCCCTTCTCAAGCTTGATCGCCTGCTTGATAAGGTCGCTTACCGGCGGCACGCCCAGTTCGAAGGAATAGCTGCGATCCTTGTAGATTGTTATCTCGACAGGCACGACCGATCCGGTCTGGTCCTTCGTCTGCTCGTTGTACTCCTTGCAGAACTGCGGAAGGTTGATGCCGTGCGGTCCCAGGATCGAACCGATCGGCGGACCGGGAGTCGCGGAGCCTGCTTTAATCTGCAGCTTGATTTTTGTGATAATCGGCTTCTTGGCCATAATACACTCTTCGCACGGGTCGGCTGGGCCGACCGGGCAGTATTTATTAACCTACTTCAGGCGTCGGATGTCTTCTCAATCTCGTTGAAACTCAGTTCCACGGGCGTCTCGCGCCCGAAAACCGAAAGCATCACTTTCGCCTTCTGCTTGTCGTAGTCTATTTCCTGGATAATTCCATTGAAGTCGGCGAACGGTCCTATCAGCACAACTACCTGGTCCCCGACAGCAAGATCGATGACAGGACCCTCCGACTGCATTCCCATCCTCTTCAGTATGGTCTGCATCTCGGTTTCCCTGATAGGCATCGGCTCGCGTGCCGTGCCCAGGAAGTGAGTCACGTTCTCGGTGTTCTTGACCAGAGCCCATGTCTCGTCCGTCAGCACCATCTCGACGAAGACGTAGCCCGGAAATACCTTGTGCTTCACAGGCGTGCGCGAGCCTTTTACAACCTCGAGATGCTCCTCCTGGGGAACAATCACGCGGAAAATCCTGTCGTGGAGCCCCAGCGCTTTCGCCTGGTGCTCGATCGAGGCCTTGACCTTCTGCTCGCAGCCCGACTTAGTATGTGCAACGTACCATGCCATTTCTCAGCGTATCCCGGTCGTTATTCTCCGGACGGGGTTTCCGTTCCTCCCGTATCAGCCGGGGGTTCCTCGGTCGGTACCGGCGGCTGGGTAGTAAGCGCTCCGCCCAGCGGGGAAGTGGGAACATCGGCAGGGGCGGGCGCAACAGCGGTCCCGAGTCCGAACAGGTTTTCCGATATCCTGGAAAATCCCCATGATGCAAGGCCCATGAAACCCGACAGGAACAGGATGACCACCACGGTAACCCACGTGGATCGCCAGGTCTCTTCGACAGCGGGCCAGTTGATTTTCTTACGCTCGATATCTACTTCCCGCAGGAACAATTTCAGTCGCTCCCAGGCGTTGTCGCGATCATCTTCACGCGTAGCTTTCGGGGCTTTCCGTTCACGTGAAGGTGGTGCTACGGACTCGGCTTTCTCAGCCTGCTCGACCGCCTCGTCGGCAGCCTGCTCCTGAGCCTCGATCTGCTCCTCGGGCGATTCCACGTCTTCACGCTGTTTAGCGCGCTCGCGACGTACGGCTCGTTTCTTATCTTTCTTTTTCTTCTTTCCCATTGTCTGTTATCAATTCCCTGTCTCCCCGTGTGCGGAACAGGGTGAATTCTCTCATTCGATGATTTTGTCGACCACTCCGGCGCCGACGGTACGTCCGCCCTCGCGGACCGCGAACCGCAAACCTTCCTCCATCGCGATCGGCGTGATCAGCTCGACTTCCAGTTTCACATCGTCGCCC
>Ga0272444_10001616_pt1 | contig 21499 bp, 19 predicted proteins | sample SSMForm13_FD_201033 | JGI IMG/M metagenome (GOLD analysis project Ga0272444, IMG submission 201033) | Marine sediment archaeal communities from Little Sippewissett salt marsh, Falmouth, MA, United States - SSM-Form-13 | ecosystem: Environmental > Aquatic > Marine > Wetlands > Sediment ...
CTGGCCTCGATGTAGAAATCGCCGTCAGGCAGGGCCGGACGCATTCCGGAAAAAGCCGTGATCACGTCGCTGGTCGAAATCTTCGGTATCATCTGGCGGGCGGAGTCGAAGATCTGCTTCAGTTTGTCGCTCGAGGTTGAAAGGTCGTCCTTGGCGGGGGTCTCTTCCGCGGTCGGGCCGACCAGGACGGTCCCCTCGACGGTAGGAATGACCAGCATACCCTTTGAGACCGATGTAGGTACCGGAAAGACTACTTTCTCCGGACATGCCCTGGTCATCCGGTCCAGGAGATAGTATTCTCCCTTCCTGGCGGTGATCACGTACTCTTCGGCCCCGAAAATCCGCGAGACCTCATCGGCGTAGAGACCGGCGGCATTGATAACGTATCGCGAGTTGACGGTTCTTCCGGTGTCGTCGCTTATGGTGTACAGTCCTTCGCTCTGCCGTGCATTAGTCACCTTGAAATCCGTCATCAATCTGACACCGTTCAGCAGGGCCGATTCTACCAGGGCGAAGACGAAGCGGTACGGCTCAATGATGCCGCCTCCCGGAGCGTAGAGTCCTCCCACGACATCCGGACTGAGCTTCGGTTCCAGATCGAGAATTCGATTACGGGAGCAGAGCTCTATACCGATGGCCCCGTTCTGCCGTCCCCTGTCATAGAGGAACTGCACCGTCTTCATCTCCTCCACATTCATGGCGGCCACAAGGATCCCGCAGCGTCTGAATGGAAAGTGGAGTTCCCGCTGAAGCTGATCGAACATGAGGTTACCCTGCAGTTCGAGGCGGGACTTCAGGAGCGAGGTGTCGTGGTGAAAACCCCCGTGTATGATACCGGAATTGGCCTTGGAGGTACCGAAGGAGACATCGGTCTCCTTTTCGAGCAGTACGATTTTGAGGTCGTACATCGACAATCTTCTGGCGATCGAGGCCCCGCTTACACCGGCGCCGATCACCGCCGCGTCGTAGACCTGCTTCGACTCTAAATCCTTCATTGTTCCCCACTTAGATTCTGTATCTTCTACAAGTATATCGTATAAATTCGGGGTCTGCTTGTCAATAAATTTGTGATTGTTTATGAGCATTATAGTTAGTTTTATGAAATAAAGTGAACGAATATGAACGAATTTTCTTGACAACCGTTTGCACCGTGTTACAATATCCGCAATATCATACACATTGGAGGAAAATCTCCCATGGGCATAGTCGTGGAGAATGTAACCAAGCTTCATCAGGGATATAAAAAGCTGGACAACGTGAATCTGGAAGTGAACGATGGAGATTTCTCCGTTCTGCTGGCACCTACCGGATCGGGAAAGACTACTCTGCTGCGGCTGCTCTCTGGAATCGAGAAGCCGACCAGCGGCAGGATCATATTCGACGGCGTGGATGTAACCAGGCTTTCCGTGCAGAAGCGGAATATTGCCATGGTTTACCAGCAGTTCGTTAATTATCCGTCCTTTACCATCTATGAGAACATTGCGTCCCCTCTTCGGGTGGCTAAAGAAAAATTGGGCGAGAAGGAGATCGACCGGAGGGTCCGTTCGAACGCGGAACTCCTCGGCATCAGTCACATCCTGGATCATCTGCCGCAGGAAATAAGCGGCGGACAGCAGCAGAGAACCGCATTGGCAAGGGCCCTTGCAAAGGGGACCAAGTACGTATTCCTGGACGAACCGCTGGCCAACCTCGATTACAAGCTGCGGGAAGAACTGCGCAGTGAGCTTAAGCTGATCTTCCGGGAAAAGGGCGGCGCCATAGTATACGCTACTCCGGAACCGATCGATGCTCTGGGTATGGCCTCTCATGTGGGATTCATGCACAAAGGACGGATCCTGCAATACGGACCGGTCAAGCAGGTGTATCATAATCCCAGATATGTGGAGGTCGGAGAATACTTCAGCTATCCTACCATGAACATTCTGGAAGGGGAAAAAGTTGAAGAGGACGGGCGGCTCTACATCAAGGTTACCGATCAATTCAAAATCGACGTGAGTCCGCTGCATCAGTCTCTGATGAAGGATCGATACTACCTGGGAATTCACGCCCATGCCGTCTCTACCAACCGTGAGTCTGACAAAATGGTGCAGATCGACGGGAGCATCCAGCTCTCGGAAGCGGTTGGATCGGACACGGAGCTTCATGTAGATCACGAGGGACTCAAAGTAATCGCTCTCATGCAGGAGATGATCTCCTACGGAATCGGTGAAAAGATATCGCTGTACCTCGATCCCGAGCGGTTCTACTTATTTGACGTGGATACCCATGAATTATGTGCAAAAACGGTGAAAGAATAAATCGGAGGGAAGAGTAGCAGTATGGCTAGTATCGAATTGAGAGATGTGTGGCACAGTTATGATCTCGAAGAAGGGAAGAAAAACAATTGGCAGTACGCGGTGGAAAATATAAATATAACCTATGAAAACGGCGCCGCAGTAGCTCTGCTCGGACCATCCGGATGCGGGAAGACGACCCTGCTCAAGATAATATCCGGCCTCACGAAGCCGACAAAGGGACAGGTCCTGTTCGACGGCGAAGATGTTTCCCATTTATCTGCAAAGGACCGGCATATAGCACAGGTATTTCAGTTCCCCGTAGTGTATGACTCGATGAATGTCTACGGCAACATTGCTTTCCCTTTGGCCAACGACGGCGTCGACAGCAGCACGATCCGGAAGCGCGTATATGAGGTTGCAGAAATTCTGGAGATCACCGATTTACTGAAAGAACCGGCGGGCCGGCTCAATCCAGCTGATAAGCAGAAAGTTTCCCTGGGAAGGGGGATCGTGCGGCCCAATACCGCCGCGGTTCTGCTGGATGAACCTCTTACGGTTATCGATCCGAAGGCACAGTGGGGGCTGCGGCGGAAGCTGAAGCAGGTACAGAAAGAGCTCAACTTTACCATGATCTACGTCACTCACGATCAGCATGAGGCTCTGACCTTCGCCGAGAAGGTAACCGTCATGCAGGTGGGCAAGATCGACCAGACGGGAACGCCCGAAGAGCTCCATGAGAATCCGGCCAGTATGTTTATCGGTTATTTCATTGGAAGTCCGGGAATGAACATGATGGATTGTACCGTTGCACCCGACGGCACCGTCGCTTACAACGGGACATCCTTCCAGATATCGAAGAAGTTAGCCTCCGGACTGCTGGAACACGGGAATGAATTGACTCTCGGTATCCGGCCTGAATATGTGGAGCTTATTACCAGGCAGGAGAAAAACGCAATGTCCGGTACGGTGAAACTGGTCGAGGACACAGGAGCCTACAAGATCGTAACGGTCACCATGGGCAGCCTTGATCTGAAGGCACGGGCTCCGGAGACCATGAAGGTCGAGGAAGGCCAGGCGGTCTGGATGGGGTTTCCTGAGAAGGACCTCAAATTCTTCAAGGACGGGAAGAAAGTACTATGACTACAGCATGCAGAGAAATACGGTTTGGAGGTTGATGAATGAAATATGACAACAAGGCATGGCTGTTTTTATTACCCGCTCTGGGTGTAATGGCGTTGAGCGCATTCATTCCGCTCATGACGGTCGTGAACTATTCGCTGCACTACATATTCTCGGGCGCTATTCCGGAATTCGTCGGTTTTGCGAACTTTATTGAAGTGATCCGGGATGCAAAGTTCCAGGGTGCTCTGGGACGGCAGCTGCTGTTCAGTATTGCAATTCTGGCTGTACAGATGCCGCTTGGTATTGCAATTGCACTGTCGATGCCGAAAAAGGGTGTCGGTGTGGCAATCTCATTGGTGCTGCTGGGCATTCCCCTCCTGATTCCCTACAACGTCGTGGGTATTGTGTGGCGGCTGTTCAGTCAGTCGGATATAGGACTGATCCCGGAGGTGTTGAGCTGGATAGGATATGAATACAACGTATCACTGGATCCGATAGATGCCCCGGTTACGATCTTCCTGCTGGATGTGTGGCACTGGACACCGCTGGTAGCGCTTCTCGCCTACGCAGGCTATCTGGCAATACCGGATGCATTTTACCGTGCAGCTGAGATAGACGGGGCTTCCCGCTGGAAGACATTCCGCTATGTCACGCTTCCCAAATTGCGACCGGTTCTGGTGCTTGGGTTCCTGCTGCGTTTCATGGATTCGTTCAAGATATACGCCGAACCGCTCCTGCTTACGGGGGGCGGCCCGGGCGATACAACGACCTTCATGAGTCTCTTCGTAGCCCGGAAGGCACAGTCATATGAGTTGGGGTATGCCGGCGCGGCATCGATCATCTATCTCTTCATAGTAATAGTGATGAGTTATTTGTTCTTTCAATTACTGACAAAACTTGGGCAGGGGGAGAGTCAAAAGGCATGAGACAGATGGAAAAGAAACTAGAGAAACGGTATATATTTTTAATTGTCTACTTCATCCTGCTGTTTATCCCGATCTACTGGATGCTGATAACCTCCTTCAAGTATGACACGGAGATCCTCAGCGGGCTGTCGTTTTTTCCGAAGGAGTTCACCCTTGCGAACTACAAGGAGATATTCACTTCTGAAGTTTGGATGAACAGTTTCAAGAACTCGCTGATCTATGTGTTCCTCAATGTGATTATCGTGCTGATGGTGTCGGTGCCGGGAGCATACGCCTTCTCGCGATACAATTTCCTCGGTGACAAGCACCTTTTCTTCTGGCTGTTGACGAACCGGATGGCACCGCCGGCAGTATTCATCGTTCCCTTTACGGAACTGTTCTACACACTTCATATCCATGATACCCACATGGCGGTGGCTCTTGGGCACTGTCTGTTCAATATTCCGCTGGCTATCTGGATACTGGAGGGTTTTATGTCCGGTATCCCGAAGGAGATCGATGAGACGGCCTTCGTCGACGGGTACAGCTTTCCGCACTTCTTTCGAAAGATATTCTTTCCCCTCGTTGCACCAGGTATCGGTGTAACCGCTTTTTTCAGTTTTACCTTCTCATGGGTGGAGCTGATCATCGCCAAAGCGGCAACGGTAACCAATGCCAAACCGGTAGTGGTAACACTGACGGTGGGTATCGGCGCCGAAGGGGTGAAATGGGGATTATTGGCAGCAGCCGGTGTGCTTACGATCATACCTGGAGCACTGGTTGTCTATTTTGTACGTAACTACATGGCCAAAGGCTTCGCATTAGGAAGGGTATAAACATGATAGATTGGCTGATTCAAACCTTTGGATGGATGTACTGGACATGGCAGAGCGCGCTTTTCTTCATCGCGATATTCTGCGCCATCACTCTGCTGGCTGTCCTCAATAAGTTCAGTCCGAATGTGGACAGAAAGGGATTTTTCCCGATCGAGACGGGAAGGGGCGACCGTCTTTTTATCGGGATACTGTCGACCATAGCAATTTTCTTCGTATGGCTCGGTCTGTTCGGGGAAACCATGCTGTGGATTACGGCGATATTAGCGGCGATATGGTTCTTCATCGAATTCAAGTGGGGCTGAGCTGAAACGACCGGCTGAACATCAGAGATCCCGCATGGATTCGAAGAAGACCATAAAAAAAATTATAAAGGAGAGTATTATGAGAAAAGCTCTTGTACTGCTGATTGCAGTAGCGCTTCTGATCGTACCGGCTTTCCTGTTCGGCGAAGGCCAGCAGGAGACCGTAACGGCTGAAGAAAGCAGCGCTGCAATTGAGAAATGGATCGAGGTGTTTTCACCTTCGGTTCTGAGCAAAGAGGAACAGAGAGAAGAGCTCGAGTGGTTTGCCGAGGCTGCTGAACCGTACCGGGGCATGCATATCAAGTCAGTAGCGGAAGGTATAAACACTCACAAATGGGAAGCTGAAGTTTTGGCTGAAGCTTTTGAAGAAATCACCGGTATCAAGGTAACACATGACATCATCGGTGAAGGCGAGGTCGTCGACCGCGTACAGCGTCAGATCCAGACCGGCCGGAAGCTGTATGACATCTATGTGAATGACGCCGACATGATCGGAACACACCTTCGTGCCAACAGCGCTCTGAACCTGAATAACTACATGGTTGGAGAGGGTGCCAGAGTAACCAATCCGATGCTGGACGTAAACGACTGGCTCAATCCTGAATTCGGTCAGGACTACGACGGCAACCAGCTGCAGCTTCCGGACCAGCAGTTTGCGAACCTGTACTGGTTCCGCTACGACTGGTTCACCGATCCCGAGATCAAGGCCCAGTTCGAGGATATCTACGGCTATGAACTCGGTGTACCCATCAACTGGGATGCATACGAAGACATCGCCAACTTCTTTACCAACGAGGTAAACGGAAATGGTACCATCGACGGAGAGAAGGTCTATGGTCACATGGACTACGGCAAGAAATCACCCTCCCTCGGATGGCGTTTCACCGATGCGTGGCTCTCCATCGCGGGTGCCGGCGACAAGGGTATTCCGAACGGTCTGCCGGTCGACGAATGGGGTATCCGTGTAGAGAACAAGATTCCGAAGGGCGCTTCAGTATCCCGCGGCGGTGCTGTAAACGGCCCGGCGGCTGTATACGCTCTCACGAAGTACGTTGAATGGATGAAAGACTACGCACCCCCTTATGCAGCTTCCATGACCTGGTCGGAAGCCGGACCTACTCCCTCACGCGGTAACATTGCGCAGCGGCCCTTCCAGTACATCACCTGGCTTTCAGATCCCGCCTTCAACGATCCCGACAGTCCTGTGACAGATGACGACGGCACTCCCCTGTGGCGTGTTGCTCCGACTCCCCATGGAAAATACTGGGATGAAGGTATGAAGATCGGTTATCAGGATGCCGGCAGCTGGACAATCCTCAAGGACAGCGTTAAAGACGACGACCGCGCAGCGGCATGGCTCTGGGCCCAGTTCTGCGTTTCCAAGACCGTCAGTCTCAAGAAGTTCCTGGTCGGCCGGACCCCTGTTCGGAAGTCCACCGTCTTCTCGGACTACCTTGCGGAACAGGAGAAAGAGAACAAGTACGGCGGTATTATTACCTTCTACAAATCACCTGTAGAATATATGTGGACCGACTCAGGCCCGAACGTACCGCACTACCCTCTGTTGGCTGAACAGTGGTGGAAGAACATCTCTACCGCGGTTACCGGTGAGACCACTCCTCAGGAATCAATGGACAATCTCGCCCGCGACATGGACAACCTGATGGCGAAGATGAACCTCAGACAGTTCTCTCCGGAACTCAACCCCGAACGGGATCCCGAGTACTGGCTCAGCCAGCCCGGTTCCCCCAAGCCGGAACGTCCGGATGAAGAACCCAAGACGGTTCCCTACGATGAACTGCTGAAGCAGTGGACGGGTGAGTAAAGGCTAACCTTCGAAACGGGTCCCGGCTTCTGCCGGGACCCATTTTTCACATTGCAGAATACCTACACTTCTGGAGCGAATGATGAAGATAAAGACACGATTAATCATCATGAGCAGTACCTTTTTTGCCGGTCTCATTTTAATATCGGGAATGCTGTTCTACCAGCTTCGAGTCAACGAACGCTACAGCGGGCTGATTGAGTCGATGAAGGACCTGAAATCACATGTGTATGAAACCAATCTTCAGCTCGACAGGATGATGTTCGGTTCGGAGTTGGTGGAGGAACATGCCGCTTTTCAGGACACGTACAGGAATATGCGGTCTGAGATGGATAGTTTTTTCCAAAAAGAGATATATCTCCGGCTGCTGAACGAGAACCAGAGCATCGAAAGCGATACCACAACCCTGCAGAATACCTTTTTGATGAATGATGACAAGACTGCTGAGCTCAATGAAAATGTGCAGGAACTCGGAGAGCAGTATAAGACCTATCTGCCTGGATTGTTCGAGGCCTCAGTGTATTACGATGATGATCTCGTACAGACCACCCTCGACAGCGTGGAGATACTCTCGGAGAATTTCAGCGGACGAGTAAGTGTCCAGCTGGACACCATTGTTGATAATATTGAAGCAGCCGTCGCAGTATATGAGAGGCGAAGCCGGATGATTGTTCTGCTGGCTGTGGGCGCTGCGGTGCTGTTCGTGGCATTGATGTCCTTCAGCACCATCACCCAGTTGAGAAGAAGAATCAGTCGTCTGGAAGGCGGGATACGGCGGCTCGAAACAGGTGATCTGTCACAACTGCTTTCCGAAGACGGACGTGACGAAATAAGCCGGATTTCAAAGTCGATTAACACCTTTCTCTCTTTGTTCTGCCGAATGATAGGCGAAATAAAGGAGCTGTCTGAAAAAACAAAACAGCAAAAGGAGGAAGTGGATGAAACGACTGAGGCTTCCGTACAGGCCGTGCAGGAGATCAGACAGCGGGCAAATGGTCTGAATGAGAAGTACAAGCGAATGATTGAGCATCTCCGGGATACTGAGAATGCTTCGGCTGTTATAAAAGAAAGCCTGGAAGTATTTGCTGAGAACATGACAAACCAGTCGTCGGCAGTCAATCAGTCGACTGCTTCAATCGAGGAAATGAATGCCTCCATAGAAAATGTGGTGGAGATCGCCAGAAAACGGAAAGAGGCCAGTGCCCAGATGGTGGAGGTGACCGAACACGGCGGGGAGAAGGTAGAGTACAATAACGGACTCATCGAACAGAATGCTGAAGATGCAAAAGAAGTCGAGAACATCATTACCCTGATAAACGGCATCGCGAGCCAAACCAATCTCCTGGCAATGAATGCCGCTATCGAGGCTGCTCACGCAGGTGAAGCAGGAAGAGGATTTGCCGTGGTAGCAGAGGAGATACGCACGTTCGCGGAGTCAACGAACAGTAATTCAAAGCGGATACGTACGGCTATTCAGAATATTACCCACAGGATAGATGAAATATACAGCGGCAGCAGTGAACTCCTGACCGCTTTTGAACAGATTATTTCCGAGACTCGAGGGTCTGATGATGCACTCGCCGAGATAAGCGGCAGCATACAGGAGATTTCAATTGGGAGCAGTGAGATCATGAATGCAATGAATTCCCTGAATACCGCTACTTCTCAGATCCAGGAAAGGACAGGCGAGATCAGAACGAGCATAGCGAATACCACCAGTGCTATCAGGAATGTGTATTCTATTGGAAACGGGGTAAATACGGAGATAGACGAACTCGAGTCTGAAATACATGAAATCGAACAATTGATCAGCAAAGTCAACAATCTTAACAGTGAGAACAGCAGAGTCATTCATGAACTGAACGGAGAGATGGAGAAATTCATTCTTCCGGCGGAAGGCGCGCTTATGGAGGTGAACTATTAAAGAAACTTTAAAAAAGATAAATAAAAATACATTGACAAACAAAAATGAACATGAAATAATTATTTACATGATGAAAATAATAAAATTTGCCGGAAATGTTTCCGGATAAGCAGGAGGAAGATTATGGCTGAAGATTTTGTATGGGTCGATTTTGATCTGCTCGAACGTTTCATGACGGACGTATTTGCTGCTATTGGAATTCCTGAAGAGGAGGCCGCCGTCTGCGCGGATGTTTTGATTACCTCTGACAAGCGCGGGATCGACTCGCATGGAATCGGCCGTTTCAAGCGGATCTACATTGACCGGATTACCGACGGCATTCTGAATACGAAGACAGAATTCGAAGTAGTGAAGGATGGTCCGACTACTGCGGTAGTGGATGGACATAACGGTATGGGTATGGTTATCGGCAAGCGGTCAATGCAGATGGCAATTGACAAGGCGAAGAAATTCGGGCTCGGTATGGTTGCCGTGCGGAACACCACCCATTATGGGATCGCCGGTTACTATTCCCTGATGGCGATTGAGAACGGAATGATCGGTATTACCGGTACCAACGCGCGTCCTTCTATCGCTCCGACCTTCGGAGTGGAGAACATGCTCGGTACCAATCCCCTTACCATTGGATTCCCGACTGATGAGGAGTTCCCCTTTGTACTGGATTGTGCTACCTCTGTGTCACAGCGCGGCAAGATTGAAGCCTATTCACGTATGGGGAAAAACCTGCCCGAGGGATGGGTCATCGGCAAGGACGGCACCTCCAAGACCGATTCCACCCAGGTCCTGAAAGATCTCGTTGCGGGCACTGCCGCCCTGGCGCCTCTCGGCGGCATAGGTGAAGATACCGCCGGGTACAAGGGATACGGTTACGCCACGGTGGTGGAGGTCCTCTCAGCTGCGCTTCAGGACGGCCAATTCATGAAGGACCTTTTGGGCTACGATAAGGACGGCAACAAGATTCCCTATCCGCTCGGACATTTTTTCATCGCCATAAATACCGAAGCCTTCATGGGGCTCGAAGTGTTCAAACGGGTAGCCGGCGAGATCATGCGCAAGCTCCGTTCATCCGAGAAAATGCCGGGAGCGGACCGGATCTACACGGCAGGAGAGAAGGAGCACGAAGCCTGGCTGTTCCGCAAGGACAAGGGTGCCAAAGTTGATACACAGCTGCAGAAAGAGATCGTCGAAGTACGGGACAGGTTCAAGCTTCCCTACACCTTTGATTTCGAAAAGTAGCCCGATCCCAAGAATATGTGAAGGAGAATACAGATGGATCTGAAAAAAGAAGCCCTGAAGTACCATTCAATGGGGCAGCCCGGAAAAATTGCTATAGTGACTACCAAACCATGCCAGACGGCTGACGATCTCTCACTGGCATACACGCCCGGTGTGGCCCAGCCGGTCCTGGAGATCGCCAAAAATCCTGATGATGCTTACCGTTACACCAACCGCGCCAATCTGGTAGCGGTCGTATCCAACGGGACCGCCATTCTGGGTCTCGGAAACAGGGGCGCTCTGGCCAGCAAGCCGGTCATGGAGGGCAAGGGCGTCCTGTTCAAACGGTTTGCCGATGTGGATGTCTTCGACATCGAGGTCGACACTGAAGATCCCGACAAGATCATCGAGGTGGTGAAGCTCCTAGAGCCCACCTTCGGCGGAATCAATCTGGAGGACATCAAGGCGCCGGATTGTTTCCGGATAGAGAACGAGCTCAAAAAGATTACGAACATTCCGATCTTCCATGACGACCAGCACGGTACAGCCATCATCTCCGGCGCCGGTCTGCTGAATGCCCTGGAGATCAACGGCAAGAAGATCGAAGAGGTGAAGGTGGTGTTCAACGGCGCCGGCGCGGCGGGAATCTCCTGCGCCCGTCTTTTCGTGCAGATGGGTGTGAAGAAGGAAAACCTCACAATGTGCGACAGCAAGGGGGTCATCTACAACGGGCGTCCCGGAACCCTCAATCCCGAGAAGGAGGAGTTCGCCGCGGATACCGACGCGCGGACCCTGGCTGACGCGATGAAGGGCGCCGATGTGTTCATCGGCGTGTCGGTAAAGGATGCCGTAAGTCCTGATATGGTGAAGTCCATGAACCGCGACCCGGTCATCTTCGCCATGGCGAATCCCGATCCTGAGATCACCTACGATCTGGCGGTGGAGACCCGGCCCGACGTTATCATGGCTACCGGGCGCAGCGACTATCCCAACCAGATCAACAACGTACTCGGATTCCCCTTCATCTTCAGGGGGGCTCTGGATGTACGGGCCACCAATATCACCGAAGGAATGAAAATCGCCGCGGCGAAGGCCCTGGCCGATCTGGCCAAAGAACCGGTCCTCGATGTGGTCAAGAAGGCCTACAACAACACCGATTTCAGCTTCGGACCGAAGTACATTGTTCCGAAGCCCTTCGATCCCCGCGTTATCGAGTGGGAAGCATACGCTGTGGCTAAACAGGCGGTCGAGGAAGGAGTGGCGCGGACGCCGATAAGCGACTGGGATGCCTACGTGAAGCAGTTGCGCAAACGTGTTGAGAAGTACTGGGAATAATCCGGGCCTGGATTCGGATAAAATAAGGCGCTGGTGCGAAGCTTGCGGATAGCCTGATTTGTACCGGCGCCGTTTTTCTGCAATTCCGCTCCCGGGTGTGACGATCGGCTGTCCTATTGCGTATTATGTTTGAGATATTCCTCTGCGATGATGACTTCGATATTCTTGCGCTTGAGCTCTTCCACGAAATCTTCTTTTATCTTCGAATCAGTTATCAGCATACTGATTGAATCGATTGGCGCAGTGACGAAGTTGGATACCACCCCCATCTTGGTGTGGTCGGCGGCGACGATGACCGGACCCTGGGTGCGTTCGATCATGAGCCGGCCGATCTCGGCTTCCTGATGTACAGGAGTTGTCAATCCGTATTGGATGCTCAATCCATCGATACCAATGACAGCTTTGCTGCCGCTCACCTGCTGCAGTACCATCTGGGCAAAGCCTCCGATGAGGGAGTTGGACTGAGGTCGAAAGAGACCGCCGGTGAGGATGAGCTCGATGTCCGGATTTATCACGTCCATAACGGCGCTCGCGCTGCTGGTGATCACCCTGATATTTTTTCCGGTAATGCTTCTCAAGACTTGTGAAATAGTAGAGCCGGTGTTGATGAGGACCGTGTCGCCTTCTTCGATGAACATGTTGACGACTTTGCCGATGGCTTCCTTCTCTTCACGGTTGATCTGATCTTTTTCAGTGTAGAGGGGTTCTATGCTTATTCGATGACGAAGAATTGCTCCGCCGTGAGTGCGGTCCAGAATACCCTGCTTTTCCAGTACATCAAGGTCACGTCGAATGGTGAGTTCGGTCACGTTGAAGAGTTTACTCAATTCTGCCACCCGTACGATACCATTCTCCTGGATCATTTTTTGAATACGATGCTGACGGTCGGCTGGAATGATATTTTCCGTCATAATGTGCTCCATAGTAAGAATATTTCTATTTTAGAATCAGCCCGATGAGTTGTCAATCAATTCTGAGTGTTTATGAGCTTAATATTACCATAATTATGATTAGTTTGTAATTAAAAATAACGTTTTCTTGACAGCTCAAAGTGTGAGAGCTACAATACTTCCAAATCTATTTCTATCTAATAAAATGACGGAAGGAGTGTAAAAATATGGCAGACAAAAAATATATCGGTGCGATAGATCAGGGGACCACAAGTACTCGGTTCATTCTCTTCGATCACGGCGGGCAGATAGCTGCTTCACATCAGGTTGAACACAAACAGTATTTTCCTCAGGCTGGATGGGTCGAGCACGATGCGATGGAGATCTGGAAAAACACTCAGAAGGTGGTCAGTGAAACCCTCAAGAAGGTCGGAGCTTCAGCGGATGAGATTGCTTCAATCGGTATTACGAATCAGAGGGAGACTACTGTCGTGTGGGACCGCGAGACCGGTAAGCCGTATTACAACGCAATCGTGTGGCAGGATACCCGCACCTCTTCTATAATCGAAAAGCTTGCAGAAAACGGAGACAAAGACTGCTTCCGGACCAGGGTAGGACTGCCGTTGGCAACTTATTTTTCCGGACCGAAGCTGAAGTGGATCCTGGAAAACGTACCGGAAGCAGCCGCGGCAGCCCGGTCCGGCAGGGCACTCTTCGGAACCATGGACACCTGGGTTGTGTGGTGGCTGACTGGAGGACCCGACGGAGGCGCCCACGTGACCGATGTGACCAATGCCAGCCGCACAATGCTGATGAATATAAACACCCTCGAATGGGACGATGAGATGCTGAAGGTCATGGAGGTCCCGGCTTCCATGCTGCCGGAGATTCGACCTTCGAGCGATCCCGGACTCTACGGCAATACCCTGGAAGACGGTCCATTGGGAGGAAAGATTCCGGTAGCCGGAATCCTGGGGGACCAGCAGGCGGCGCTGTTCGGCCAGACATGCTTCAGTCCGGGAGAGGCGAAGAGCACGTACGGCACGGGAGGCTTCCTCCTGCTGAACACCGACACCGAAGCGGTGCAGTCGAAGCACGGGCTGCTCACAACGGTGGGATACAAGATCGGCGATCAGCCGGCGGTGTATGCTCTCGAGGGTTCGATCGCTGTAGCCGGTTCCCTGGTACAGTGGTTCCGGGACAATCTCCAGATGATCAGGGAAGCGCCGGAGATCAATGTTCTGGCCGAACAGGTGGAGGACAACGGCGGGATCTATATCGTGCCGGCTTTTTCCGGGCTTTTCGCCCCTTACTGGAACAGCAGCGCCCGGGGAGTAATCGCCGGCCTGACCCATTACGTGACCAAAGCGCACCTCGCGCGGGCGGTCCTCGAAGCCACCGGCTATCAGGTGGCAGAGCTGATCGAAGCCATGGAAAAGGATTCCGGGGTGAAGCTGTCCGAACTGAAGGTGGACGGCGGTATGGTAGCGAGTGAGCTGCTGATGCAGTTCCAGGCGGATATCCTCAACACGAAAGTAATTCGGCCCGAGGTGACCGAAACGACCGCCCTCGGCGCGGCCTATGCGGCGGGACTTGCAGTCGGTTTCTGGACCAGCCAGGAGGATCTTCGGCATAATTGGAAGGTCGGGAAGACCTGGGACCCGCAGATGGAGGACAGGAAGCGCGTAAAACTGATGAAGGGCTGGAAGAAGGCTGTGCAGCGCACCATGGAGTGGGTCGAATAGTTGTGGAGAATATGGAAAAATTTGGGAATATTATGCTTGACATATCGTTATTCCTTGCAGTACAAAGGAAGAGAGATTTTTCAAGGAGGATAAAGTTATGAAGTACCGGATCAAAGTGGACAAGGATAAATGTATCGCCGACGGCGTGTGCTATTCAATGGATCCCGATCACTACGTAGAAGACGATGAAGGCAAGGCAGAAGCCGCCGATGGTTCCATGGACGGTGCCGTATCCGTAGCCGAATTCGATGACGATGGATTCGATGAAGCCAAAGATGCCTGCGATGCTTGTCCTGTTGAAGCTATCGAGATTGAAAAACTCGACTAAGCACGTTCAGTTCTAAGGTTAGAGGGCTGCCTGGTAGAAAGGGCAGCCTTTTTTTTGTAGGATTGACGTATGAAATGGACGGCAACGATTCTGGTCAATAATTACATAAGGGGCGGCAGGTTCAAGGCCGAGCACGGCCTCTCCATGCTGCTGACGGGGGAAGGTCCGGCCGGGCAGGACCGCGGAGACAACGGTATCGGCGGCGGTTCGGGAGGTAAAGGTGATAGCCGCGAGGCTTCTGGTGCGACCGGCCCGGGTCCTGAAGCGCGCCGTGTCCTCTTCGACACCGCGCAGACCCAGGAGGTCCTCTTCTGGAACGCCGAGAAGCTGGGGATCGATTTTTCCATGCTCGATACCATCGTGCTGAGTCACGGTCACTACGATCACACCGGCGGCCTCTCACGGGTCCTGGAAAAAGTTGAAGGCCGGCCGGCCCTCTACGCTCACCCGGAGGCTTTTTTTACCAAATATTTCGAGAAAGGAGGTCGGAGACGGATCATCTCAACGCCGATCGCAAAGGCGGAAGTGACAGCCGGCCCGGTGAAGCTCGTCGAAGAAAGCGGCCCGGCGGAAATCGCTCCCGGCCTGTGGACTACCGGGCAGATCCCCCGAAGACATGCCATCGAGGAGGAGGCCCACCGCTTCATGTTGGTCGAGCGGGATGGGCAGACTGTCCCGGATGAGGTGCGGGACGATCAATCCCTCATCGTGTACGGTGAAGAAGGCGGGTTCTACCTCATCTGCGGCTGCTGTCACTCGGGTCTGCTAAACACACTCGAATATGCTGTGGAATTGACCGGGGAGCGGAAGGTCCTCGGGATCGTAGGCGGTCTCCACATGATCGGGGCGAGCGAGGAGCGTCTGAGATATACTATAGACGGTCTGCGTGGATACAGCCCCGGATTTATCGCACCCCTTCACTGTACAGGAGCACAGGAAACTGCGATACTTTACAGGGAACTGGGGGAAACAGTCCGGTTCCTCTCGATCGGCGACACCCTCGAGTTGAGATGAGACACAGGTAAAAGGAGACCGCAGGTGTTAGACAACATTGGTTTCAACTTAGTTCTGATGACCGTGGCGTTTGCCATTCTCTTCAAGTCGGCGGATTTCTTCGTCGAATCCGCCGCCGGCATCGCGAACCACTTCAAGCTCCCGAAGATGCTGGTCGGCATCGTCATTGTGGGATTCGCTACCACCGCTCCCGAGATCGCCGTATCCGCCCAGTCCGCCTATATGGGGCATCCGGAGATCGCCTTCGGGAATGCCATTGGTTCGGTCATCGTCGACGACGGGGTCGCCCTGGCGCTGGCCGGTATTCTGGCCCCTACGGTCATCCTGGTCAACAAGAACCTCCTGCGGTTCAGCGGTATCTTTCTGATCTTCATCGATATCATCGCCTTCATTTTCGCCCTCGATTTCACCATTTCCCGAAGTGAAGGTATTGTCTTCATCCTCCTCCTGATACTCTACATACTCTTTCTCTTCTATACGGAAAAAAGACGGAAGCTCCACCTCGTGGAAATCGATGAAGAGCTGGTGCAGAAGGGCGGGGAAAACGTCAAGCGTCTCGTCTGGCTCTTCATTATCGGACTGGTCGGCGTCATCATCGCCAGCCGGGGAGTCATCCACGCTTCCATAGTGATAGCCGAGTACTTCAGCATATCAGAGACCATCATCGGGCTGACCATCGTGGCCATCGGGACTTCGCTTCCGGAGATCAGCACCTGTATCGTGGCCAGCCGCAAGGGTCACGGAGAGATCGCGGTAGGCGATATCATCGGCGCCGATATACTGAACATCCTCTGGATCATCGGGGTCTCCGCTACCATCGCGCCGATGCACCTGCTGCCCCAGACGGTCTACTACTCCTTCGCTTTCATGTTCCTCATCGTCGGGACCATGCTGATCGAACTGCGGATCAAGTACAGCTTCTGGAGGATAAAGGGCTTTATTCTCTTTGCCCTCTACCTGGTGTATCTGGTATTTAATTTCCAGCTGCACTTTCTTCAGCACTGATATCGTGGTATAATGTCTTAACGAAAAAGAGCGGGATAACGGAAACCTGTGAGAATCAGGTGCGGGCGTGCCACTGTGTACGGATGAGAGGTCTTTCGTTCCACTGTCGGTCGACAGGAAGGGAGAGGCTGAGTATCCGGAAGCCAGGAGACGATCCCACTCTCATGTGAACACATCTTCGGGTGTGTTCCGTTCTCTCACGTACAGGGAATGGGAAGTTCGATCCTGCCTTTCAGTTTGAATCATTCCTTTTCATTCCTTCTCGGTACTTGAGTAAAAAAAATTTTACGCGCAGAAGAAGGAGACAACATGACAAGAGGAAGAAGTGGTTTCATCTCGATGGCAATGGTCCTGCTGGCGGTCTGTACTTCAGGTTTGACGGCCCAGGAAGCATCGGAAATTTCGGTGGAAATCACCGCCGAGCGGGTGGAAGAGGAAGTACTCAGCACGGCGGCCCACACCACTATTATTACCGCCGAGGATATCGAGTCGAGCGGCGCGACCAGTCTGGTAGCCCTGCTGGAAGATGTAGCGGGGATTCAGTTCCGTTCCTACTCCGGTCCGGAGCAGGCCCAGGTCAATATGCGGGGCTTCGGAGAGAACAGCTTCGGACGGGTACTGGTACTGGTGGACGGCAAACGCCTCAACAAGATGGACATGCAGGGAATCCAGTGGCTATCGGTCCCTCTGCAGAGGGTCGAAAAGATCGAAGTCGTCCGCGGCGGCAACAGCGTCCTCTACGGCAACAGCGCCGTCGGCGGAGTGATCAACATCATCACCCGCGGTCCTGTGAATGAGAGGGAGTTCTCATCGACCCTGCTGTACGGTGGACATCTGTCCGAGACCTACGGATGGGGACAGATCAACCAGCAGCAGGTCCACGCCGGCTTCGGCGGCACCGACTACGACCTGGATGTTGACTTCGAGCACCAGTCCACCGATGGCTACCGGGACCGCACCTTCCACGAGTCCCTGGGGGCTAACGTGAACTTCGAAGGCCGGCCAACGGACCTTCTCTCCGGCCGGATCGGGATCGCCTACAACCAGGCTTCCTACGAGCTTCCGGGCAGCCTCAGCGAAGCACAGTTCGAGGAGACTCCCGAGATCGCCGTGAATCAGGAAGACGAGGGCGAGGAATACCTGTTGGCCTTTGACGGCGGGGCCGAGTGGATGCCGACTCCCAGTCTGTCGCTTTTTCTGGACGGGGGCTACGAGTATCAGATGAAGGTGTACGATACGGCTTCCTGGGGGTCGTTTTCAGATACCGCCTACAACACAGGTCAGATCAATCCCAGGCTCGTCATCGATCTGCCCTACGGCGCGGTGCCGCTCAATATCGTGGCCGGCGGGGACATTTATTTGTCTGCACTCGAGAAGGCGGATTATTCCGACAAGAGCCGGGATACACTCAACTACGAGTATGACTCGAGTCTGCAGACCTACGGGGGCTACACTGATCTGAGTGCTTCGCTCAGCGATGAGCTGGAAGTATCGGCCGGCGTCAGATACGACGCGGCCCGGATCACTGCCATGAAGGAGTCCGACGGCCTCGATGAGAGCGACTGGCACCAGGCTCTGGTCTATGACGGTGCGCTCCGCTGGAACCCCACGAAGGACAGCAAGGTTTACCTCAAGGGCGGGACTATCTTCCGGTATCCATTTACCGACGAGCAGACTGTGATCGATTTCTTAACCTTCAATGCGAACTTCAACGCGGATCTCCAACCTGAGACCGGCTGGAATGCGGAACTGGGCGGCACCTTGACTGCCGGCTGGACGCTGACTTCTTCGGCGAGCATTTATATTTTACAGATGCAGGATGAGATTGCATTTTATGATCCGGATGGGTTCGGCGGTTTACCCGGCTATAATATCAACCTCGACAAGACCCGCCGTATCGGCGGAGACCTCGAGATTATGTACAAACCGATGGAACGTGTCGAGATCGACCTTACCTACAGCTACGTGCGGGCTGAGTTCGCCGATGGCTCCAACGAAGGTAATATCATACCGCTAGTGCCGTCACACACCGTACGGGGATCGGTGAATCTTCTGCCCGTGAATGGGCTGGAGATCGAGCCTTCAGCCTCTTTCGTCTCCGAAGCCTATCAGGGCTGGGACAACACCAATACCGGGGATAAAGTAGATGCCTACTGGCTGGCGGACCTGGTGGTCCGCTATCAGCTGCCGATCGACGAAGACATGATGCTGGTACTGCGGGCCGAAAACCTGCTGGATGCGTTGTATTCACCCTTTGTACAATACGGCGGTTACTACCCGGCGGCGGGCAGGACCGTCACGCTGAGTGTATCGTATCGGAATTAGATAAAAAAACCGCGCCCCGCGGTCTGTTGTCAAGGCCGGTAATCCGGCCCGGCCGCAGGGCTGCGGTACTGATAGGTGAGGAATAGGATGAGCCGGACCCGGCTGATAAAAAAGGGACTCATGATCCCACTGTTTGTCTCACTGCTCCTGCACGCGGGGATACTTCTGCTCATCCACAATGCCGGTCCGGTACGCAGATCTGTCACGTATCAAGAAGCCGGGCCGGCCCTCACAGCATACGTACAGCTGCACCGGCTTCAGCCGGCCTCCTCCATGGAGCCGGGAAGCCCCTCAGAGACTCCGGCAGTTTCCGCGTCCCCTCAGGAAATACAGAGGGAACCGGAGGGTGCGACTCCGGCGAAACAGGTCGAGCCAGCATATCCTGAGACGGCCTCCCAGTCGTCCGGCCGGGAAGGGGATCGATTCGATGCAGGCGAGGAAATAGCAGGTACGGATCCCGGCGGTCAGGGATTACTGAGATCCCGGGCCGAAGCTGCGCATGCCATGATAATCGAAGAGAACCTTCGGCGTCTGATCCGTGAGCTGATCGAGGCGCGCAAGCGGTATCCAGATGCCGCCCGCCGGCGGGGAGAGGAGGGTGCGGTCGAGCTTCGGCTGGCGGTCGATCCCGATGGACGGCTGCGGGACTGTACGCTCTACCGGCCCTCCGGAAGCACCATCCTCGACCGTGATGCTGTGAGGCTGGTACAGTCGGTTTTTCCCATCGATGCATCCATGGACAGAGAACTCTCAACTATGGTCAGGATAGACTATTCGCTGCATTAAAGATCCGTCGGCCGGGCTTCACAGCATTTAATACCGTATATCGGTCACTTAAGATGCCTGGCGGGCAAACAAAACAGCCCTGTGCAATTGTTACTCCGCTGAAGAGATCGGACAATTGACTTTACCTTGAGAAATTGTCAGGTCAGCGCCAAGCGGCTGTTAAGGAGAAGCAGTGCTGTTTGTTTGAATAAAGTCTATAGCTTCTACCGCTGTGTACACTGAGTTCTTTGATTTCCTGAAATCCTTTATATCTCTTGTAACAATACAATCAACTTCATTTTCAAATGCCAGTTCATCGATTACTGCATCCTCAAAATCTTGAATTTCAGAGTTAAGCGCTGCACGCAGTATTTTTTCATCGACGGCTAAAACTGTCAGGTTAGTAAGAAGGCTGGTAATTACCTTCTTTCTCTTTGCGTTGCTGTATTTCTGCTTCTCCAGGAAATAGGCGAGGGTTGTAAGCTCATGGGAACAAATGAAACCTTTGACACTTTTTTTAACACACAGATCAAAAATTATTACAGCAGCTTCATGGTCTGCTCTTTTATTGAGCATATCAAGGATAATATTAAGATCAACCAATATTTTTTTCATGGGAACTCTTTCTCAGCTCTTTTTTATCCGGTAGAGTCTCATTCTCAAAAATGCCGTATAGCTCCTCGGCTTCCGCTGATAATTGTGCCTGGTCTATTTGTTTCTTCAGTCTCTGGAAATACTTCTCAACTATCTTTGAAATCGATTGATGAGTATATTTCGAGTAGGTATGTGCAAACTGGATGAGGTTCTCATCGATATTCAGGGTTAATTTCTTATCCATTTCATTCGCCTCTACGTAATAAAATACAATTATAGTACGTATAGATCAAGAATATCAGCAAAGAAATGCAGGTGAATAAGGAAATACACAATTGAAATCTGATGCTGCATAACGTAATTTTCACCCGCCGCCAACTGGAAAATAGAGGAACAGATGGTCCCCGTCTCCCAGGGCTGTCTCGAAACCGCGGCGCTGACGATTGATCAGGGGTATCATGTATTTGCGGGATTCTTTTTTTACCTGAAGATGGTCGAGGAGATCGGTCACAGTAGTGCCGCCTTCAACTTCCAGCTCCGAGCGGCTGGGGACATCCTCGATCTTGAAAAATCCCATGTATTCGATGGTGACCTTCATACTCATAAGATAGTTAAACATTACAATATTTGTCAACATAATGTGGGTACGGGGTGGTGATGAGCGGCGGGGACCGCACTGCTCAATGGGTGTGACGGATCGCGATCTTGCGGCTGGCGAAGACCAGAATTCCCGTGGAGATGATCACCAGTATGAGAAGGGCCAGGATCAGGTACATCACCGCTTCCATTCCCGCCTGTTTTTCCACCAGACTCACGATCTTGACCCCGAAGGATCCGGCCCCGAAGACCAGAGTGAACTTGAGCCCGAAGCCGATGGAACGCCATCTGGCGGGGGTCAGGTAGGCTACCAGGCTGTTCTCGATGGGCTGCATTCCCAGCAGGAAGAGAACGAAGAGGCCGGTGGCCGGGATGAGAAGCCAGTTCTGCAGGAAGACGGTGCCGACGAGGAAGGGGAGGGAAATCACGAAGAACATGAGATAGGCATTGTTCAGTCTGTATCGGTCGGCGACCCGGCCTCCGACGGCCTGACCTA
>Ga0272444_10001618_pt1 | contig 21485 bp, 17 predicted proteins | sample SSMForm13_FD_201033 | JGI IMG/M metagenome (GOLD analysis project Ga0272444, IMG submission 201033) | Marine sediment archaeal communities from Little Sippewissett salt marsh, Falmouth, MA, United States - SSM-Form-13 | ecosystem: Environmental > Aquatic > Marine > Wetlands > Sediment ...
GCCGTGGAGTGCGGGGCCGACCTGCTCAAGTTCCAGACCTATCTCAAGGACAAGCGCTACGACCAGGTGGGCAACCCCAAGGGCAGGCAGTTCACGGAGACCGTGGGCCGTTGGCAGCTCAGCCGCGACCAGGAGGCCGAACTGTGGGAATACGCCAAGTCGCTTGGAGCCACGGTCTTCACCTCGCCCTTCGACCTGGACAGCCTGGCCTTTGCCGACGACCTGGGCAGCGCGGCATACAAGCTGGCCGCCTTCGAGATCGTCAACCACGACCTGGTGCGCGGCGTGGCCGCACGCGGAAAGCCCGTGGTTCTTTCCAGGGGCATGGCCACCCTGGACGAGGTGCGGGAGTGCGTGGAGATCATCGAGGCGGCGGGTTCCCAGGCCGTCATCCTGCACACCATTTCCTCGTACCCGACCTTGCGCCGCGACAGCAACCTGTGGATGATCCACGTGCTGCGCGAGGCCTTCGACAATCCCATCGGCCATTCGGACCACACCAGGGGTACGGACATCCCTCCATTGGCCGTGGCCGCTGGCGCTCGCATGATCGAGAAGCATTTCACGGTCAACCCCAAGCTGCGCGAATCGGACAATCCCTTCTCCATCACCCCGGGCGAACTGGAAGACCTGGTGTACAAGGTGCGCCGGACGGAACGCTTCATGGGTCGGGAAGTGACCAGGGTGGAGACCGAGAACTACATGTGGGATTTCCGGCGCGAAACGCGATGACATGCATGACGAGCCATTGATCTTCAGGACCTGCGCGGGAGGGCGGCACGGCTGGGGAAACCTGGTGCGGATGGCCGCCTTTGCCGATTTCTGCCGCCGGCGCGGCGGGCACGACTGCCGGTTCGTGGTCCAGGGGCCGCCCGAGGCCGTGGAGTTGCTGGAACAACGCGGCTTCGGCGTCTCGCTGCTCGGCGACGATCCCTCGCCGGACGAGGAGGAGCGGTGCCTGGACGCGTGCGGTCCGGCCGGGGCGGCCTTCATGGAGATGCTCGACTGCGGTCCGGAGCGCCAGCGCATCCTGGCCCGGCATGCCGAATCCGTGATCGTGTTCGACGACCTGCTGGACCATGAGTTCGTATGCGACCTGGTGGTCTGCGGCCAGGCGCTTCCCGGCTACGGCAACACCGGCCTGGGCAACCCGGATACCCGGTTCCTGACCGGCCTGGATTATTTCCTGCTCGATCCGTCATTCGCGACAGGACCGCGGAAGCCGGTCGAGGAGGTGCGCCGGCTGCTGGTCTGCTTCGGTGGCGGCGCGTACGACGTGGCGTTGCTCAAGACGGCCATGGCCCTGCGGGACATGCCGGAACTGGAACCGACCGTGGTCCTCGGCTACGGGCGGACGGACCTGGCCGATCGGCTGGGCGGGCTGTTGCCCGGCGCCCGGTTCCTGGCCGGGGTCGACGACATGGCCGGGCTCATGCGCCAATGCGACCTGGCCGTGGTCAGCGCCGGGTACCTGAAGATCGAGGCCGCCGCCACCCGCACCCCCGCCGTCATGCTGGCCACCCAATGGCACCAGATTCCCCTGGGCGAGGCCTTTTCGGCCCTTTGCGGCATGCCCTTTGGCGGCTACATGGGATTCGTCGACCCCCGGGACATCGCCGGGCTCGTGCGGTCCATGATGGATCGCGAGACCAGGGCGCGGGTGACCGAACGTGCCGCGGCGCTGGTGGACGGCCGGGGGATGGAACGCGTCTACGCGGAGGTCTTCGGCCCGAAGGTGGCGGCATGAGCGGCGCCCTGGCCATCGTCCTGGCCCGTTCAGGGTCCACCCGGCTGCCGGGCAAGATGCGCCTGCCCCTGGGCCGGGAATCCGTGGTGGAACGCGTCCTGCGCAAGGCCCGGACCATCCCCGGGGTGGATGCCGTGGTCCTTGCCACCACCACCTCTTCCGGTGACGATGTGTTCTTGGAAACCGCACGCCGCCTGGACGTGCCCGTGTTTCGCGGCAGCGAGAACGACGTGGTGGCGCGCATGCATGGCGCCGTGCGGGAGCATGCCCCCCATGCGGGCGCCGTGGTGCGTGTCTGCGCGGACAATCCGCTCTTCGACCCGTCCCTGGCGGGCGAGGCGCTGCGAGAGGTGGAACGCGGCGCGGACATGGTCACGCCCTTCGAGGCCCCCACGCTGCCTTTCGGCGCATCCATGGCCGTACTCGGCGCCGGCTGCCTGGAACGCATCCATGCCGAGGCCGTGGAGGCCGTGCACCGGGAGCATGTGGAGAATTTCTGCCTGGACAATGCCGGGCGTTTCGCCGTCCGCTACCAGGTGGCTCCCCACGCGGCGCATCTGCCCGAGTTGGTGCTGACCCTGGATTACCCTGAGGACTACCGGCGCTTGTTGTTCCTCGACTACCTGAAGCGGGAGCGTTCAGGGGATCAGGGCATGGAGCGTCTTGTCCGGGCCGTGCTGTCGTGCCGGGTGGCCCTGGGCGGCGTGGCCAGGGAGCACGAGCCCGGCATGCGCGGACTGGTGGAGCGTGTCTGTGGGCTGGAGCCGTGGTTCGCGCCGGACGCGGCTGCGATGCCCGGCGTTGATCTGGCGATATGCGCCGGGCGCCCGGAGCGCATCGTCGCTCCACGGGGAGCGGTGTGGGTCAAACGCGACGCCTCGGGACCCTGCGGCCTGGCCTACGGGCATCCCGATCTGGACGCGCCGTACGCCGTGCTCAATCTGCCCGGGAAGGGCATGGAGGCCGGGGACTACCTGGCCATGGCCCTGCCGGCGGTGTTCAAACGCCTGCTGGCGGGCTTTCCGCCCCGGGCCGGGGCCCACGAGATGGCTTTGCCCAGCCCCGACAAGATGGCCGACGGGGCTTCCCGCAAGGGGTTCCGAGAGCCCATGCACGCCCTGTTCCCGCCCTGCGTGCTCTGGGGTGAAGGCGGGCCGGGCCCGGCCCTGGAGGCGGAAGTGCGGTTCTGGGAGTCGGCCGGAGGCCGGGCCATCGCCCGCGCCGCCGGGACCGGCGCGGATCCGCTGCCCGATCCCTTTGCCGGATTGCGTGTCTCCAAGGGAGCGGTCCTGGCCTGGGACGGCGCCGTCGTGGCCGAGGCGGCGGGACACGACGGCGGTCCCACTCTGGCCGAGATATGGCAATGGCCCGCGTTGCAGCGCGGCCGTGCACGGTACATGAACGGCCTTTGCTCCCGGCCCATGGGCGAAGCCGTTGACACACCGAGGCCGGTGGAGGCGCGGCCATGAATAACGTGATGGCCGCTGCCGGGATTGGGCCCGCCATGCCCTTGCAGATGGGCCCTGGAAGCTGGAGTAACGAATAAAGGAGCTCTGCCATGCTGACGCATATCAATACCGATCCCCTTGCCATGGGAGTGAAGCATCACGGCGAGGATTACAGACGCTACCGGGAACTCTGGGAGCAGGGCAAGAAGATGGAATATCACGGCCGCGTGCCGCTTTACATCAGTCTGGACACCGTGGACGACTGCAATCTCGCCTGCGTGATGTGTCACCAGCGGGGCCGCAAGCGCACCAAGCAGGTCATCGATGTCCACTACGTCAAGCGGCTTTTCAAGGAAGGCAGGGAAAAAGGGTCGTGTTCGGTGAACATCGGAGCCCTTGCGGAGCCGCTGCTTGCACCGGAGGAGACCGTGGAACTGCTGGAGTATGCTCACGAACTGGGATTCATGGACATATTCCTGCACTCCAATCTCCAACTCTGCGACGAGCGTCTGCTGGAACGCATCGTGGATTCAGGGGTCAACCATTTCTGCGTCTCCGTGGACGCCTGGCAGCACGACACCTACGAGAAGGTGCGTTGCGGAGGCGACTATGAAGTGCTCATGAAGAACATACGTCTCCTGCTGGATATCCGGCGGCGCAAGGACAGGGATTATCCCCTGCTGCGCGTGTCGGCCGTCCCGTGCCGGGAGAACAGGGAGGACCTGCCGGGATTCGTGGAGTTCTGGTCGGACTACGCGGATATCGTGGAAATCCAGAACTACAAGGAAACCGACAAGCTCAAAAAGTCGAGCCGCATCGCCAAGCGTTCTGTGGCGGGGAAGGGCTGCAACAAGATGTGGATGCGGGTCGTGCTGGGCACCGAGGGGCTCATCGCCCCCTGTTCCCCCAAGGCGGGCGTGGAGTCGGATTCCATTCTGGGGAACTACTACGACGACAACTGTACCCTCGAAGGGTTCTGGAACGGCGAGCAGGCCCGGAAATTGCGTGCGGCCCACCGGTCCGGCGCGTTGGACGACGTTCCGTATTGCCGCAAGTGCCGGGAAAGGACGTACGTCTTCGACATGGAAGACGAGGATTGAGGGGAGGAGTGGGGCATGCCCCGGCGCACGATCGTACTTTTCCAGGATTCGGTGATCTACAATGCCGAGATGGCCGTGCTGAGCGGTTATCTCAAGTCTCGTGGTTTCGAGTGCCGTGTGGTCATCGAGGACGTGGAAGGCCCGCAAGTCCTGGAGCGCATCGCGGCCTTGCGACCCGATATCGTGGCGGTGCCCACCGAGATCCGTCCCCACAACTGCATCAGCGAGGGCGGCCTGGGCACGGCCGAGACGGTGCGCCAGATTGTCCGGAGAGTCTGCAGCCCCGTGGTCCTGTTCGGCAAGCAGGCATCCATTGCTTCGGAGCAGTTGGCGAAAGACGTGCCGGAGGTTCACGCGGTCATCGAGGGAGATCCCGAGCACGCTCTCGAATGCCTGCTGCAGGGCATGTCCCGTGGCGAGATATCGGGTGTGGTCTATCCCGACGGCCGGGGCGGGACGGCTCGGGGGCCGGCGGGCGAACCGCTGGATTTGGCCGACATGCCGCTTCCGGATTTCGAGAGTTTCTACCGCCATGCGGGTTCTGACAGGCTGGGGTTCTACGCCAGCGTTTCAAGGGGCTGCGTCTACAAGTGCTCCTTCTGTCAGATCGGCGCGGCGGCAAGGGTCTACGGCCCGGCCAAGATCCGTTTTTATCCCGTGGAGTGGGTGATTTCCGGGCTTGAGCGGCTGTGCCGAGACTATGGCCCGGTGAAGACGGTCTACATGACCGACACCAACCTGACCTTGAACAAGAAGCACGCCCGTGAATTGCTCGAGGCCTATCGAGAGCGGATCGGGTTGCCCTACGTCGCCGCCACCCGTCCCGATCTCATCGACGAGGAGATGGCCGATCTGCTTGCACGGTCGGGCTGCAGCAAGGTCAACCTGGGCATCGAGAGCGGCCTGGCTGAAATCCGCAACGACCTGCTGAGCAAGAACCTGTCCGACGAGAGCATCCGCCGGGCCGTGAAACTCTTGCGCGAGCGGGGGATACGGTCTTACGGCAATGTCATAATGGGATTGCCGGGAGAGGGGTTCGACCAGACACATGCGTCCCTGAAGGCGGTGTTCGGGTTCGGCGTCGACGGCGTGAACGTCAGTTTGTTCCAGCCCCTGGCCGGGACGCCGCTGGCAGAGCTCGCGGTGGCCCAGGGGCATGTCACGGAGGCCGAGTTGAGTGGGTTGCGTTCAAAGGGCGACGGCAGGCTTTCGTTGCGGCTTCCGGATGCCCGGCGCATCGAGAACCTGTCCCAGGTCGCTCCGCTTATGCGTTTTTTCCGCAGCAGGGTGGTATACGCCCTGGTTTGTTCGATGCCGCGCAACAACCTGTACATGCTTGTCTACCATCTGCCCCGCATCATGCGCAGTCTGCGATACGAGTTCGCCGACCAGTCTGTCTCAAGGAAGACAGGGTATTTTATGCGCAACTTCTGGCGCGTGTTGGCCACGGGTCAGCGGGCACTCAACCGATAGAGGGCCGCCATGGCGAACGGACAGGATTTGAAGATTTATCTGGTGAACATCAAGAACCCGGCCACCAAGTTGTCTTTTCCCCTGGGAATGGCCTACATCGCCCGCGCCTTGGAGGTGGCCGGCATGGACTTCGAGGTCATCGACCTCCTGCCCGTGCCGCCTGAGGAGCGCGAGAACGTATTTCTTTCCCGTATCCGGGGGGTTCGGAACGCCGTGTTCGGTTTCGGGGTCATCGTGGGCAACAGGTGCCTCGAGATCAATTCCCATTTCGCCAAATTGGTGCGCCGTCACAGTCCGGGCAGCACAGTGGTTTTCGGAGGCCCGCTGGCCACGGCCACGCCGGAATTGCTGCTCAAGCACGGCATTTGCGATCATGTGGTGATGGGAGAGGGCGAGGAGCGTTTCGTGACCCTGTTGCGGAGCCTGACGAACGGTCATGCCGATCTGGACGATTCCGGCATCGTGTCGCGGTCCGATGCATGGTCCCGCGACGAGGAAGATACACTGGATATGGATCGGGCCAAGCGTATCGCCAAGATCGCGGACATCGACAGATATGCCCCACCTGCCTACGGGCGTTTCGACATGGATTTTTATGTCGGGTTCTACAAGGCCCATGGCCGTTGCTTCGAGATCAACGCATCCAGGGGATGCCGGGGCAACTGCGCATTCTGTTTCAAGTTCGTGGGGCGCGGGTTTCATGCCCGCAGCGCCGAATCCCTGGTGGCCGAGATCGACGCCATCAATTGCGAACATGGATTCACGGGGTTCCTGTTCCGTGAGGAGAATTTCTTGCAGAACAAGGCCCTTGTGCGGGATTTTCTGTCCGCCGTGAACGGGCTGGGAAAGGATTTCAGCTTTCGTTGCATCAGCCGTCTGGACGACCTGGACGAGGAAACCGTGCGCATGATCGCCGGGGCCAATTTCCTCAGCGTCGGGTTCGGTGTGGAGTCCTTGAACCAGAAGCGGCTGGAACAGATCAACAAGGGGACGCATGTCGAGGACATCGAAAAGACCATCGATCTCTTGCGGAGATACGGTCTTGATCCCCGTTGTTCATTTATCCTGGGCTTTCCGGACGACACCGAGGAGGACTTCACCGCCATATACGATTTCATTCGGCGCAATCAGGTCAAGGGGACGGTGAACCTGTTCACCCCCCTGCCGAGGACGAGGCTGTTCAGGGACCTCAAGGACGACGTGATGCGGGCCGCGGAGGTCGACACCGTCTGGGATTACGTCCAGCTGATCGACCAGGCCTCGTTGTTCCAGGACCTGGTGGTCAACCTCACCCGCTACCCGGACGACGTGCTCATGCACTACAAGAAAAAATGCACCGATCTGGCGAGGGAGCCGTTCAACCCGGTTCAGGGATATGAGTGCTACGTCAAGCCCTATGACGACAAGGTGATCACCGACGCGTGAGGGCGGGGAGGATGTGTGCAGGTTTTCGGTCTGATCATGGCCCGGGGAGGGTCCATTCGTCTGCCCCGCAAGAACCTTCTTGACCTTGGGGGCATGCCCATGATGACGCATACCATCATGGCATGTCGCGCCTCCAGGGGGCTGACGTCGTTTTGCGTTTCTACCGAGGATGCACAGATCGCGGAAACCGCCAGGGCCTGCGCGGCGCGGGTGCAGGACAGGCCCATGGAGTTGGCCGGGGACGACACGCCGAACCTTGAGGTGTGGCAATACGCCCTCAATCGGTATGCGCGGGACGAGGGCCGTCTGCCGGACGTGTTCGTCAACCTGAATCCCACGAGCCCGTTGCGCACGGCCGAGGACATCGATATGGCCATCGACGTGTTCCTTCGCGGCGGGGTCGACGTGGTGATCGGCGTGACTCCGTTGCGGCATCGCATGGACAAGGTGCATCTCCTGGATCCCGAAACCGGGACGGCGGATTTTTGCTGGCCCGGCAGGGAAAGCGAGATGTGCCATCCCACAACGCAATCCTGCCCAGGCTATCATCTCCCCAACGGGTCCATCACCGTGGCCGCTCCGGAGACCGTGATGCGGTCCAGGGACAAGGCCGGTTTCTATCTGGCTCGGGGCCGTCGCGTGGTGGGGCATGTCATGCCTCCGGAACGGTCCGTGAACATCGATACGAGGATGGATTTGCTGCTGGCCCGGGCCATCCTTGCTGACCGTGCCGGACAAGGGGGGCAAGCGTGATGGCCCCGCGTCCGGTCTGCGCCATCTGCCAGCCCCACTACCTGCCGTGGATGGGCTATTTCGAGATGATCGACCGGGTGGACGTGTTCGTGTTTCTGGACGACGTGCAATTCATCAAGCGCGAGTGGAAGAATCGCAACCGCATCCGCAAGGCCGCCCGCTCCCCGGAGACCATGTGGCTGACCGTGCCCATCCGCAAGGACACCCAGCGCAGCAGGCTGGACGAGGCCATGCCCGCCGGCCACGGCGACTGGCACTCGGGGCACGTGCGTTCCCTGGAGCATGTCTACAGCCATTCACCCGGCTACGGCGATGTGGCCGACGAGCTGTTCGAGGCCATGCGGCCGCGCCCGGGCGACTCCCTGGCCGACATCAACATCCGGACCGTGACGCGCATCTGCGGCATGCTGGGCGTCGCCACGCGACTGGAGCGCAGTTCCGGCCTCGACGCGCCGGGGACCAAGGGCGACAAGCTCCTGGCCCTGTGCCGGAAGCTGGGCTGCGCCGCCTACCTGGCCAACGACCGCACGGGGGATTACCTGGACGTGGAGGGTTTCGAGGCGGCCGGGGTCGCCGTGGAGTTCCAGGGCTACAGCCATCCGACCTACGGCCAGTGGCATCGCGGCAAGGCGCTGCCCTTTCTCTCGCACCTGAGCGTGGTCGACCTGCTGTGCAACCACGGCCGCGACGCCCTGGACATCATCCGGTCCGGGCGACCGGGGAGGGCGGGATGAGCGGTGGCGGCCCCATCCTGGTCACCGGCGTGTACCGGTCGGGCAGCAACCTGCTGGCCCATCTCCTGGACGGCCATCCCGACCTGTCCGTGTGGTCCGACTGCGTGCATTATTTCCGGTTCATCCACGGGCGCTATGCACCCCTGGACAATGACGACGTGATCCGCGCCCTGGTATGCGACCTGACGGACCGTCTGGAAACGCGCTTCGGATTCGATCCGGACCGTGGGGAGTTGGAACGCCGGCTGATGGCCTCGGACAGGACGCCGGCCGGCATCTACGACGCCATCATGGGCGCATCGTTCTTTTTGCGCGGGGCGCGGCGCTGGGGCGAGAAGGTTTCCCTGACCTGGACGCGCGCCGGCGAATTCCTGGATTTTTTCCCCCACGGCCGGGTGCTTGTGATCCTGCGCGATCCAAGGGCCGTGCTGGAGAGCTGGAAGCGGGAGACCTTCGCTCCGCCGCCGCTTTATCTGGATGCGATCTTCAACTGCCTGGGCCTGCTGGGATATCTGCGGGAACGGGGCGTCCGGCGCAGGCTGCACTGCCTGCGTTTCGAGGACCTGTTGCGCAGCCCCGGCGAGGCCATGGCCGGGGTCTGGGCATTCCTGGGCGAGGAGCCGCCTCCCGGCGACCCGGCCCTGCTGCCCCGGCCCGACCAGGACAAGGCCCGGACTCTGAACACCTTTGCCCGGGCCAACGAGGGCCGGAACAGGGTGGACCCCGGCGCGGCCGAGGCCTGGGTCGATCGCATCGACGAAGACGACCTGGCCCTGTGCAACGCCCTGCTCGGGCCGGCCCTGGAGGAGCATGGCTACACCCTGCGGCTTGCCCACCGGGCCACGGGGGAGCGCCTCGACGCAGTGTTCGGCTCGGCGCCCGGCTACCTGCGCAACGCCTACCTGCGTTGGCGGGAGACGGGCCAGGGCCATGAGGGCTACCCCCTGGATCCCACGGACCCGGCCAACTGGCGCTCCGTGAACCGCGCAAGCGAAAAAAGAGGCTGACCATGAGCAGACAGTCTGTATACCTTGGCGTGAAATACGGCGGCAACGACACCGCCGCCGCCCTGATGATCGACGGCGAGATCGTGGCCGCGTGCGAGCAGGAGCGCTACACCGGCGACAAGCACAGCCGTCGTTTCCCCTCGGACGCCATCGCGGACTGCCTGGCCATCGGCGGCGTATCCATGGACGACGTGACCGAATTGGCCTTCGTCAACGATACCATCCGCATGCTCCGCGAGATCTATCTGCGACCGGCCCTGACCAGCCACGAGCGCATCGGCTTCATGTTCCAGGACATGGATAGGCTGAGAGAGTACTGGAACATGGAGCAGATCGTGCGCGAGAACACGGGCTACAAGGGCCCCCTGAGCTTCAACCGCCATCACCTGTGTCACGCCGCCAGCACCTATTTCCCCAGCGGATTCCCCGAGGCCCTGATCCTGTCCATCGACGGCATGGGTGAGTTGGAGAGCGGCATCCTGGCCACCGGACGCGACGGTCAACTGGCCGTGCGTCACGACGCCAACCATTATCCCCATTCCCTGGGCCTGGCCTATTCGGCGGTCACCGATTACCTGGGTTGGCTGCACCATTGCGACGAAGGCATCGTCATGGGGCTGGCTCCCTTCGGCGACCCCGAGGCCGAGGTCGCGGCCGGGGGCCGCAGTTGCCTGGAGGTCTTCCGGGACATCATCCGTGAGACCGGACCCTACGAGTTCGTCATCGATCCCGACTGGATGGACTATTTCACCGTGCGCGACAAATGGGTCACCGACCGTTTCTTGGAGACCTTTGGCCCCCGCCGGGCCCCGGGCGGGGAAATCGAGCAGCGCCACAAGGACATCGCGGCGGCGCTGCAGGTCCGCCTGGAGGAGATCGTTCTGGCCCATCTGGCCCGCGCCCGCGAGGATTTCGGGCTGTCGAAGCTGTGCATTGCCGGCGGCGTGGGCCTGAACTGCAAGCTCAACGGGAAGATCGAGCAGAGCGGGTTGTTCGACGAGATATTCGTCCAGCCCGCCAGCGGGGACAACGGCTGCGCAGTGGGGGCCTGTTACCTGGCCGCCCAGCGAAACGGCGGGGTGGCCATCCGGCGCCGGGACAACACCTATCTCGGCTCGCGCTTTACCAACCAGGAGATCGAGGCCGTGCTGCGCGAATCGGGGCAGGCCTACCGGGCCGTGGAGGACGCATCCAGCGAGGCGGCGGCATACGTGGCCGAGGGCCGCATCGTGGGCTGGTTCCAGGGAGCGGCCGAGTTCGGTCCCCGCGCCCTGGGCAACCGCAGCATCATCTGCCGGCCCTTTCCGGAGTCCATGAAGGACCACATCAACGCCCGGGTCAAGTTCAGGGAAGATTTTCGTCCCTTTGCCCCGGCCGTGCTGGCCGAGCGTACCCGGGACTACTTCGAGCTCGGCCAGCCCAGCCCGCACATGCTCATTGCCAGCCAAGCCGTGCCCGAGCGCCAGGATGAGATAGCGGCCGTGGTCCACGTGGACGGCTCGTGCCGGGCCCAGACCGTGACCCCGGAGCAGAACCCGCGTTTCTACCGGCTCATTGCCCGCCACGAGGAATTGACGGGGTGCCCGGTGGTCTTGAATACGTCATTCAACGTCAAGGGAGAGCCCATAGTGAATACGCCCAGGCAGGCCCTGGACTGCTTTCTGTCCACCAGGATCGACTGCCTGGTCATCGGCGATTTCGTGGTGGAGAAATGAGCGCGGAAATAGACCTTTCGTGCTTTCCCATACACCGGAGGCACAATTCTCCCGATCCGGGGAAGACCTATGTATGGGCCCTCATGGATTACCTGCTGAGGGATCGCGCCGGGTCGGTTGGCATCGACGCTGCCTGCGATTTTTTCAAGTCTTTCAAATACTTCAGGACAGAGCGCTATGTCGGGGTGGATTGCAACAAGGAGACCCTGATTCGCGGCATGGGCATGTTTCCCCAGGGAGAGGCCTTGCTGTCCAGGCTGGAAAACTTGGAACTGACCGAAAACAGCGCGGACGTGATCTTGTCCACGCATACCTTGCAGTATTTCGCTCCGGAGCAAATCGTGGACATTTGCGCCATGTTCACCCGGGCCGTCAAGTCGGACGGCCTGCTGCTGGTGCATGTGCCCAACAACGAGTGCGTTCCAGGCCTGCAGCAGTTGTTCGACAAGGCCTTTCACATGGTGCAAAGACTGCATGTGGGGCACCTGCTTTCGCGCATCTTCGTGAAGCTCTTTTGCAAGATAGGCGTGTTCGGGAATACGCCGCTGTACAATTCCAGGCCTATTTATTTTTTGTCCAGGATTGTGGCGCGTACTGAGCGCCGTTCCAGTCTGAAAAGTTCATTGGGAAGACAGTCAAGAATATTGTTTGTGTGCATGGACAAGAAAGAAAAAAAATCAGATCGGGAATTGATTCTTCCCGACAAGGATCAGTCAACCGGCATACACGTTTTCAACAGTGATCTGCTGGAGAATCGTTCATGAATTTATGGATTTTGTGCCATGGGGACACGTGCCTGCCGGGGGACTTCACGTCCGTGTTGGACCGTGTTGCGTCGTGCTACACGACATTGGCTGACCGCCGGACATTCGAGTTCAGGCAAGGCCGTGTCCACTACATTTCCGCGTACACAAGCGAGGAACGCACGACCAAGCGTTATCACCATGAAACCGATCAGGGGGGGGTGTTCTGCTATTGTGGTCTGCCCCTGGACCCGGATTCGGGACTGGATCTGGCCCGGGCGGAATATTTGCCCCGGGTGTTCGAGGATATGCATCGGCGGGCCGAGGGAATCTATGCGGCCCTTCGCATCAGCGCCCAAGGATTCACCTGCCTTGGCGATCCCCTGGGCGCGCAAAAGGTGTTCGTCTACAGGCCGGACGAGGGCACGGTCTATTTGAGCAACGACATCAATCTCCTGAAACCCTTGAAGCGGCGTGCCGTGAACCTGGATTATTTCGTGCAGACGGCCGCCATGGGGCACGGGGTGGGAGACATTACGGAAGACCGGGACATCCTGCGTCTGCCCATGTATGCGCGGGCCGAGGCCGATGGGACCGGATTCCGCATCCAAAGCACCAGGCCGGTGCACGACATCACCGAAGGCACGGGCGACTGGCGCCGCACCGTTGCGGAACTGGCCACGGCTTACAGGCGCGTGGGTCGGTATCTGTACGACAACTATCCGGTGACCATGGGGCTGTCCGGAGGCTACGATTCCAGGCTGACGCTGCTCATGTTCGCGGGCGCCGATCTGTCCCGGCCCGGTTTCAATTGCTTTACCAACAACACCGGCGTGGGGTTGCGGGACGTGCGTATCGCCAGGCGGCTGGCCGCAATGTACGGGACGCGGCATCGGCCGGTCATCATGAACACCGGGCAGGCTCCGGATCTGGAGGGGTTTGCGCAACGCTCGGAACAGGGCATGGCTCCCTGCCGTTCGTTCGATCGGGTCTGGCATGAAACCATCGCCATGGGCGCAGGGGACCTGTTTGTTCCGCAACTCACGGTCTATCCCTGGGGGGAGGATGGCGGCGTCCTGACTCTGACCAGGCTTTCGCAGGCCCCGGGGGACGGCGATCTGGTGAACAAGATCCTGAAACATTACGCGGATTGGGACATGCTGACCCCCATGGGGCGGGAACGCCTTCTGGAGGTCGCGGGCGATCACCTTCGCAGGCAATACGCTGATGTGGACACGTCCAGGACCGAGGCCATGTTCTTCCTGTTCGAACGGGACCGGAACGGTCCCGTGGAGTTGCTGCATCGCACCAGGGACCTGTTCGCACCGTTTTATTTCACCCGTTTCCTCGAACTCGTCTTCCAGTGCGACCATGCCGCGCGGACCAGGACCGCGGACGGCTCCTACTATCACATGCTGGCCAGGGAATTGACCGCCGGCAAGGTCCCGAACCTGGAGTTCGCGGTGTATGAGAAGTGGGACGCCGGAGCCCTGGAAAAACGCTGGTTGGTTTTCAAGAAAAAGATCAGTGCCCGGACAAGGGGCACGGTCAAGTTTGAACTGCAACTGAAGACGGCATTTTTCATGAGGAATATTGACGAGATCAGAAGAATGGTCGCGGACCACGGCGATTCCGGCCTGTTTGCGTACTTCGATCGTGAAAAGGTGGAAAAGGCCTTGGAAACCAGGGACGAGATCGTCAGGCATTGCGGGCTGCTGTGCAGGCTGATTCCTTCACTGCCGTGCGTGGACGGGTAGCCCGCGGCCGGACATGACACCGAACGGCCATGGAGATCGGACATGACGAAAGCTGACGATATATTGATCTGCCTGCCGGTAGAGTCCAAGTCCCGGGAGTTCGATTCAAGGCTCTATCTGGCATTGTGCTTTGCCGCCAGGGGGTATCCGGTACTTTTCGGCAGCAAGGGGGGGGTCCACAAGGCGATGTACGAGGCTGGAACGCCCTTCGTGTATTTTTCCAAGGGGCTGAACCATCAATACCTGCCGTTGTTGCGGGATATACATCTCAAGGGCGGGGTCGTGGTCAACCTCGACGAGGAGAACTATTCCGCCGTGAACCATGACGGCCGGGACTTCATGGTCAAGGGACGCAACCTCGGCGAGTTGATGCGTTTCGTTGACTTGTCCTTCACTTGGACGGAAGGCCTGCGCGGGAAGATACTGAAGTACATCCAGGAATGCGAGGCCGACGAGGTGGTGGTGGCGGGCAACGCCCGTTTTGATTTGCGCAAGCCGCGTTACAGGGCCTTGTATCTGACGGAAATCGCTTCTCGGGATGGGGTCGCGGACGGATACATCTTGTTCAATACGTCTTTCGGGGCAGGCAATCACGTGCTGGGGCTGAAGGGGTATCTCGACAAGGCCCGGTTCAACTACCGGCATCTCTACGATGAAGAGGCGCTCATGGCCAGGCACGAATATCTCAAGGGCCAGGTTGCCGCATTCGTGTCCGCGGCGTCCCGTCTGGCCCTGGCCTTTCCGGAGCGTCAAGTGGTCATACGGCCGCACCCCTCCGAAGATACCTCGCCATATGAGGAATGCGCCGGCGGTACCGGCAATATCGTGGTCACACGGCGCGGCATCGCCGCCGAATGGTTGCCGCGGGCCTCGGTGCTCATCCATCACGATTGCACCACGGGGCTGGAGGCAGTGTTCCATGGATTGCCGACCATCTCGTATTGTCCGGGCCTGCGTCTCGACCTCGTCAAAAGCGGCTCGGTACAGGCGTCGCATATGGTGTTCGAGGAAGACGAACTGGTGGCTACAGTGGGACGCGTGTTGGCGGGAGAGGACGATTTGGCCCCCGACGCCGAGCGCCTGGCGCACATCAGGCAGAGTGTCGACAGCGTGGATTACAGCGCCGCCCAACGCATCGTTGATACGGTGGAAGATCGGCTCGACGCCATGTTCGAGCGGGCGTGTCGCGTTGGCGAAGACTCCGGCCCCACCATGCGGACGGTGCCGAATCCGGACCATAAGGCGGACGAGGATACGAAGCGCAAATACGAGCAGTACCGGCGCAACAAATTCGAGGGCTTGGGCCGCAAGGAAGTCGACGATTTCCTGAGCCGGCTGCATCAGGTGGACCCATCGTTGCCCCGGGTGGAGGTTGAGGACAAGGGGGGAGAGGCGTATTGGATTGTCCGAACCGGTCGGGACACGCTGAGGAGATGATGTGGGCTTGTTGAGACGTTTGCGCCACAGGATGTTCACCGACAGGGTCTTTCGCATGGCCCGCGTATGGTCCAACGACGAGTTGCGTCGCGTGGCCCCCATGTGCAGGGGCGCCGTGGTCAACGTCTCGGGCTGGCGCGACCAGGACAAGGAGGGAGGGGCCTATCGGCGCTATTTCTCCAATTGCACGGAATACCACATCAGCAATTTCAACACCGAGGTCAGCGGTTACCAGGGCGACCTGGACAACGAGTTTTTCCTGGACCTCGAGCAGCCCCTGCCCGATGAACAGCGCGGGCGCTACGACACGGTCTTCAACCACACCACCCTGGAGCACGTCTTTGAGGTCCGCCTCGCCGTGGCCAACCTCTGCGCCATGAGCCGCGACGCAGTCATCCTGGTGACGCCTTTTTTGCAACAGCAGCACGAGGCCTTCGGCGACTTCTGGCGATTCACCCCGCTGGCCCTGCGCCGCCTGCTTGTGGCCGAGGGCTTCGAGCCGGTCTACATGAGCTGGAACGACACGCCCGGCTGCTCGGTCTACGTCTTCACCGTGGCCAGCCGTCGACCCGGGGACTGGGCGGCGCTGGGCGGCGATCCCGGAAACATGCTCGGGCGCGTGGACTCGGAGTTCATCGGCACCCGGGCCGTGCGCAATCACCGCCTGCAACGCTTCGCCGCCTGGCTCAAGCGCCTGCGCAAGGGTTAGCCTCCCCGTCCCCCCGGGCCAGCCAGCCCTCAAGTTCGTCCGGGGCCAGGCTCCTGGCCTCGGCCAATCGCCCCTCCGACCGTTCCCCTCCGGCCAGGACAGACAGCCTGAACAGGCACCACGCTGCCTCCAGGACCGTTCCCCGGCCAAGAAGGTGACGGAACCGGGCATCGAATCCGTGCCATCCTGTTTCGGCCAGGGCGTACCATTGCTGCGCTCCCTGCGGGTCGGCGCCGGCCTCGGCTTCACGGCCCAGTGCGGCGTAGCCGGGCGCGAGTCCGGCATGCACGGGGCGGTGTGCCTCCAGGTAGCGCCGCGCCCAGGGACGTCCGGACGTCTCGTCGTCGGCCATGACCAGGGCTTCGAGATAGGCCGTGTCGTAGTGCAGCTCCGCGGCAATGGCCTCCAGCCATGCCCGTACCCGCTCCGGGTCGTGGTCCGGCCCGTCGCGCAGGATCGCCCGCACGTAGTCCCGGGCGTCTCCCGATGGCGGCGGACCCAGCCCGCGTGCGTCGCCGGACCGCCAGGAAATCATGGCTTCGGGAAAGACGAAGGGCCCGGTGTCCGCGATCTCCTGCCGACGAGTGGCGGCCATGCCCCGTGCATCCTCTTCGCCCATGTCGGCGGCCTTGTTGTATCGGGCCAGGGCCCGCTCGGCATGACCGCAGGCATCCAGGAGCAGGCCTTGCTCGTACAGGGCGCGCGCGGGTTCCGGATGATGTTCGCGTACCGGCCCCAGTCGGCGCCGCAGATCCGCGTAGGCCGTTTCCAGGGACTGCATGGTGCCCTCGAAATGGGCCTGCCGCAGGACCCTGTCGTGGTTCCGGCGCAGCACTTCGGGGTGGTCGCGGACCATGTCCAGGGCCGTGTCCAGGGCCAGGGCCACTGCCGAGGGGTCCCGGGCCGGGGTCAGGAAGCCGTTTTCGCCGTGGTCCACCCAGAAGTCCATGACCGGGTGATCCGCGGCCACGGGCAGGGAGCCGCAAAGCATGGATTCGATGATGGAGGCCGGCGAGGACTCGAGATAGCCGGAATACAGCGACAGGGTCACGTCGGCCAGGCGGTAGTGGGCCAGCAGTTCCGCCTCCTCGCTCAGGCGCCCGCACCAGACCACCCGGTGGCGGCAGTTCAGTCCGGCCAGGCGCTGCCCGAAGCTCCACAGCCCCTCGTCGGTCCAGGCGTAGGAGGCCATGAGCAGCTTGAAGGGGCGCTTGCGGATGCGATCCAGCTCAATCATGGCGGCCACGACCACGTCGAGGTTGGAGAAGCCCGTCAGCACCCGGGGACTGAACACGACCTGTTCGTCCGGGGCGAGGCCATACTGCCGGCGCAAGGTTTCCAGGGCGGGATCGTCCGGTGCATGGTCCATATTGAAGCGCGAGGCGCTCACTCCCCACGAGGTGAGCATGGCCCGTTCGGCCGGGATGCCCCGATGGATGCTTTCGTTCAGCAGGCCGGGCGAGTTGGTGGTGAACAGGTCGGCCTTGCGGCCCATGAGGGGGATGAGCGCCCGCTGGGCCGCGTCCAGCCGGGGATCGCGGACATGGATGCCGTCCCACAGCGAGACCACCAGGGGGTGAAGGTCGGTGATCAGGGCCAGGCGGCCGGGGTGGTCGCATTTGTGGGCGTGAAAGGCGTCGGGGGCGAAGTCCAGGATGTGTTCACGCAGCCAGCGGGCCGCCTCAAGTGGCTCACGGTCCAGTTCCCGCGGCAGCATTTCCACCTGGCAGTTCCGGTAGTCCTCGTGCAGTTCGGGCCAGTGTTGGCAGAGCACCAGCACGTCGTGGCCCCGGTCCGCGAACCAAGTGGTGCGGCGGCGGAAGTGGATGGAATTGGACTGTCCGATGAATGCCAAACGCATGATGTTCACTCAACCGCGGTCCGCAACGGGGACGGCATCCGGGTCAAAGGGATGGCGGGCCAGTTCCGTTTCCAGGTCGCGGGTTTCGTCCGGCCCCAGGGGGCCTTTTTCCGGGGCCAGGGCCAGGGCCGACTGGACGGGATCGCGTTTTTCCCGCGCCGCGTGAAGACCGGCCAGGGCCGCAGCGTAGTCGGGGTCCCCGGGATGGTCGCGCATGAGTCCGAGCAGGGCCGTCTCCACGGTCTCCAGGTCGCCGTCCACCAGGCCGCGATGGTAGCGGGCGGCGTACTTGCGGGCCAGGTCGGCCAGGTATTGGCCGTGGTCGTGAAGGCCCAGCGGGTCCCTGGGGTGTATGCGGTAATAATCCAGATCCGCCTGGCGGCAATAGCCCACCACGTTGTCCGATTCCGGGCGCAACGCGCACGTGGTCTGGTCGGCCGCATCCAGGTGGGCCAGCATGGCGGCCGAGCGGGCATTGTCGTAGAGATGCGCCCCGGCGCAGATAGGCCCCCTGAATTTGTCCAGGACCGGGAAGTCGATGCGGAAGACCTCTGGGCCCATCCAGGCCTCGGCCACGCTCACCACATGGTCGAGCGCGCCGGGAAAGAGGAGCACGTCGCAGTCCAGCGCCAGCAGCCAGCGCGTCGGACTCTCGACGCCTAGGGCGAAGGTGCGGCGCACCGCGCGCAGGAAGGGACGCTCCTCGATGACCGTCATCTCCATGGACGTTCCCGGAGCGGGCGCGGCGGCTTGGCGAGCCGCCACTTCGGCGGCCAGGTCCTTGGTGCGCTCCTTGCATGTACGAATGACGATGAGCAGATCGTTCACTGGCTGAGCGTTTTCCTTGTTTGTTTTGGCTTCGCGAGGGGCGGTCCAAATCGACACGAACGCTACCGGAGTTTGGTCAAATGTTCAATGCCTCGAACCAGTTGCGGCGAATCCGGAATTTTTTGGGCCCTTGCCGCAGTTGTATTATCGGCCGACGGGGGGAAATGATTAGTGGTTTTTTGACACTTTCGGTTCGGATGACAATGCCGTAGTTATTTATTATGTCTGACGAAAAGTATTGCGCATTGCATCCCGGACAATCGTTCAGTGGGTTAAGATTCCGCCACTTTGGCCGATAGATTCCATGGACGGCCGCTGTGTTGTGGGCCGGTGCGTGAACGAACGGACATCGGGATGAGGACGATATGAGCAGCTTCCACCTCGAGTGTGACAAAAGCGTCCGGGATCTGTTGGAGGGATGTCGGTAATGCTGTTGGACGAGCCGTCGGTGGCGGTACTCCCCGAAACAAGTCTGCGGCCCCAGGTGTCCGCCGAGGAGCGACGCCTTCGCATGGGAGTGGTGGCTGTCATTCCCGCCCGTGGAGGGTCCAAGGGCATCAAGCGCAAGAACCTCGCCTTGCTGTGCGGCAAGCCCCTCATCGCCTACACCATTGAGGCCGCCTTGCGCAGCAGGTTGGTGGATCGGGTCCTGGTGAGCACCGACGACCGGGAGGTGGCCGATACGGCCGTGGCCTGCGGGGCCTGGGTGCCCTGGCTTCGCGACGCCCGGCTCGGTGGCGACCGGACCGCGTTGTCCCATGTCTGGGAGGATGCCAAGTCCCGTCTCATGGCGGCGGGCGTGTCTCTCAAGTCCTTGGTCAAGCTGCTGCCCACGCATCCTTTCCGCGCGCCGGGTCTGATCGATTTCCTCGTCGGCAAGACACTGGAGGGGTATACGGCCGTGAGCACCATGCGGCGCCTGCGGGGCATTTTCCGTCGTTACTACGAGGAGTCCGGGGGCCGTCTGCGCCCCGTGCGTTGCCCGCTGGAGACTCCCGGCGTGGCGGATTGGCCCATGATGAGGCCTTACGGCCTGGTTTCGGTGAACACGTTTTCCAGGCCGCATCGGCAATATTTCCATGTCGTTGACGACCCCTTGAGCCTTATCGACATCGATACCCCTCGCGACTTGCGCCTGGCCGAGGAGGTCATTCGCCGGGGGCTTTTCGATTTCGCCGACACGGCGTCTCCGGCCGTGGGCGATCCCGGAGGCGGGACATGCTGATCCTGGCGCCCGTGCCTTGCCTTGACGGCGACACGTTCTGGTCCTCTGTCCGCGGTGCGGATCTGCTGGGCGGTTTTTTGTCCGCCCTTTGCCGTGGTTGCGGGCCTGGGGACAGTGTCCTGGTCGGGGCTGGGTCGCCATGGGTCCGGGACGTGGCCCGGGGGCTGGGCATGGCGAGCGTGCCCATAGGCCCGGTCGAGGACGGTGAGCCGGTTCCCGGTCTGGGCGCCACTGTTCGGGCGGCCCTGGAACGAGGCGCGGATCCGGACGGGCCTGTCGCCGTCGTGTGTCACGAATTTCCCGCATCGGCCGGCGAGATGCTGGAAGCTGCCCGGAAGGTCTTGCGGGATGATCCGGGATCGGTGCACGTCAGTTGCCGCGAGGTCGAGGATCATCCCTGCCAGGGGCTGTTCCACTACCGTCTTGCGGACGTGTCCGTACTGTATCTGCGTGACGGCGATCCTCCCGGGGGCGTGCCCCTGGATCTGGCCCGCGCCGGGTGGTTTGTTTCCCGGGCCTTCCTGGGTGGCCAGTCAATGCGCAGCCTGGGAGAGGACGCCTGCGGCGTTCCGCACGTCCGCGAGGTGGACGACGATGGAGTCCGGTACTTGCCGGCGACGGAGGATGACCGGCAGGGACAGAGCGCCTTGTGGCTGCCGGAGTCCGGTGGTCACATGCGCGTCGCCGTGCCTCCGTCCATGGCGTACCGGGACGCACTGGCCCTGGGTCTGAATCCCGTGGAGGCGCGGCCGGCGTGGCTGTTGCTGCGCCGGGAAGGCGGCCGACTCGGTCTGGCCAGGGAAGACGGGGGGAGCGTGCCGGGCCCGGTGTTGCTGCGTTTTTCCGCCTGCCGCGGCAAGCAGGGCGAGGAGTACATGACGGATGTGCCCGCCAGCGGCACCGACGATTCGTTTTCCCTGCCGTGCGGCGCCCTGGACGCCGACGCTCTGGTCTTCGGCCTTCTGGAGCCCGTGGGTCAGGGCGGCTACGACCTGACCACGCCTTACCCCCCCGTGGAGGGGCTGTGGAGCGGCAATATCAAGTGTATGCGCAACGAGCGCACCGGCCGGTCCATCAAGGGACGGCAGGATTTCCCGGAATTGCTGGAAGTGGACGGCATGGTCGTGGCAGGTCCCTTGGCCGTGCTCAGGCATTGCAGTGCGCTGCTTCGGTCGGGCGAGGCCCGGCCCTTCCGCACGGCGGTCCGCTGCCGGACCAGGGTGGTATCGGAGGTCACGGACCTGCTGGCATGCGTGGAGGCGGGACAGGACATGGCGGTGGACCAATGTGTGCGATGAGATCGGGCGGTGCACGGACCCTGAATGCCCGGAATCTTCAGGCCGGAGCTTCGGCCGAACTGGCCGGGCGGATGGAGGAGCTGCGTCTGGCCCATGGTCTGCTGTGCCCCGACCCGGAGTGTTCGGCCAGCCAATGGGACATCGACATCCCGGTGCATGTGGCGCGCCTGAATCACCGTCTGGCCGAACTGGAATCGGTTCGGAACGGAGCCCTTCTGGCGCGAG
>Ga0272444_10001619_pt1 | contig 21481 bp, 14 predicted proteins | sample SSMForm13_FD_201033 | JGI IMG/M metagenome (GOLD analysis project Ga0272444, IMG submission 201033) | Marine sediment archaeal communities from Little Sippewissett salt marsh, Falmouth, MA, United States - SSM-Form-13 | ecosystem: Environmental > Aquatic > Marine > Wetlands > Sediment ...
GCGCTCAAGGAACTGGGGGAGGCGGGCGGGCATCGCATCCGGGTGGACATGGAGCGGATCCCGATATTGCCCGAAACCCGCAAGCTGACCGATCTCCTGGGGCTCAACCCGCTGGGGCTGATCGGCTCCGGCAGCCTCCTGATCACCTGCGCCGCCGCGGCCGCCGATGGCTTGGCGGCGGCCATCCGCTCGGCCGGCGTTGCGGTGGCCGTTATCGGGGAGGTGCTGGCGGCCGGCGAGGGAATCGAGGCGCTTTATGACGGGCGGCCGGTTTCCTGGCCGTGTTTCGAAGTCGATGAGATAACCCGGCTCTTTTAGTGCCGTTGGGGTGCCCGCAGGCCCCGGGCGAAGATATCAAAGGCCAGCTCGAAGGTGGGGCGCACGAAGTCCTTTTCGGCATTGATGACCTTCTTGCTCTCCTCCCAGAGGATAACCCCGGAGAAAAGGGCCCACAGGATATCGGCCAGTGCCATGGGATGGCGGTCGATGAAAACGCCCTCGCGGATGCCCATTTCCAGGATCCGGGCCATGGTGCCGAGGGATTTGCGCGACAGGGCCTCGATTTCCGCCATAAGATCCAGCGACAGGTTGCGCAGGGTTTCGCTGGACTGCAGGTGGAACATGTTGATGATCATCAGGGGATCGAAATCGTAGACATCCAGCAGGGCCTTTTTGAGACTCGCCATGCGGGCCTCCAGGTCGGTGCCGGCCTCTTTGGCGACGTGCTCCAGGCGGATCAAAAGGTAGTGCAGGATCCGGATGGAAAGCGAGGCATAGAGTTCGTCCTTGTTCTTGAAATAGAGGTAGAGCGTTCCCGGGCTCAACTCCGCCGCCTTGGCGATATCCTCCATGGTCGCCCGGCTGAACCCTTTTTCCGAAAACACCCGTTTGGCCGCCACGATGATCTGCTGGCGGCGTCTTTCCCGCTCCCGCTCTTTTCTCTCCTGGATGCCCATGCGCGCCACAATGCCTGAATGTGATTTATTTGAAAAGTGGCCTTTTAAATTGTATTGTTGATTTGGTCAAGCGAAATCTTTAAGATGAAGCCCCTTGCCGAGCCGCTGGAAACCCGCGTGCCGGCGGCTGCGCGGGGCTTCTGGGGTCGTGATAAAAAAGGCTGCGCGGATGGATCAGAACAAACCGGAAACCTACCATGCCTACCTCAAGGCCCTGATGAACATCAGTCAGGCCATGACCTCCGATTTGTACATCGAGGACATTCTCAAGCTGATCGTGATGGTCACGGCACGGGTGATGAACGTCGAGATCTGCTCCCTGTGGCTGGTGGATGAGGCCGTCAGCCCCCCCATCATGCGTCTCAAGGCCACCCAGGCCATCGAACCGGCCTACCTGAAAGACCGCCGCTTGGGGCTCAACGAGGGCGTCGTCGGCTGGGTCGTCGACCATCAGCGCCCCCTGCAGATCGAAAACGTTCTCAAAGACGAGCGTTTCAAGGAAAAGGAGATGGCCCGTCGGATGGGGCTGGTCTCCATGCTGGGGGTTCCCCTGCGCGCCAACGCCGATCGGGTCTGCGGCGTGCTCAACTGCTTCACCTCGCGGCCGTACCGTTTTTCGGAGGACGAAATCAACCTGATCACCACCGTGGCCAACCAGGCGACGGTGGCGATCCTGAACACCGAGTTGATGGTCCAGACCCGGGTCATCCAGGAGGAGCTGGAAACCCGCAAGCTGACCGAGCGGGCCAAGGAGGTGCTCATGCGCCGGCGGCAGTTGAGCGGACCCGAAGCCTACCGCTGGATCCAGAAGCGCAGCATGGACACCCGCAAATCCATGCGCTGGGTGGCGGAGGCGATCCTGCTCTCCGAGGAGCTCTAGCCCCGGGCGCCGATCATCCGGCGGCTTGACAGACCGGCGCGCTTCAAGTATTAGACCGAAGCTGAAAATGAGAAATGACACGGTCCCGCACAATGGCGTGCGGGGGCACGTCGGAAAAGAGACAAAGGCGTCATCGCCCCAAGGGGGCTGGCGCCTTTTTGCCTCTTAACGCCCGAACTTTACGGAGGAGATGAATGAATTTACAGCGACCCAATGCCAACGACGCCCTGCAGACCAAAAACCGCTCCCGCAGTATTGCGCCCCAATCGGGCATCTGCAGCCGTTGTATCGACGGCTGTCGCGGCAACTGCGACCTTTTCAAGGCCACTTTCCGGGGCCGCGAGCTTCTCTATCCCACCCCGTTCGGGGACATCACCGCCGGCGGCGACAAAGACTACCCGGTGGATTACTCCCATCTCAACATCATGGGCTACGCCCTGGGGGCGGCCGGCATCGAGGCCGATCCCGACCACGCCGTTTTCCCGGTGGTCGACACCGATACCTGGTACGGGGCCACCGAAAAGGTGCACATGAAGATTCCGATTTTCACCGGCGCTCTCGGCAGCACCGATGTGGCCCGCAACAACTGGGAACATTTCGCCGTCGGGGCGGCGATTTCCGGGATCAGCCTGGTCTGCGGTGAAAACGTCTGCGGCGTGGACCCGGCGCTTGAGATCGACCAGCACGGCAAGGTCAAGAAATCCCCGGAGATGATCCGACGGCTGGAGCAGTACCGCCGTTTTCACGAGGGCTACGGCGACATCATGGTGCAGCTCAACGTGGAGGACACCCGCCTGGGGGTGGCCGAATACGTCGTGGAGAAGCTCGGGGTGGAGACCATTGAGCTCAAGTGGGGCCAGGGTGCCAAGAGCATCGGCGGCGAAATCAAGGTCAAGGAGCTCGAACGGGCCCTGGAGTTGCAGCGCCGGGGCTACATCGTGACCCCCAATCCGGAGAGCAAGGCCAACCAGAAGGCATACCGCGACGGGGCCATCAAGGAGTTCGAGCGCCACTCGCGGCTGGGGTTCATCGATCAGGAGGAGTTCATGCGCGAGGTGGACCGGGTCCGCAAAATCGGGGCCAAACGGGTGACCCTCAAAACCGGCGCCTATCCCATGCGCGAGCTGGCCATGGCGATCCGCTGGTCGTCGGACGCCAAGATCGATCTGCTCACCATCGACGGGGCGCCGGGCGGCACCGGCATGAGCCCGTGGCGGATGATGGCCGAATGGGGCGTCCCCGCTATTTACCTGCACGCCATGACCTACGAGCTGTGTCTGCGGCTGGCGCGCAAGGGGGCCTGGGTGCCGGACATCGCCCTGGCCGGCGGGTTCTCCTCCGAGGACCACATCTTCAAGGCCATCGCCCTCGGGGCGCCTTATTGCAAGGCGGTCTGCATGGGGCGGGCGCTGATGATCCCCGGTATGGTGGGAAAAAATGTCGAGCGCTGGCTGCGCGGCGAGGACGGCGGTCTGCCCACGACGGTCTCCCAGTACGGCGCCAAGAAGGAGGAGATCTTCGTCAACTACGAGAAACTGCAGAGCAAGTACGGCAAGGATATGGCCCACATCCCGCTGGGGGCCGTGGGGCTTTACAGCGCCAGTGAAAAGCTGCGGGTGGGACTGCAGCAGCTGATGGCCGGCTCCCGCAAGTGGCGGGTGCACCTGATCACCCGCGCCGAGCTGGCCTCCCTGACCGAGGAGTGCGCCAAGGTGACCGGCATTCCCTATATCATGGACGCCTATCGCAAAGAGGCGCTGGAGATTATCGACGGCTGAAAAACATCCCCGGCCCCGCACCCCAGATCGGCAGGGCCGGGGGGTGCCGCCGCCTGCTGCAAAAAAAGAGGCCGCCCGCGGGCGGCCTCGTCCTTTTGGGTCAAACCCGGGCGGAGGCGCTCAGTAGGGCAGGGCCACCGTAAAGGTGCTGCCCTTGCCGGGCTCGCTGGCCACCGTGATGGTGCCGCCCAGCGTCTGGACCAGGCCCTTGACGATCGAGAGCCCCAGCCCGGTGCCGGTGATGAAGCGCGTCTTTTCGTTTTTGACCCGGTAGAAGCGCTCGAAAATCCGCTCGAGCTTCTCGGCCTCGATGCCGAAGCCGGTGTCGCTCACCCGGACCTGCACCCGGTCGCCGGCCACTTCGGCCACGACCCGGATCTCGCCGCCATCCGGCGTGTAATTGATGGCGTTGGTGATCAGGTTGCCGAAGATGCTCTCCAGCGCCAGTGGGTCGGCCGTCAGCGGCGGCAGGGGGGTTTGGGGGACCTCCAGGGTGAGTGTCTGGCTGCGGTTGCTGCTGCGGGTGCTGAGAAAATCGACGATGCTGCGCAGCAAATCTTCCAGCTGAACCGGTTTGAGTTCCTGGCAGACACTGCCCGACTCGATCCGCGAGAGGTCCAACAGGTCGCCGATCAGGGAGATCAGCCCCTGGGTCTTTTCCTTGGCGCGCGCCAGCAGGTACTGTTCGCGCTCGGAGTCGCCCTGGACCATGTCCCGCAGGACCAGCGCGATCTGCTCGTGGATGGTGGAAAGCGGCGAGCGCAGCTCATGGGAGACCGTGGCCACGAATTCCGACTTGAGGCGGTCCAGGATTTTCATGGTGGTGATGTCCACGACGGTCACCACCGCGCCTAAGCATTCGTTGTCCTCGCTGATCACCGAGCGGCCGCGGGCCTGCAGGTAGCGGTCGTCGGAGAGGGCGAATTCGTAGGTTGGGGCGCTGCCGGAGCTGCAGTGGCGTCCCGCCGAGCTTTCTCGCACCAGCTGGGCAAACCCCTCGTCGGGGATGTAGGCCTCGATGGGCTGCCCAGGCGCCACTTCCTCGGCCAGCCCGAGCTGGTGGCGAAAAGCCGGGTTCATCAGCACCACCTGTCCCAGGGCGTTGGTCACCACCACCCCGCTGGGAAGGGATTCGACGATGGTCCGGATCCGGCTTTTTTCGGTCCCCAGGTCCGCCAGGGTTTTGCGCCGCTCGGCCGCCAGCTTTTCGGTTTCCCAGGTCAGGCGCAGTTTTTCGCGCGCCCGGTTGACCACGATGCGCAGCTGATCGGGTTCGAACGGCTTGGGGATGAAATCGTAGGCGCCCTTTTTCATCGCCTCGATGGCGGTCTCCACGGTTGCGTAGCCGGTGATGACGATCACCATCACGGCAGGGTCGTGCTCGCGGATGCGGGCCAGGACCTCCATGCCGTCGATGCCGGGCATCTTGAGATCCAGCAGGACGATGGCCGGGGCGTGCGCGTGGACCTTGGCGAGGGCCTCCTCGCCTTCCTGGGCCTTGAGCACCTCGAAGTCCATGCGGCGCAGGATGCGTTCGCAACCGTCGCGGATGTCGGGCTCGTCGTCGACCACCAGGATGCGGATCGCGTTTTCAGGGCTTTGCTTCGGGCTTGCCTTCATTCCCCTCCCTTCCGGCAAAAAACAGTTCGATGAAAAAGTTCGTGCCCTCACCCACGCGGCTGCTGGCCCGAATGGTGCCGCCGTGGTTTTCGACAATCCCGTAGACCAGGCTGAGCCCCAGGCCGGTGCCCTTACCCTCCTCCTTGGTGGTGAAGAAGGGCTCGAAGATGTGGGGCAGGACATTTTCGGGAATACCCGGGCCGGAATCGCGGATTTCGATCAAGGCGCGGTCGCCGGTTGGCGCAGCGGCGGTTTTGATGCTGAGCCGGCCCTTGCCCTCCATGGCCTCGGCGGCGTTCAGGATAATGTTCATGAACAGATGGTTGATCTGCTGGATGTCGCTTTGGACCGGCGGCAGATCGGGGGCCAGATCGGCCTGGATTTCAATGTTCTGGAAAAGTGTTTGGTTTTGCAGGAGAAAAAGGGTTCGTGAGATGGCCTTGTTGATATCGTTGGGTTTCATCAGCTGGCGGGTCTGGCGGGCGAACTCCAGCAGTTCCTTGACCGTGTCGCGGCAGCGCTGAGCGTCCCGCAGAATTCGCTCCAGGTCTTCGCGCGCCTCGGCCGGCAGCTCGTAGTCCTCCAAGACGATCTTGCTGAAGAGGGTGATGCCGGAAAGCGGGTTGTTGAGCTGGTGGGCGACACCGGCGGCGAGTTTGCCCAGGGAGGCCATTTTCTCGGCCTGCAGCAGCTGCACCTGGGTCTTTTCCAACTCACGTTTGATCCGCAGCTCTTCACGGCGGTCGTGGAAAAACCCGATGGTGGCGACCTCCTGGTCGCCGTCGCAGACCAGGGCCGCGTTGAGGTTGATGGGAATCACCGCGCCGTCCTTGCGGACCGCCCGGGTGGCGTAGAACTTCAACTTGCGCCGGCCGCCATACGCCTCGCTGCGCAGCTTGCGCATGATCTCGTAGGCCTCGCCCTCGGGGTAGATTTGGCGGATATCCAGGTGGTTGAGGGCCTCGGCGACCGAATAGCCGGTGATTTCGGCGGCCGCGTCGTTGAATATGAAGACCTTGCCGGTTCTGTCGGCGGCGACCACCCCGTCGACGGCGCTGCGAATCAGGTTGCGGAAAAAGGCGTTGGAGCGCTTGAGGCGGTCCTCAAGCCTCTCCAACATCGGCAGATCGAAATCCACCACCGCGATGGCCTCCAGGACACCCTCTTTGATCAACGGGTATGAATACAAACAGGTCATGCGCCCGGAGTGGGCACGGTCGTTTTCGATTTCGCGCAGGGTCGGCTCGTGGGTCTGGAGGGTTTTCTTGGCGGGGCAGGCATCGCAGGGCGCAAGCCGATTGTAAATCGTTTCGTGGCAAACGGATGGGTTGGGGGTTTTCGCCACCGCCGCGCTCTCCCGTCCACAGGCCGCCAGGATTTTGAAATCGGGTGAAATCACGATGATTTTGCGGTTGAAATGCTCCAGGGCCTTTAAGAGATAGGCTTTTTCGGTCTCCGTGTGCATGGTTCCCCCGTTTGGCAGGCAGGTGGCGAACCCATCAGTCGGTGGCCTCGTTGGCTGCCGGTGTGCAATCCGGCAGGCGGCGGCACGTGCGGCATGAAATTTTCCGGTCAGTAAACCATAAGCGACCCAAAAAAACAAATCCTAATTCCCCGGGGAGCGCCGCCGGGCAGAGCGCCGGTCCGGGCGGGCTTTGGGGCCTTAAGCAAGCCCCTGTCGCCCGGGTGCCTCCCGCGGGCGGTCGTTTTTGCTTGACACGGAAAAGGGGCCTCTGGTAAATGAATGAACATTCATTCATAATTTTCGACCACCGGCCGGGAGGCGTCGCCATTTCCAAGAAAGAAAGAAATAAACCCAAGTACCATCTGATTCTCGAAGCCGCGGTGAAGGTCTTCGCCGAGCAGGGCTTCTTCCAGTCCACCATCTCCCAGATCGCCCGCGAGGCCGGCGTCGCCGATGGCACCATCTACCTTTATTTCAAAAACAAGGACGACATCCTGCTGCAGTTCTTCGGTTACAAAACCAAGCAGGTGTTTCAATCCTTCCGCGAGGAGCTCGACAAGGCCGACACCGCCCGCGACAAGCTCCGCAACCTGATCCGGCGGCATCTGGAAGAGTTTCAAAACGACAAGAACATGGCGGTGGTCTACCAGGCCGAAGCGCGCAGCAACAGCCGGCTGGTGGAAAAACAGCTTCAGGAGATGTCCAAGATGTACCTGGACATCACCGCCGAAATCATCGAACAGGGCCAGGAAGAGGGGCAGATCCGCAAAGACCTCTACGTCAGCCTGGTCAAGCGCTTCATCCTCGGCGCCGTGGAGGAGGTCATCAACACCTGGGTGCTTTCCGGCGGGAAGTACGACCTCGTTTCCATGGCTGAACCCCTGGTGGATTTGATTTTTCGGGGAATCGGGAGCGCGGCGGCAACCGCGGGGCAGGCGTCACCGCAATCGACGCCAAAACCATAGAATCAAGGAGACTGGCATCATGGCACAGGTAATTGCGGATCGCAGGGATGTTGATTTTGTGCTTCACGAGCAGCTTCAGGTGGCGCAACTCAGCCAACATGAACGCTACGCCGAGTTCACCAAGAAAACCGTCGACATGATCGTCTCGGAGGCGCGCAACTTCGCCATCAAGGAAATCCTGCCGACCCAGAAAATCGGGGACGTCGAGGGCTGCAGACTGGAAAACGGGCAGGTTGCCGTTCCGGAGAGCTTTCACCGGCCCTACGCGTTGTTTCGGGAAGGGGAATGGCTGGCCATGTCCGAAGACCCCGAGTGGGGCGGCCAGGGCATGCCCAAGACCGTGGCGCTGGCGGCCAGCGACTACCTCAACGGCGCCAACTACGCCCTCATGATGTACGCGGGCTTGACCCACGGCGCCGGCAAACTGATCGAGGCTTTCGGCACCCCGGAGCAGAAGCGGCTTTTTTTGCGCAATATGTATTCTGGCAAGTGGACCGGCACCATGCTGCTGACCGAGCCGGAGGCCGGCTCGGATGTCGGCGCGCTGACCACCACAGCGGTCAAAAACGACGACGGCACCTACACGATCAGCGGCAACAAGATTTTCATCTCCAGCGGTGAGCACGACCTGGCCGAGAACATCATCCACCCCGTGCTCGCCCGCATCGAGGGCGCCCCGGCCGGCACCAAGGGCATCTCGCTTTTTATCGTCCCCAAGCTGTGGGTCAACCCGGACGGCAGCCTGGGGGACTTCAACGATGTCGTTTGCACCGGCATCGAGGAGAAAATGGGTATCCACGGCAATGTCACCTGTTCGATTGCCCTGGGCAGCAAGGGGCGTTGCCGCGGGCTGTTGCTGGGCGAAGAAAACAAGGGCATGAGCGAGATGTTTCTGATGATGAACGAGGCCCGCCTGCTGGTTGGCCTGCAGGGCTTCGCTTGCGCCTCGAGCTCCTACTTAAACGCGCTCAATTACGCCCGCGAACGGGTTCAGGGCAAAAACCTGCTGCAAATGCGCGACCCCGCCGCCCCCTCGGTGCCCATCATCCAGCACCCCGATGTGCGGCGGATGTTGGTCAAGATGAAAGCCTACGTCGAGGGCATGCGCAGCCTGCTCTACTTCGTGGCCTTCTGCGAAGACAAGATCCACACCAGCGACGACCCCTCCGAAAAGGACAAGTACCAGGGGCTGATCGAGGTGCTGACCCCGGTGGCCAAGGGCTACGTCACCGACCGGGCTTTCGAGGTCTGCAGCGATGGGATGCAGGTCTACGGCGGATACGGCTACATCCGCGAATACCCCCAGGAGCAGCTCCTGCGGGATTGCCGGATCACCCTGATCTACGAGGGGACCAACGGCATCCAGGCCATGGATCTGCTGGGCCGCAAGCTCGGCATGAACAAAGGCAAGCCGGTCATGGACCTGCTGGGAGAAATGAACACGGCCATCGCGGCCGCCAAGGCCACCGCCGGCCTGGAGGCTTTTGCCGTGCGCGTTGAAAAGGCGGTCAGCAAGCTGGGCGAGGTGGGAATGTACATGGGCGCGACGGCCATGTCGCCCAAGGTGATGAGCGCCTTTGCCGCCGCGCATCCCTTCCTGGAGGTGACCGGCGACGTCGTCATGGCCTGGATGCTGCTGTGGCGCGCCACCATCGCCGCGCGCCAACTGGCCGGGGCCAAGAAGAAGGACGCCGCCTTCTACGAGGGTCAGATCAAAAGTGCGGATTATTTCATCAACGCCATCCTGCCCATCACCACCGGCAAGATGATCGCCATTTTAAACGGCTGTTCGGCCGCGGTGGAAATTTCCGAAGACGCCTTCGGCGGCAAGTAACCGGCGGCCGCGCCGGCACCGCAGCAAACCCCCGGCTGCCGGGGGTGCGGCATTTCCAAGGAAAACCAGCGGGCGGGGGCCCCTTCCCCGCCCGCCTCACTGTGAAGCGGTTTTTAGCACTTCGGCCCGCAGTTCCTTCTTCAGAATTTTTCCCACGTTGGTCTTGGGCAGTTCGTCGCGGAATTCGATCGATGTCGGCCATTTGTAGCGCGCCAGCTTGTTTTGGCAGAAGGCCAGGAGCTCCTCGGCGCTGGCGGTCTCCCCGGCTTTGAGGACCACGAAAACCTTGACCTGCTCCCCGCGGGTGGGGTGCGGAACTCCGATCGCGGTGGCTTCCAGGACCTTGGGATGCTCGAAGAAAACCTCCTCGATATCCCGCGGGTAGACGTTGAAACCGCTGGAGATGACCATGTCCTTTTTGCGGTCGACGATGTAGAAGTAGCCGTCTGGGTCCATCTTGGCGATGTCGCCGGTGTGCAGCCAGCCGTCGCTGAGGACTTCCGCGGTTTCCTCGGGGCGGTTCCAGTAGCCTTTCATCACCTGCGGGCCCTTGATCAGCAGTTCGCCGGTTTCCCCGGCCGGCAGATCGGTGGCGCCATCGTTGATGTCGACGATGCGACAGGCGGTATCCGGGATGGGGACGCCGATGCTGCCGATCTTGCGGGTGCCGCGAAAGGGGTTGACGTGGGTGACCGGGGTGGTTTCGGTCAGGCCGTAGCCTTCGACGATGATGGCGCCGGTCTTTTTCTCGAAATCGCTGATAACCTCCACCGGCAGGGGCGCACTGCCGGAGAAGCAGCCCTTGATGGAGGTCAGGTCGGTCTTGGCGACGTCGGGGTGGTTGAGGATGCCGATGTACATGGTGGGCACCAGCGGCGCGAATGTCGGGCGATACTTGCGGATCGCCTCCAGCAGCTGCTGGGGCTGGGGTTTGGGCACCAAAATATTGCCCCAGCCCATGTAAATGGCCAGGTTCATGGCGGTGGAGAGCCCGAAAACGTGAAAAAAGGGCAGGGCCCCCAGCATGGTTTCACCCCCGGCGTCGAAACCGGGGAACCAGGCCTTGAGCTGCTGGACCTGCTTGCTCAGGTTGCCGTGGGTCAGCATGACGCCTTTTGAAACCCCGGTGGTGCCGCCGGTGTACTGGTACATGGCAATGTCCTCGAAGGCCAGCGCCACCTGCGGCGGCGGCGGGGTCGCAGCGGCCAGCAGGGATTTCCAGCGGTGGAGGTTTTCGGCCGGAGCCACATCGGCGGCGAGCTTTTTCTTCTTGGCCACCAGGGGAAAGAGAAGGTTTTTGGGAAACGGCAGGTAATCCCCGAGGGTGGTGTAGATGATTTCGCGGATGCCGGTCTTGGCGCGCAGGGCCACCATCCGGTTGGCCAGCAGGTCCAAGGTGACCAGCGCCCTGGCGCCGGAATCGTTGAACTGGTGCTCGAGCTCGCGGTCCGAGTAGAGGGGGTTGTTCATCACGACAACGGCCCCCAGCTTGAGGATGCCGAAGTAGGCGGCCACGCACGGGATGGTGTTGGGCAGCAGGATGGCCACACTGTCGCCGCGCCCGATGCCCAAGGCATGCAGGCTGGCGGCAAACCGATCGACCATCGCGTTGAGCTGCCGGAAGGTGATCCGGTAGCCCTGGAAGACAAGCGCCATGCGCTCCGGATAGTGTGCCGCGGTCTGCTCCAAAAACCCGGGCAGGCAGATCTCTTCGTAGTCGATGGTCGCGGGGACCCCTTGTTCGTAGTGGGACAACCACGGGGCTTGCAGGGAGCGGCTGTGTTGCGTCACGGGAGCCTCCTTTTTTGTTTGTTCAAGACCCTGATTCATGTTATGGTCACCCTTCGGCCGAAAGCGGCTACCCTCAATCGGCTATCCGAAAAATACGCATGAAATAAACCAGTTGCCAAATATTTGGGCCCCGGACGGTCCTTTGCCGGAACATTTTCCCCGGCATGGGCAGGATCGTGCTGCCGGGCCCACCCGCCGGCAGCGGGGGCGGCCGCAGCGGCGTATTTTTGCCTTGACAGCCGGGCTTTCTGCGGCTAATTTATGAATGAATACTCATTCATTTTTATTAACACAGTTTCAATAATTTTCAAAGGTTTAACTCAGCCAAGAAGGGAGACGGAAAAAAAGAGATGGAGACAGTCCTGATTCCCCCGGCCCAGGCCACATTTCTGGGCATCCCCACGGTGGTTTTTTCCCTGCTGATCCCTGTCGTCGGGGTCGCCGTTTTCACCTATATCATAGCCAAAAGGCTCGCCCCCCTGGTCAAATCCCAGGCGGATCCGCGTTTTGACCGGATCCCCGAGCGGATCGCCAATCTCCTCAAAATCGGCTTCGGCCAATACCGTCAGCCCCGCTACATGATGGGCGGCGTTTTGCACATCCTGGTCTTCGCCGGCTTTATCATCCTCTCGATCCGCTCGATTTCGCTGGTGGTCATCGGTCTTGACCCGGATTTCGTGGTACCCGGTTTCGGCGGCCGGATGGGCGATGTCTACAATGTCCTCAAGGACTATGCGGCCACCGCGGTGTTTCTCGCCGTGGTGATCGCCGCCGTACGGCGGGGCATTTTCCGGCCCGAGCGCTACGCCGTTCCGGCCCGCTACGGCAAGGATCACACCGCCGAGGCGGTTCTGGTTCTGGGGCTGATCGCCACCCTGATGGTCTCCGAAAGCCTCTTTGAGGCCACCGCCGTGGCCGCCCGGGTGCAGCAGGACCTCCACGCCGAATTCCTCGCCCCGGGAACACTGGTCTGGTTCCTGAAAAACATGCTGTACGACACCCCCCCCGACCGGCTGCAGGGGCTGCATCTGGCGGCCTACTACATCCATGACCTGACGTTTTTCTTTTTCCTCTGTTTTTTGCCGCTGGGCAAGCATTTTCACGTGATCACCTCGCTGCCCAACACCTTTTTCATGCGCCTGGAGAAGGGCAACGTCAAACCCGTGCGCCACGGGGTCAGCGCCGCAAAGCTCGACGAGCTGCCCTCCTTCGGGGTCAAAACCTACAAAGATTTCACCTGGAAGCATATTCTCGACTTCTACTCCTGCGCGGACTGCGGCCGGTGCTCCGACCAGTGCCCGGCCAATGCCGTCAGGCGCCCCCTCTCGCCGCGTTTCATCTCCATCAAGGGGCGCGACTTCGCCTTCAAACACTACCCCCTGCGGGGCGCGTTTCTCAAGGCCGATGAACCCTTGATCGGCAGCATCTACAGCGAAGATGAGATCTGGTCGTGCACCACCTGCGGCGCCTGCGAGGAGGAGTGTCCCCTGGGGATCGAGTACATCGACAAGATCGTCGATCTGCGCCGCGGGATGGTGGACGAGGGGATGGTGCCCCAATCGCTTCAAAAGCCCCTGCGGGCCCTGGAAAAACGCGGCAACCCCTGGGGCAAGATGGAAAAGAAGCGGGCCGATTGGACCAAGGACCTGCCGACCGGGCTCGATGTGCCGGTCCTGGACGGCAGCCGCAACGGGGTCGGGGCCCTTTATTTCGTCGACAGCTTCACCTCCTACGATGACCGCATGCAGGCCATCGGGCGGGCCACCGCCAAGATTTTGAGCGCGGCCGGGATCGGCTTCGGCATCCTGGGTAAGAACGAAAAGGACAGCGGCCATGAGATCCGCCGCTTCGGCGAGGAAATGCTCTTCCAGGACATGCGCGACCAGAACACCGCGGCCATTCAGGCCACCGGCGTGAAACGCATCGTGACCTCCGACCCCCACGCATACAACGCCCTCAAACACGACTACCGGGACCTGCCGCCGGTGGAGCACATCAGCCAGGTCATCGTCCGCGCAGTCGCCGGCGGCAAGCTGCAGCTCCGGCCGCTGGCGGACCCCGGAAAACTCTACACCTACCATGACCCCTGCTATCTGGGGCGCCACAATGGCCTCTACGACGACCCGCGGCGCGTGCTGGACGCTATTCCGGGGCTGCGACGGGTGGAGATGCTCAAGAGCCGCGACCGGTCTTTCTGCTGCGGCGGCGGCGGGTTGAACCTCTTCTACGAACCCGAGGAGGAGCAGCGCATGGGCGTGATGCGGGTGGAGATGGCCAAGAAAGCCGGGGCTGCGGTGATCGTCACCGCCTGCCCCTTCTGCTTGGCCAATATCGAGGATGCCATCAAGGTGGCCGGGCTTGAAGGCCAGCTGGAAGCCATCGACCTCTGTGAACTGGTCGAGCGCCAGATGGTAGGCGACCAGCCGGCGGCGGTGCAAAACGCCGCGGCGGTTGCCGCCTGAACGCCGCCTGCCAGGGGCTGCGGCCGCGATGACCTTGCCCTTGCGCCCAGCTTGCTGGATGACCCTACGCAACGGATTTGGAACAACATCAACCTTGGAGGGAAAACATGGAAATTCTGGTTTGTGTGAAACGGGTGCCCGACACCGCCGAAAACGAGATCGCGGTGAACAAGGCCGGAACGGACATCGACCGTGACGACCTGGTCTATTCCGTCAACGAGTGGGACAACTATGCCGTGGAAGAGGCCATTCAGATCCGCGACAAGGTGGGCGGCACGGTGACGGTGGTGTCGGTGGGAGATGATGAGGCCGAAGAGGTGGTGCGCCGCGAAATGGCCATGGGGGCCGATAACGGTCTGCTGCTCTGCGATGACGCTTTCACAGGCTCCGACGGCAAAGGGCTGGCCACGATTTTGAAAGCGGCGGTCGAAAAGGGCAACTACGATTTGATCCTCACCGGCGCCCAGGCCGACGACGGCGCCGGTCAGGTGGGCGGCCTGCTGGCGGCCATGCTGGACTGGCCGTATGCCTCGCTGGTCAACCTGGTGGAGATTATCGATGACAAGAAGATCAAGGTGGGGCGCGAGATCGCCGGCGGCAACCAGGAGATGAACGAGATGGACCTGCCCTGCGTGCTCTCGATTCAGACGGGGATCAACGAGCCGCGCTACGTGGGCATCCGGGGCATCCGCAAGGTGGCCTCGGTGGAGATCCCGGTGAAGGGCGCCGCCGATCTGGGGCTTGTCGCCGACGCGGCGGGCAAGGCCGGCGCCAAGGTCAACCGGCTGGACTACTTCGTGCCGGAACTGGGCGAAGGAGCCGAAATGCTGGAGGGCAGCACCGAGGAAATCATCGAGAAGCTGGTTGAAATACTCAAGGCCAAAGGAGGGATAAAATAATGGCGCAACAAATATTTGCATATATCCTGCACAAGGACGGGTTGGTGGACGATTCGGCCCAGGAGTTGATCGTTGCCGCCCGCAAACTGGATCCCGAGGCCGCGGTGACGGCCGTGGTGGGTGGTGCCGGCGAGCAACTGGCCCAGGCCTGCCAGCAGGCGGCGGCGATTTATCCCGAGGTCTGGAAGATAGACAACCCCGCGCTGGCCTACATCAACGCCGAGGTGATCCGGCCGATGCTGGCCCGGATCATCCCCGCCGGGGCGATCACCCTGGTGCCCCACGAGCATTTCGGAATGGACCTGGCCCCCGGGCTGTCCATCAAGCTGAATGCCGCCTACCTGCCGGATGTGGTGGGCTTTGAGGGGGTCGAAGGCGGCAGGCTCAAGGCGGTGCGCGAGGAGTTTTCCGGTCAGGTGAGCACCCACGTGAACTTTGACCTGAGCGGGGGGGCGGTGATCACGGTGCGCCCCGGCGCCTTTCAGCCCCAGGAAGGCCAGGCGGCCGGCGGGCAGGTGGTGGACAAAAGTGGCGAGGCCGGTGCTGCGGAGCCGCGGCGGCGCTACCTGGAGACGGTGGCTGCCGAGGTCGGCGATGTGGACATCACCAAGTCCGAGATCCTGGTCTCCGTGGGGCGGGGGATCGAGGACCAGGACAACCTCGAACTCATCCACGAACTGGCCGAGGCGGTCGGTGGCGAAGTTTCCTGCTCACGTCCCATCGTGGACGCCAAATGGCTCGAAAAAGCCCGCCAGGTGGGCACCTCGGGTCAGACGGTGAAACCCAAGGTCTACCTGGCGCTGGGCATCAGCGGGTCGTTTCAGCACATGGGCGGCATCAAGGGGGCGCCCTTCATGGTGGCGGTCAACAAGAATCCCAAGGCACCGATCTTCCAATCGGCTGACGTCGGGGTGGTGGCCGATATCCTCGAATTCGTTCCCGAACTGACCGAAAAGATCAAAGAAAGCAGGTAACGCAGTACACCCCCGGGGGTTTTCAAAACCCCCGGGTTGGCGCTTGACGCGAAACGGCGGGCTTAGGCTTGGAAACAGGCTGGCCCGCCGTTTTGCGCTTTCGGGCCTGGCCCTTGGCAGGGACTGTCCGGATTTCAGGTCGGGCGGCACGCTTGTTTTTCCGCGCTGCAGTGATTAGTGTTGCGGTGCGAACCGAGGAATCCCTGTAAGCCAACTTTAACCCAGATTTGCAAAGGAGAAGTTGCGATGCTCAGCGCTAAGATGAGAACCGAGCTCAACGAGCAGGTAAACCGTGAAATGTATTCCGCCTATCTCTACATGGCGATGTCGGTGCACTCCGAAACACTCGGCCTGAAAGGCTTCGCCAACTGGTTCATGGCCCAGTACCATGAAGAGATGTATCACGCGATGAAGATCTACGAATACATCCTGCGCCAGGGCGGTGAAGTCCACCTGAAGGCCATCGAGGAGCCCCCCCGGGATTTTGCCTCCCCCCTGGACATGTTCGAGAAAACCCTCAAACACGAACAGTTCGTCACCCGGTCCATCAACAACCTGATGGACACCGCCATATCCGAGAAGGACCACGCCACCCAGATCTTTCTGCAGTGGTTTGTGACCGAGCAGGTGGAGGAGGAGGAAAACGACAACGAGATCATCGCCCAGCTCAAACGGGTGGAGGGCCATCCGCACGGGTTGATGATGATCGACCGCGATTTGGCCCAGCGGGCGGTGACGGTGCCGCTGGACTTCAGCAAGGGCGTTGCGGGGCAGGCCAAAGCCGCGGGCGGAGACTGAACCCCGCCGCGGCGGCCGCTCCGCTCCCCCGGCAGTCCGCCGGCCCTGCTGCAGTGAGTCAGCCAGGCGGCCGGGCTCACTGACCATATCCAGCCTGCGGCTGGCGTTTCATGAAATGCCTTCCCACGGCCCGGCTCCTTTCGAGTTGCCGGGCCATTTTTTTTTACGGCCCCTCGCAAGGGCCCTCTCAGGCGATGCCGAGTTTTTTGCGGCGATAGCGGAAGGTGTGATGGTTCATCCGGAGCAATTTGGCGGCCCGGCTTTCATTGCCCTCCGCCATCCGCAGGGCCTCCCGGATGTAGTGGCCTTCGGCGGCGCTCAGGACCGCCGACAGGTCAAGGCCCTGCGGCGGCAGGGGGGCGATATGCGGCGCTGTGTCCCCCGCCGCAGCCCCCTGCGTCCCCATGGCGTTCTCCGGTGCAAGGCCCAGATCAGCCGGCGTGATCTGGGGGCCTTGGGCCGTCAGGGCCGCGCGCTCGATCCGGTTTTTCAACTCACGGACATTCCCCGCCCAGTGGTGGGTCAGAACGGCTTCCCGGGCCTCGGCGGTCAGGCCGGTCAGGGAGCGCTTGAATTTTCGACTGAAGGCATCCAGAAAGTAGTTGGCCAGCGGCATGATTCCGTCGCGCCGGTCGTTCAGCGAAGGCACCCTGACTTGGATCACCCCCAAACGGTAGAAGAGATCCTTGCGGAAACGCCCGGCGGCCATCATTTTTTCCAGATCCTGGTTGGTGGCCGAAACCAGCCGGGTCTTGACCCGGACCGGGCGGGTGCCGCCGAGACGGTAAAACTGTCCGTTTTCCAGAAACCGCAGCAGCTTCGCCTGGGATTCCAGGCTCAGGTCGCCGATTTCATCCAGGAAGAGGGTGCCGTTTTCGGCCTCCTCGATCAACCCCTTTTTGCCGCTGGGACTGGCGCCGCTGAAGGCGCCCTTTTCGTATCCGAAAAGCTCGCTTTCGATCAGCTCGCGTGGAATGGCGGCACAGTTCACGGTGATCAGGGCGTGGGCGAAGTTGGGGCTGCGGTAATGGACCGCCTGGGCGATCAGTTCCTTGCCGGTTCCGGTTTCCCCCAGGATTAGAACCGGTGTGTCCGGGCTTTTGGCCACCCGTCCCACAAAGGCGATGACGTCTTGCAGGGCGTTGCTTTCGGTGATGAAGACCGGAAGGTTCTCCCGCAGATAGGTTTCCTGCAGGGTGCGGACCTCCTTGCGCAGCCGGATTTTTTCCAGCGCGTTGGTCACCGTGACTTCCAGGGTGTCCAGGTGCAGGGGTTTGGTGACGTAATCCTGAGCCCCGAGCTTCATGGCCGTCACCACCGTGTGGAGGTCCTCGAAGGCGGTCACGATGACCACCAGCACATCCGGGTGCTGGGCCTTGATCCGGCGCAGGGCCTCGATGCCGTTCATGCCGGGAAGGCCGATATCCAGCAGCACGAGGTCCGGCGGCTGCTCGGGCATGGCCGCCAGGGCGCTTTCGGCGTCGGCAAAACCCGCCACCGCGTAGGTTTCTCCAAAGGCCATCGCGATACTCTCCCGCACGGCCGACTCGTCATCGATGATAAACAGGCTGTAAGAGATCATGGCTTGCCGCCCCTCAGCGGCAGTTGGATGGTAAACCTGGCCCCGCCCAGAGGGCTGGCGGCGACGCTCAGGCTGCCCCCGTGATCCGAGATGATGCGGCGGCTCAGACTCAGACCGATGCCGGTGCTGACTTTTTTGGTGGTGAAAAAGGGAGTGAAAATCCGCTCCTCGTCACCGGCGGGAACCCCCGGTCCGCAATCATCGACCATCACCCGCAGAGAGTCGCCGGCCAAGGCCGAGGATACCCTGACGATCTTGGCGCCCTCCTGGTGTTTCATGGCCTCGGCGGCGTTGGTGATCAGGTTCAACATGACCTGCTCGATGAGCTGCGGGTCGGCCTGGCAGACGGGCAGATCCGGACTGAGCTGGCGTTCGATTTGGATGCCGCTTTTGCCCAGGGTGCTGGCGCAGAGCCTGAGCGCTTCCTCAACGGGGTGGTTGATTTGGGTGGCGGCCAACTTGGGGGTGGTGGGCCGTGAAAAATCGATGACGCGGCGGATGACGGTTTCGATTTTACCCGAGGCCGACTGGAGGCGTTCGATGATCTCCCGCACCCTCTCCTGGCAGTCGGGGCGGTCATGGATTTTTTCCAGAGTGTTGAGGTAGATGTTGATCCCGGAGAGCGGGTTGCGGATCTCGTGGGCGATGCCGGCGGCCACGCGCCCCAGGGATGCCATCTTGTCCTGGATGCGCAGGAGGTGCTCCATCTCCCGGGCGCGGGTGATATCCATGGCGTAAAACAAGAAGGCCTCACGTTCCAGGTACTCGATCCGGCTGACCCGGCAGAAGGCCCACTTGATCTCACCGCCCTTGGCGGGCGGCTTGTCGGGGTAGAAGCGGAAATCGATGTCCAGGACCGACTTTTGGCGGGATGTGATTTGTCCCTGAAAGTGGCGCACCTTTTCCACGTCTTCCGGGTGGACCAGCCGCATTTCCTGCAGTTTGAAGAGCTTGGGCAGCGAGGCGAACGCCCTTTTCTGCTCCGGGTTGCGGTAGACGACCTTGTTGTCCTGGAGAATGAAGATACCGGTCAGGGCGTTTTCCACCAGATTGCGGAACCGCGCCTCGCTGCGCTTGAGGGCCGCGCCTGTGCGGCGCCGGAGGGTTTTGAGATCCAGCTGGTAGAGGCCGAAGGCGATGTCCTGGGCCACGGCCTGGAAAAGATCCCGTTCGTTCGGGTCGGTCAGGGCTTCCGCGGGGGCGCCCACCGAGAGGATCCCAAAGGTCTTGTCCCGATAGGCCAGGCGGCTGGTCATGACGCTCCCCTGGGCGCACCCGTCGGCAAGCGGGCAGTTGCGGCAATCCATGCGGGGGGCTGCGATCAGGATCGGTTTGGGGTGCGACAACGCGCGGCGGACGCAATCGGGCAGGTTGCCGCCGTTTCGGAATCCCCCTCTCAGGGGCTCCAGCGAGACCTGCAGGCCTTCTTGGGCCGTCAGGGCGCTCTGGTTGGCCTTGTCCAAAATGGCCGCCCAGGCGTGGCGGTAGCCGAAGTATTGTCGCAGATAGCTGCACACCGGCTGCAACAGCTCCTCCGGGTGGTTCACCTCCGCGACCAGGCGCGTGATCCGCCGCAGTGCCACCTGAATGCGGCCCAGGCGCGTGATCCGGCGCCGGTCGGCTGCCCTGCGAACAGCCCCCAGCCCGGCGCCGATTCCCATTAGACCGCCCACCAGCGCCGCCACCCCGTAAATGGCCAGACCGCCAAACCCGCTGTCAGCCGATCGCATGGCCCCCACCAGGAGGCAGAGAACAACGGCCCCGCCCAAGAAAGCGCCAAGGCCGGTCAGGGCTTTTGGCATTCAGCCCTCCCTTTTGCTTCAGGTTCGCCGAGATATAGAATAAATTTTTAATAAAATTGGAAAAAATAATCAAGTCATCCGTCTCCTGAGTCGATCTATGAGCCATAGAGTCGCAACTGGCGGCTGCCCCCTCCTGGAGCGCCCGCCGCTGTGTTCTTTTCAGATAAACACCGACCAGGCGCTTTTTTTCCGCCCACGGCCGCGCTTTTTGGCTGCCGTCTTGATACCCTCAACCGAAGGACGCCATTCGGCAATAGGTCGGTTTTATCATCCGCAGCAATGCTTGCCGGTCACCCCTGCGCTTTGGCAGGCCACCCCACCCTTTGGGAAGGCCTCGCTGGCGGAGGGCACCCTTCAGGTCCGACCCTGTGGTTCCCGGCGCAGCAGCCGCTGGGACACCCGGTGGGGTTCATCGCCCCTGCGGCCATAAGACACGACGCCTGCACCACTGGTCACAATCAGGAAATGGCTTCACACAAACATCTTCAGATCATCGCCGTCCACGATGACGAAATTCGCTTTGACGACGATCGGCCGGAGGCGTTGCAAAGCACGTCGGCCACCCTCGGGTTGGCGGATTTTCTCGCTGGCCGCCCTTTTGCCGCGCTACTGGCCGCGGAAGGCGGTCCACGGGGGGTGCGTTTGCTGATCGTCCCGGACCACTGGTTGGGGCAGGCGGCATATGCCTTTCAGTCCCGCAAACGCGGCCTGGTGGAAGCTTTCACTCAACGGCAGCTGCTGGCGGCGCATCCCGAGCTCCCTTCGATCGCGGCCTTCTACGCCTACCGCTTCACCCGGGGAGAGGACGAAAATCAGCGTCTGTTCGTCACCTACCTGCAGGAGCCGAAGGGCTACCAGCTTTACCAACGCCTCGAAGACAGTGGGCTTCCCCCCCACCTGATCACCACGCCCGCGCTGCTCTGGGAGTATGCCCTGCGAAGCAGCCTGGCCGGTTTTGCCGACGGCGGCCACTGCCTGATCCAGGTGGTCGGCCGGCGCTGCTTTTTTTATTTTTTCGTTGCCGGCTGGTTTCTGTTTTCCCGCGCCATCTCCCTGCCGGATGGCGCCTCAGGCCCTGATGACCGTTTCGGGGTGCTGGTCTATGAACTCAACCAGAGCTTCTATCTCTTCGCCCAGAAGGCCAGGGCGGATGTCGCCGGAATTTATCTGGTCGCGCCTCACGCCGAGGACCCCGCTCTGCTCGCCGATCTGCTGGGGCGGGAGGTAAGGCCCCTGGTGCAGGGGGAGGCGGTTTATGCCCCCCGGGATTCGGATTCGCCCATCGCCGGTTTCATGGCCCAGGCCCGCCATCTTCGCAGCGGCTTTCGGGGCATTGCCCATCGACAATTGAAACGCGAGCTGGACTGGAAGCCGGTTCAGATCGCCGCGGCCGTGGTGGGGGCAGTCACGCTGCTGACCATTGCGGCTGAAAGCCTCTTCCTGCGGAATTTCTATGCCAAAGGCGCGGGCAGGGATCTCCCGGGGGTGGTTTCGGATGCGTCGGCAGCCGAAACGTTGGCGGTTTTCAGCGACGCCCTGGCTTTCATCAGTGCTGAGGCCAGCAAGCCATCGGCGGCGGAAGCGGTGGCGCTCGTGATGCGCAGCCTGCCGGCCGCAACCCGAATCAAGACCCTGGCGCTGGCGATCGCGGAGCAGCCGGGGATGCGGCTCGAGG
>Ga0272444_10001620_pt1 | contig 21475 bp, 22 predicted proteins | sample SSMForm13_FD_201033 | JGI IMG/M metagenome (GOLD analysis project Ga0272444, IMG submission 201033) | Marine sediment archaeal communities from Little Sippewissett salt marsh, Falmouth, MA, United States - SSM-Form-13 | ecosystem: Environmental > Aquatic > Marine > Wetlands > Sediment ...
CGGACGAGATATACGCCGGAACCGAGGGCGGGTTCTGGTTGCCAGATGTATTCGTAGGGGTCAACCGGTGGTTGACCCATCGAACGTGCGACCCACCGGCTCGCCCCTACGGGTGTTTCATAGACCATTCGCCCGTTTACGTCGAAAATTTCGATTCGGGAGGGTTTCAAACCCTCCCCTACGCAGATTGCAACCGCGGAATTGAAGGGATTGGGTTTTGCAGATATTTCAAAAGTTATCGGTCGTTGGCTAATATCGGGCAAGTTTACGATGTAATCACGGTTCAGGGTATATAAATTCCATCCTCCGACGTGACATAAAATTTCAGGATAGCCATCTCTATTTAAGTCCTTGACATTACTATGGCGGCTTTGGACGGAATCATTTGTGTAAAGAGATTCAAATTCAAGAAGCGAATTACCGGAGAATACTTCAATACCTCCATAATGCGCAACTGATCCCCCATCGTAAGTGTAAAAATCGTCTATACCATCTTCGTTGATGTCCTCGATCCCGTATAAAGATTTGCCAAACCAAAAGGCCGAATCAAGAACGACGTGACAAATACTGTCTTCGCCGCCCAATAATATGTGGCAACCATTTTCAACGTCCGGCAAAAATCCCATTGACTCTATTTCCAGCAATATATCGTCGTATCCATCGTTATTTATATCCCCGAGTAAATGTAGAAAAATCGTTACGCCGGGGTCAAAATACATCGGAACGCTTATTCTGCAAATATCTGTAAAAACCGAAGATGCGTAAGATTCGGTGCCTATTAAATATTCTACTTTGTAGTCGAAAGTTGTATCGCCGTGATTCCTACTAATGCATAATAAATCTAATAGGCTATCCCCTATAAACTGCCCTGCGGTTAAACTATGACCCAACTCATAAAGAACCGTATCCCCTTCCCAAATCTTCGCTGGCGTAGATGAAGGGGGATTTCCGCCCAAGAAGAAACATACATTACCGTAGGCTTCCCATCCACTTGGCGCGGATGCCGCGAAGTCGTCGTAACCGTCTCCGTTCCAATCGCCCACTCCGACTAAATTCGAGCCTAAATTGCAATACCAGTAAGATAGATCAAAGTAAAACCAGTCGCAAATCGTATCAAGAACTGGTCCGCCCCAATACAAGAATAAAGCACCGCAATCTACCGTGCCATATTCGTCATCATAGTCAGGCATCCTTATTCCTATGTCTCCCCAACCGTCGCCGTTTACGTCTCCAAGCATGGGAACCGCATAAGGCGTTGAAAAAACCTCCAATCCGGTGCCATAATGGGGAAATGTAATTTCGAAATCAGGTAACGTGTCTATTGGTCCAAGCCCCCCCCAATAAAAGCGGACAAATTTTACTGAGCCTCTATGTCCGCTTATCGCGATTTCGGGATAATTATCGCCGTTGATATCGTCGATAAGGTATTTGTCGTCGAATGCTTCGGACAGCGAAGTATCGGGATAAAATCCGCCTACGCGAACCCAGCCAATGGATTGGGCTTGGTTTATACTAACTATTAATAAGTTAAGAATAAGTAGTTGTAAAACTACATTCCTCAAGTCTTGTGCTCCTGTTTCTGGGCGGCGGGGAAGAGGATGTTGTTCAGGATCAGGCGGTAGCCGGGGGAGTTCGGGTAGAGGTTCAAATCTGTGGGCGGGTCGCCGATGAAGTGCATGTAGTCCTCCGGGTCGTGGCCTGCGAGGAAAGTCCAGAAACCCTTGCCGTAGTTGCCGTGGAGATATTTGTGGACATCGACTCCCGGATATGTGCCCAAAACCACCGTGCTCGGTTTGACCGTGGCGGCGTTGAATGCCGTGTTCTGACCGAGGAAATCGGGGATTATGTCGGCGTGGTTTTGGGTGAGCATGGTCGCTACGGGGTCGTATTTTGCCGAGAAATCGAAGAGGGTGAAATAGTTCTGTTCTGCGGCCATACGTCTGCTGGATTGGTCGGGCTTGACATCGATGGTCGAGTGCTCATACACGAGGGGGTTCGTTTCGAGCTGGAAATTCTCGAAACATACGCACTCTTCGAAGTTCAGCTTTTTCTGAGCGTCGGGGTCGATGGGGTCGCCGTCGAATTCCGCCGGGACGATATCGACGTTGCGCGCAGAGAGGGCGATGTCCCATGTGTCCGTAGCACTGCACATGGCGAATAGGAACCCGCCGCCGGCGACGTATTCGCGCAGTTTGAGCGCAACCGCAAGTTTTAAATCACTCACTTTGGTGAAACCCAAATCCCGCGCCATCTCCTGACTCATCGCAACATCCTGCTGATACCATAGGGCGTTGCGGTAGCTGGAATAGAATTTGCCGTATTGGCCGGTAAAATCCTCATGGTGAAGGTGAATCCAGTCGTAGTCGTCCAGTTTGCCGGCGAGGACTTCCTTGTCCCATATCTTGTCGTAGGGGACTTCGGCGTAGGTAAGGGCCATAGTAACGGCGTCGTCCCACGGCTGGGTGTTGTGGGGAGTGTAGATTGCAATTTTCGGAGCCTTTTCGAGGAGGACGACCTCCATGTTCTCCTCCTCTATCTCGGCGTATATCATGGCTGTAGATGCGCCGTCGATAGTCTCGAATTTAACACCTCGCAGACGGCATAAATTCGCGGCTTTATTGTCGGCGGGCATCAGGAAACTTCCGCCTCTGTAATTGAGAAGCCATTCGATGTTCGTCCCGTCCCCGAGAAGGGAATAGACCACGCCGTATGCCTTCAGATGATTGGTTTGCGCAAGGTCCATCGGAATAAAAATCTTCTGCGCCATGCCGGAGAGGGCAAGAATCGCGACGATGAGTATTATCAAACCTGTTCTTTTCATTTTTTGTCTCCTTTGGGAAGCCATCGGTCTAACCAGCTTTTATCCTTCACGCAGAATCTGCACCGGAATTCTTCGATGGGGAGAATTTCTATGGATTCGTTCTTCAAATCTCGCAGATGAATCTGGCCTTTGAAGAAATCCATCTTCAGCACCGCGAATTTGGAATCGCCGTGAGTGATTACCGCGTCCTCGGAGGGGAATTCGGCGCGGGCTTCTTCGTAAAACTCCTGCTCGTAGTCGAGACAGCAGAAGAGCCTGCCGCAGGGGCCGGAGAGTTTGTTCGGGTTGACCGCGAGATTTTGGTCGCGGGCGTATTGGGTTGATATGGGCTTGAAATCGTCCAGCCATCGTGCACAGCAGAGTTCGAGGCCGCATGGGCCGAGGCCGCCGAGCTTCTTGGTCTCGTCGCGGACGCCTATTTGACGAAGTTCGATCCGCGTGCGGAATATGGACGCCAGATCCTTCACCAGCTCGCGGAAATCGACCCGATGCTCGGCGGTGAAGTAGAAGGTTATCTTGTTGCCGTCGAACTGAATTTCGCAATCGACGAGTTTCATGTCGAGACCGCGGAATTCGATCATCTCGCGGCATTCTCTAAAAGCATCTTTCTCGCGCTCGCGGTTTTCTTCGAGGATATCCATCTCGGCAGGTTTGGCTATATGGAGAATTTCCAGGGGATACTTATGATGGGAATCCGGCATATGTTCCACATCGATTTCCATGTGAATTCTGCCAAGGTCGTGGCCGCGTTCGGCCTGAACCATCACCCATGTCCCCTTTTTGAGAGGCAGATGGTTCCTGTCGATGAAATAATCGACTCGTTCTCTTTTAAACTGGACGGCGTAGTAATTCGGTTTTGTGGCCGACGGCGCCGTGGTTTTCTTAGTTTCTTTTTCCATTATGTCAACTCCGTTTTAATCTTTAACATCCAAATTAATATATGGAAATCATAGCCCGCCGCAAGTTTTATCCAGATTACCCATTGTTAAAAAATTTTCGGCTTGCTCATCGAATTTGATTGTATATTATATAGATGGCGATTTTCGATGATAATGGCATGTATGGCAATGCGGTCATCGAATGGAAAATGGAACCGCCAAACCCCTTTGCGAAAGGGACGGCATAGGAGTTGTCAATGGCAAACTTTGCGATAACGGGACTTGCGGGCTACATAGCGCCGAGACATCTGAAAGCGATAATCGAGACGGGCAACGACCTCGTCGCGGCCCTCGACCCCCACGACTCGGTAGGAATAATCGACCGCTACGCCCCCACCGCACGCTTTTTCCCCGAAACTGAACGCTTCGACCGGCATCTTGAGAAACTCAGGCGCAAGGGCGAAGAATTCCGCGTGCACTGGTTCAGTATCTGCTCGCCGAATTATCTTCACGACGCCCATATCCGCATGGCTTTCCGCCTCGACGCCGACGCTATCTGCGAAAAACCCATCGTGCTTAACCCGTGGAACCTCGACGCCCTTCAGGAACTCGAAGAGGAAACCGGCCGCCGCGTCTGGAATGTCCTTCAACTGAGGCTTCACCCCTCGATCATCGCCCTGAAAAAACGAATCGACAGGGAAACTCCCCGCGATAAATACGACATCGAGTTGACCTACATCACCCCGCGCGGGCCGTGGTATCTCAGCTCGTGGAAAGGCCATCTCGAACGCTCCGGCGGCCTCGCCACTAATATCGGCGTCCATTTTTACGATATGCTCATCTGGATTTTCGGCGATGTCGAAAAAAGCGAGGTGCATATCTCCGAACCCACCCGCGCAGGCGGTTTCCTCGAACTGGAAAGGGCGCGCGTCAAATGGTTCCTCTCGGTGGATAGGCAGGACTCCCCCACTTTCGACGGCACAATCGCGCCATGCACCCATCGGTCGCTGAAAATCGACGGCGAGGGGCTGGAATTCTCCGACGGCTTCACCGACCTGCACACGGAGCTTTACCGCAGAACCCTGTCCGGCGAAGGTTTCGGCATCGAGGATGTCCGCCCGTCCATACGGCTGATACACGATATTCGCGAATCCGCGCCCATGGGGATAAACTCGAACTCCCACCCATTTTTGCGAGGCATATAATATGGCAGACTTTTTCGTTCACGAATCATCAATCATCGACGACGGCGCTGTTATCGGCAAAGGTTCTTCGATATGGCATTTCAGCCACATCATGTCCGGTGCGGAAATCGGCGAGAAATGCACCCTCGGCCAGAATGTCTTCGTCCAGAACAACGTGAAAATCGGGTCGTTCTGCAAAATTCAGAACAACGTCTCGATTTACGAGGGCGTGATTCTCGAGGACTACGTTTTCTGCGGGCCGTCGATGGTTTTCACCAACATCCGCGATCCCCGATGCAAATACCCCCAGCGCGGCACGGAATTCTACATCGAAACGCGGGTCAAAGAGGGCGCGTCAATCGGCGCAAACGCGACTATCGTATGCGGAAACACTGTCGGCAGGCACGCCTTCATCGCGGCGGGCGCGGTGGTTACGAAGGACGTCCCCGATTACGCCCTCATGGCGGGAGTCCCCGCAAAACGTATCGGCTGGGCATGCGAATGCGGAGAAATCCTTCCGAAATTCGATAGCAAGGTAAAATGCCCCCGATGCGGAATCGAATACGAGCTGAACAGCGAGGGGATGTTGCGAGAAAAGGGAAGATAGCATATGACCAAAAAAATCGACAAGATTGCCCAATCCGTAATTCCGGTTCTCAAAAGAAACCACGCGTCGAGAGCCGCTCTCTTCGGTTCGGTAGTTTCCGGGGATTTCGACGACAACAGCGATATCGACATCCTTGTGGAACTCGACGACTCCCTCAGCCTTCTGGATTACATCGGAATAATACTCGAATTGGAGGATAAACTCGGGCGCAAGGTCGATCTGGTCGAATACGATTCGATAAAACCCTCCTTGAAAAAAGAAATCGAACAAACAGCGGTGAGGATAATTTGAATGTTCCATCAACCGCAAAGCATTAGGTGAAACTATGTCCATCGAAATCAAAGAAAAGGCCAAATCCATTATCAATGAACTCGACGACGTAGATGTTAGATACATAATCGATTTCATGCTCTGGCTGAAAGACCGCAGAGAATGGGAAGCCACACGGGAGAGAGAATGTTCCGTAACCACTCTATAGGCATCGTAGTCCCCGCATATAACGAGGAGACGCAAATCGAGCGCACCGTCCAACTATGCCGGATTACGTCGATAAAATCATCGTGGTCGATGACAGGAGCAAAGACCGCACAGCCGAGATTGTCGAAGGCCTTGCTATCGAGGACGACCGCGTTATCCTAATCCGCCACGAGAAAAACAAGGGCAACGGGGCCGCCCGAGCAACCGGATTCAAGAAGTGCCTGGAATTCGACTTGAACATCATCGTGACAATGGACGCCGACAACCAGATGGATCCCGACGACATGCCCGCTCTCCTCGATCCTATTGTTGAAGACCGAGCGGATTTCACTAAGGGCAATCGGCTTATCACGGGCGAGGCCTGGAAGAAAATCCCCCACGTGCGCTACCTCGGCAACTCCGCGCTGACATTCATGACAAAAATCGCCTCGGGCTACTGGCACGTTACCGATTCGCAGTGCGGCTATACCGCCGCTAAGATGAAAGTCTATCGCACGATTCCGCTGGACAAAATCTACCCCGACTACGGGGTTTTCAACGATCTTCTGGTAACCCTTAACATCTACGATTTCAGAGTGCAGGATGTCGAGGTCGCCCCCATCTATGGCGTGGGCGAAAAGAGCGGGATGAAGATCAGCAAAGTTCTCTTCGTCATGCCCTTGCTGATGGCGCGACTCTTCGTAAGGCGCATGGTGCAGAAATACATTATACGCGATTTCCACCCGCTGATTTTCTTCTACGCCTTCGGAGGCTTCCTGCTCATTCTGGACATCCCGCTGATTATCCGGCTGATAGTCCTATGGACAACCGAGGGTTTCGCGCCGCCGATGACCGCCCTGGCGATTTTATTTTGCACCTTCATGGGGATGCAGTCGATACTATTCGCCATGCTCTTCGACATGGAAGCGAACAGGGAACTGAAAGGATAAAGAAACATGATAAAAGTATTACTCATTAACCCGCCACTAACTGTTACAGAACGTTACGGCACAGAAATGAAAGAATTCGGAGGAGTAAGCGAACCACTGGGATTAGCATATATTGCAGGTAATTTGGAAAAAAACGGTTTTCGAGTAGGAATCGTAGATGCACCCCCGCAAGAAGTCTCAATCGAAGATATCGTTACGCATCATATTGATGAAGAAATAACCCTTGTAGGGATTACCTTTCTTTCGCCAATGTTTGACTCTGTAAGAAAATTGGCCAATAGAATAAAGGAACTTCATCCAAATGTGAAAATAATAGTTGGTGGCCCCCATCCGTCCGCACTACCAGAAGATACGCTTAAAGAAATACAATCAATAGATTACGTTTGTATCGGAGAAGGCGAGAGGACAATCGTAGAGGTGGCAGAATTTTTATCAGGAGAGAGAGAAATCAAGGACATAAAGGGACTTGCTTATAAAAACAGTAATGGCGTCAGGATAAATGAGCCAAGGCCTATAGAAAAGAACCTTGACACTCTACCCAAACCATCCAGACATCTTCTCCCAATGACAAAGTATAAACTTACTGGCTCCCGAACAAAGGGATCGGGATTTTGCCCCACGATAATATTGGCGAGGGGATGTCCGTTCGATTGCCAATTTTGTTCCCACCCTTTTGGGAAAACTTTTCGGCATCATTCAGTCGAGCGCATAATCGGGGAGATTGAAGAGCTCGTAGAAAACTACGGAACAAGGCAAATAAATTTCGAAGCCGATACCTTGACAATAGACAAGAGATTCGTTGTCGAGTTGTGCCAGAGAATAATAGACCGGAAACTCGATATCTCCTGGACATGTGAAAGTAGGATGGATACAATCGACGAAGAGATGTTAAGAATTATGAAGAAGGCCGGGTGTTGGCAAATTAGCTACGGTGTTGAATCCGGCTCCCAAAGGTTGTTAGATATTATCCACAAGGGTATTACGAAAGAAAAGGTTATTGAGACTTTTAAAATTACTAAGAAGATAGGAATATCGATTAGAGGGTTTTTCATGCTCGGCCTGCCAACGGAAACGGTTGAGGAAAGCTATCAGACAATTAAGTTTGCCAAAAAGCTCAATCCGTTATGGGCCCAATTCACGGTTACAATCCCTTATCCGGGAACGCCTATGTTCGCACAATTGGATAAAGAGGGCAGTATTAGACATTATGATTGGTCTAATTATAATACATGGGGCGGGTGGGCCGATAAAATGTTGCCGTATGTCCCGGAAGGCCGGACTGAGAACGAGCTAAAAAACTTACAAAAAAAAGCGATGAGGATGTATTATATGCGCCCGGGGGCCTTCTTTAACCAACTTAAAACAATCTCTTCTTACGACGACATCAAGAAATTAGCGAAAGGTTTTATCATTCTTGTTAAAACAAAAATGGAAGCCAACCGCGAGCTAAAGGGATGAAATTAGAAATTGTAATTGAACGGAGATACAAATGAACTACCAAATCACATTGAAAAAGACGGAAGAGGGCTACTCTGTATGGGTTCCGGGCCTACCGGGATGCTGGTCTCAAGGGGCAACCCGCGAGGAAGCTGTAGAGAATATTTCCGACGCAATCATCCTGTATTTGGACGTTCAGAAAGATTGAAGGGGAACTGATGCCTGACCCCTCTTCTAAGAAAACAAAAAAGTCGATTATAAGCTACGTATTAACAGCCCTAGTCGTCATCGCGATTGGGTTTTATGTTAAACGAAACCTTGCTGAAATTAGGGAATATGATTTCCTTTTTAATTGGATTTTTGTCTTTGCCGGATTTATATCGGCTGTTAGTGCCCTCTTAATGATGTTGTTGAATTGGCAGTTCCTCACCCGTTCCTTCGGCCTTCATGCCCCGCCGATTCGCGCCGGTAAAGCCTTTTTCCTCTCCCAGCTCGGCAAATATATTCCCGGCAAGGTCGGCCTTGTCCTCGTCCGCCTCGACGCCTACCGTGGGTTCTCGCGCAAGACCGTAGCCCTCGCCACGGGGGTCGAATATATCGCCAGTCTCACCAGCGCCTGCGTGATGGTCCTCCTCGGCACCCTTCTGATGGACATCCCCCTCCCCTCCTACGTCCGATGGCTCGCCCTGGGTCTTCTCGTCCTCCTTTTAGCAATGCTTTATCCGCCCATCCTCAAATGGTCGTCGAGTAAATTTTTCCGGCTTATCAAACGCGACCCCATCGAGGAATTCCCCACATACCCGAAAATGCTGAGTTTCGTGGGAATGTATGTGATAGTGGGGCTATTTTACGGCCTGAGCCTCTTTTTGGTTCTCAATTCCCTTTCCCATGTGGGATTCGAGCACTTTTTCGCGGTAACCGGGACATTCTGGGCGGCGGCGCTCATCGGCATCGCGGCGATATTCGCACCGAGCGGAATAGGCGTCCGCGAGGGGGTTCTTCTGTTAGTCCTTCCCGCCTTCGTTCCGGAACCGACCGTGATAGTCGGAACGATTTTGTCGCGCCTGGTCTTCACCGCCGCGGAGCTTGCGCTTGCTGGGGTGTTTTCCTTTCTCGAAAAACTGAATTCGGGAACAAGATAAAAACCCCAACCTTGGTGCAAAAGCGCACCAAAACTTCGTTTGTTTTTAAACAATTCATCAAAAGTGTGTCATTTGTGCTATTTGAAAGCTCATTTGTGCCCCTTGAAGGGTCATGGGTCTTGTTTGTATAGACATTCACTATGGGTGTAAGGTTCAATTGCCTCGTTTGAAGACTCAATTGCAACGTTTGAAGGCTCAATCGCCTCGTTTGTAAGCTCATTTGTATAGAATGAAGGGCCATTGTCAAGAAATGAAGGCTCATTGATGACGTTTGAAGGTTTCAAACGACGTTAATGACCTTACGAACGGCACTTATGACCTTAAAAACAAAAAAGGAGACATTATGATAATCAACAATCAGTTTTCACGGGACAACCACGCCGCCTTGTTTCGCTCGGCAAGTCTTCATTTTTTAAGGAGGAGAAATCCCATCTTAAAGAGGGGTGCCGCGCGTTATGTCCGCGAGAAAGGGCGGGGCATCTAATGGAAACCAGCCTCCAACACGCCTATAATGTTTCTCTTACATGGTAGTTTCCAGCTCTACGACAGAAGACGGCAATGAAAAGGGCGGCCGCGATGACCGCCCTGAAATTTTTCATGTGATGGTATTCCGGGCTACTTCATGAACACTGCCCGCTGTTCCGCGGAACTGCCGTCGGTGTATCTCGCGCGGACGAAATAGACTCCGGACGTGATACTTTCATCGGGTCGCCAGACAATGGTGCCCCGAGCTTGTAGATGGGGCGAAGAGCCTGTTATGAATCCATCCGCTCCTGCTTCGACAGGCTCAGCATCCGCTATGCGTCTCCCATTCAGGTCGAAAATCTCAATTCTCTCCGCCCCCGGCGCGGAGATTGCCACCGAGGCGTTGAAGGGGTTCGGGAAAATACTCAGCGAAGACATCTCCGGAAGCGAAGTCTCCTCGACATCCATTCCGCCGCAAAGGAGGGAATCCCTGCGCGAGAGGGTGACGATATCCGGCGTTATCATCTCGAGAGTTAAACGACTGGTGTCCGCATCCATTAGAACCGGCTCGAACATTATGCTATGATCCGATGTATAAAGGCTCTGGCTGTCCGGCTCGCAATAATAGCCTTCGGAATCGTATTTGATGAGCATAATCTCGTTTGTCGAACCGTAGCTCATCGACGCCGCAATCTGCGCGTATCCGCCGTCGGTAGTCTGGACGACGCCGTAACCGTATTCGAAACTTGTCCCGCCGCCGCAACGCATCCATTCAAGGTTACATGACGAATCCAGTTTCAGCAAACCAGCTTGAATGCTTCTTGAAGGGGACATGAAATTTCCCGAAATCACATACCCGCTGTCGGAGGTTCCGATAATTCGATACGGCGTATCGTAGCTCCATTGCCCTAACAACTTCGACCATTCGTTTAAGCCCGAGGAATTGAACTTGGAAAGAAGGATATCGCTCTGCCCCCAACCCCATGCCGGAACCTCGCTTGCTACGAGAAATCCGCCGTCGGATGTTGCAGTAACAGCTCTGCCGTATTCATGAGCATCGGAATCATAATGGGCGGTTGCCAATTCCAAAGCACCGGTCGAGGAGAGTCGAACTATGAACATGTCTCTTGAAAAGATCATAGTCCTGTCTTTGGTTGGAACGACTCCTTCGAGACGGGCTACCCCTACGGCCACAAAACCCCCGCCGTTAAGCTCCGTAAGTGAAAACCCATCGTCGTGCTCCTCTGTTCCCACACGAGTCATCCATTGGAGATTGTCCGAGGAATCGAACTTGAGAACTGCGAGTTGATTAGCATTATAGGAATCGTATATCGTGCCGCCAATCGCCAATCCGCCGTCGGAGGTTGTTATTATCTGCCTCCCCTCGGCAAAATCTTCCGTAATGAATTGCTTCATCCAAGCGACAACCCCCGACTCATCGAATTTTAGCAGGAAAAGATTCTGATACCCCTCTATGCCATTGTGATAGTATCCGGAGGCGTAATATGAATCCCCTTTTTTGATTATCGTTGTTCCCCGGTCGTCATCTGGGCCCCCGATAGCCTTCATCCAAAGAAGCTCGCCATCGGAATCGAATTTGCCGATAGCGATATCGCTGTCGGTTCTGCCAGTCTGAATAACCTCTCCGGTGAACATATAGCCGCCGTCGGGGGTCTGAACCAAATCTCTGCCGTATTCGGCTCCAACGGCGTCGCGGATGACCGTCGCGAAAGTCCCCTGAGCTTGCACCGTAAGGGCGAAAGCCATAGTCAATACAAAAACAAACAGGACACGTCTCATTTTGTCTCCTTGTGGGTGATGGTGAATTGCAATCATATCAACTTCGGCAAATCGTCAGGGACAGATTCGATGGCGTCTGCAGGTGGGTTGAAGAGTTTTGAAAGAGCTCTACGAGAAGGCAGATTATAAATAAATCTGCTCCCATTTCAACTGGGAAGTGTTGGGCTTTGAAAAAATATTTTTGCTGATTGAAAAGGAGGTTTTATCTCGATCTCGATAATTGTGCTTGGAACTGAAATCTCATTTGAGATATGCGACACGACGAATTGCTCTGCGAAGGCCGAGGGTCGCCCTCACGAAATATATCCCCGACTGAATATCTTCCGTAGGCGTCCACCGGTTTTCGCCTCGAATCAGCTCTATGACTTTCTTTCCGCGTATATCGAAAATCTCGATTCGCGAATCGCGGTCGGCAAATATTCGGCAGGAAGAATTGAAAGGGTTGGGGAATAATCTGAGATTCAGCTTTTGCGGACGATTATCGGCCTCTGCAACAGTCAGGGGCGTATCGGGCAGGACGTAAAACCAGATGGGATTTGTGTAGCATCTATAGCAGTCGTTCGGAGAAATATATTGCTCGCCGTGAGCAAAAGTAGCCGCCTCGATACGATAACAGCACCAACCGCTGTCTATGGGAGGATCGACAGGAATGCTGAAATATCCCTCGATACCGCTGATGTAATGATCAAGAAACACCTCGTCCGGAGAATCGGGGCCGTTATATATGCGGACAATTTTCATCTCTTCCAGTAATCCGCCGAAATCAGCACTGCCTTTGTATTTCACAAGTATCGAATCTCCTCCCGAAAAGCTAATAGTATCGCTCTCGCCGAGGATCTTCTTCGTTCCTTCTCCAAAGACCTCGAAAACCACAACTGGGCCGTCGGTCATCAATGAGTTGCCGTTGCGAAGAGCATGGAGAATTGCCCTCGAACTTGGCTCCGTGCCGTAATGCACCATCGTTCGGACTTTAGCGAAGGCATTATCCGTCGCGAGGACATCGGGAGAGGGCAACCCCAAAATAAAGGGATGAAACAGAAAATAATTAAAATCCCCGTGAGCATCGCTTCCGCCGCTGATGAAAATCTTGCGGGGAGGTTCCTCAGATGCCTCCGCTATAGCATTCGCAAGAAAAAGATCCCATTGTTCGATGCCATCGAGAAGATCGGAATCCCAAACTCCATCCCGAATCATCTCCCCGTCATCAAAGGGAAATGGGTCGCAATACTCGTCCATGTCAACATCGACCTCATATACCGAACGCTCATTCCAGATCTGTATTCCCTGGAAAACACCTATCGCATTACCGGAATCTATAGATTCGTATGCCCAAATATAATCCGGATTGTAGGGATGCGCCGGATAAGACACAGCCTCCGGGGACGCGAGAAGGAAATTCCGGGCATCCTGCTGAGTTCTGGTGGGGTTGGCGTTCGGAATAGGCGCAGAAAAGAAATCGTCCGCGCCGTGTATCAGCAAATGATTCCGTCCATCCGTGAGCGATTGAATCTCAGCCTCCTCGCCTCGAATAATAATCGGGTTAGATGAACCGTAAACCGCGATGCTGTCAGGTATAGCCAGCCAATCGGATAGATTTAGATCGTCAACGAGAATTCCGAAAATGTAGCACGAATCCGAAGCGTGGTCGGTGGTCATAACGAAATCCACTCCCATAGCACGCGCGCTATGATGAATCATCTCGAAAGTGCCGCCCGACTCGTAAGGATTATTCGTGAAACTCGTATGAAAATGGCAGTCCCCCTGAAACCAACCGTCGAACTTGGGAAGTCCCTCCTCGGTAATTCTAATCTCAAGAATCTTGGACAGGTATTCATCCCAGGGTAACCCGTCCTCGTAGTCGATAGTAGCCTTCAAATATATGATATCCCCCGAAGAGAACCTCTCCGGAATGTCGATAAACACCAGCGTGTCCCAGAAAACTAAGTCCATGTCCTCGATTACCGGATCGTAAACCACGCTGAACAGTGTCTCGGTAACACCGAAGTTCCGGCCGCCGACCAGTGAAGCCTCCACATATAACCCTTCGAGCTCCTCGAGATCGATAACATCGGCATCCTTGATAAAAAACTGCACCGGAATCTGAGTTGTATCACCGACCACGAACCAGGGAGCGTCTATCTGCATATCCTTGGCGTAGGAATTCGGATATTCGGGCGCCCCGGGAACTCCCGGGCCTTCAGGGTAACCGAATTCGGCATAAATTATCGAGCTGGAAACGAGAACTGTGGCTATAATCAGACCATGAAGATATTGAGATGACAGCGAGCTTTCGAGCCAACTTTGGAATCGATCGTATGTTAAGATTTCGTTAACCATACGTTAAATATTAGAAAAATTTCTTAAAATGCAAACGCTTTTTCATACACAACCTGCTTCGCACGATTCGCTTCCGATAACTTAAACTGCTCTACAAAGGGGACCTTTTAAATGAAGCGAATCCTACAAAGTCTTTTGAACACTTCGTTTGCCGGCATTGCCGACTTAATTCCGAAGGATTTAGCAAGTTGATTCCCACGCTCGCCGCTCCCCCTCTGGAAAGGGGGGCGGATGAGAAGGTGCCCTTTGGGTTTTCGACAATGGCAAATGATAAACTAATGACCAATGGCGGAGTTGTAACCAGACTCCAGAACTACCTTTACTGTATGTTTTTTCATCAAAACTCATTTTATCGATGCCGTTTTTAAGTGATTTGAGGACAAATCCCCAACTCTCCCCTCTACCCTCTCAACTCATAACTTCTTGGCCGGTCTTTTGCGTATATTTTGGGTCGATGCCTTGTCGGAAAAATTTCCTTTGACGAAAGGGGTGTCGGGTATGATATTGGTATCGAACCTTTTGAATTGGACAAAAATGATCAGACTCAAATTTGCTATCGTTACAATAATCGCGGTGATGTGCGCTGGAAGCCTTTTCGCTCAGGGAATCGAGCCGCTGGACGACTTCCTCGCGCGAATTGCCGCGACGGACACGGTCGAGGATGCCGAGAACTGGACAGCTATCGCCGACGAGGTGTTCACCCTATACGAGGACGAGTCCTTCACGGATTTCAAGAGCCGTTCCACCCGCACGGTTCGATATACTTATCAGGGGGACAGCGTATCTCAGGAGGTTCTGTCCGCGAAAATCGAAGGGGAAGAACTGGACGACCGGAGCAAAGAGGATGATGGCGACGGCGAAAGCGAGAGTATGAGCATCGGCGAGGAGAATATGCCCTTCGGCCCCAAATCGAAGGGCAAATATAAATACACCGACCTCGGGATGACGAAAATCGCGGGGAAACCTGTGCGGGCTATCGGCTACGAGTCCAAAATCCGGGACGATGAGCATTTCGACGGCACAGCCTGGTTCGACCCGGAAACGGCGCTGATACAGCGGATACATATCAACTACGCGAAAACTCCAAAGGCAATCAAACACTTCGACGCCACCATGGGGTTCACATACATCGACGACTACCGGCTGATGGAGAGTTTCGACATGGACATCAAAGGGCGGTATCTTCTGGTAATCAAGTTCAACATCTCCCTACGGCAGAAATATCGGGATTTCGAGTTGCTGGAGGGGTAATCCCATCCCGCCCAAGACGTTCACTGAGCTTGTCGAAGTGCCTTTTGGAGCATGTTATCCACGCAGGCCATTCTTCATTATACATTCTTCATTATTAGTTTTCCCCTTGACTTATCCCCTTTCATTCATTAAAGTATCTGCGTGAACACTTAAATGGATCGAACGATGAGCGATATCGAAAAAAAGGCAAGGATATTCAAAGTGCTCTCGGAACCGAACCGGGTGCGTATCGTGGAACTCCTTAAGGAGCGCGATCTTTGCGTGAACGCCCTCGCGAACCGGCTCGAAATAACCCCGGCGGCGGTGTCGCAACATATGCGCATCCTTCGCGACGCCGATATCGTAACATCCGAGAAAAACGGATACTTCGTCCATTATGGAATCAACCGCGAAACGCTTGCCCAATGGCGCGAAATCGCGGGAGAATTGCTCGATAACGATAAATCCTAAAACCAAAGGAGAAACCATGTGTGAGAAAAACAAATGCTGTCAGAAGCCGGAAAACCTCAAGGGCAAACCGGAAGACTGCACGCCGGAGCAGATCGAAAAATGTCACGGCGACGAAAAAAATCACACCTGTTGCGGGGATAAAAAGTAATACAGGCCGTCGCCGTTACGGGGCTGTGCAAGCGTTTCGATGAGGTTCAAGCCCTCGACGGAATATCCTTCGTTATCCGCGAGGGGGAACTTTTCGGCTTCCTCGGCCCCAACGGCGGTGGCACGAACGATCAATTGCCCTGTAACCTTAGCCAAAGAAGTCGGCTGGGTTATCACAACATCATATTGAACAGTAGGATCCGGCTCGGTGGTTGTGTCTTCACAGCCTAGAAATGGGACACCAGCCATTGCGATGGCCAATGCACAAACAAAGGAACTTCTCCGCTTCCAATCGACCTCCCCATATCACCCTCAAAACCCGACAATAAGAACATCTCATTTCGAATACAAAATGCGAATAAGTTTACTGATACACAATCCTTATTTTCATAGGGCAAAAAATACCCAGGAACATGAAATCCCCCCTGGCAAAGGGCCGGAAGTTCCGGTGCCGGGATTTAGGGGATTAAAATGATAATCACTGTATCTTGCCCTTTTGTTCCACGGGTCGAATCGGTCAGTTAGCCTGTCGAAGTGGCAATTTTGGCCTTGGAAACAAGGGCCTTTCTCATATATAGTAGCATTAGAGCTGATTAACGAGGGAAAAATGTCTTCCTTTTTTTGTAAAATGCTTTCCCGAAAATAGAAAATGCTTTCCTTTTTTTGCAAAATGCTTTCCCGAAACTGCAACGGGCTTTACTTTTCGACGGAAGTGCTTTCCCTGAATTCAAAAGGGCTTTCCTTTTTATCTCGGAGGTTTTCATGGAGGATGAAAGGGGTTTCCCCGTGGCCTGAAATGCTTTCCTTGGGACTTTCCTCCCTTTACTTTTCCCTTCGGATGTCTTCCTGAAACCTGTTCAGTCTTTACAAAATCGCGTCGACCTTTTACAAAATCGTGAACGGGGATTACAAAATCGCTTCGGCCTTTTACAAAATCGTGAACGGGGATTACAAAATCGCTTCGGCCTCTTCCATAGTCATGAAAGGATTTGCAAAAATGTAGTGAGGATACAGGGAGCGATTATATATTTTTCAAAATCTCAAAATAATCCTTGAAATTAGCCATTCCTATCTTTATATTAAATGGGCATATGCTCATTATAACGAATTACAAGGAGATAAAATGATCGTTGCAGTAGCGACAAACGACAAAGTCAACATCGCCGACAGATTCGGCAGAGGCGCGGGTTTTATGTTCATAGATACAGAAACCGGCGAGAAAAAATATATGGATAACACCGCAAACGCCTCCATGGGACACGGCGCAGGGGTGCAGACATCCAAGCTGGTAGCCGAGTCAGGCGCGCAGGCCGCGATAGGCCCCCATTTCGGGCCCTCGGCTTTCGGAACTCTTCAGATGGCTGGTGTCCGCGTTTTTCACGGTTCCGGGAGCATCGACAAAGCTATCGAGGATTTCAAGTCCGGCGCCCTGGAAGAAGTCACGCAATCCAACGTTCCCAGCCATCACGGCAACTGCAAATACAAATGACCCGTCTCGACTGCATACCATGCCTTCTCGCTCATGCCCTAAAAACAATTCGCAAATCGGGTGTGAGCGAGGAGCTTGAAAGCGAGCTTTTCGCGGGTGCCGTCGAAGCTTCGAAAATCCTTCTCGACGGCGCACCCGCACCGGTGGCCGCGAGAAAAATATATCAAAGCATATCGGCCAAAACGGGTATCGACGACCCCTTCCGCGATTTCAAAGGGCAATCGACACAGATGGCTTTGCGGATTCTGCCCCGTTTGCAGGAGATGGTCGCAAAATCGCAAAATCCCTTCGCAAAAGCTGTGGAATTTAGCATTGCGGGAAACGCCATCGACCTCGTGCAGATGGAAGAGGAGGATTTGAATTCGATAATCGGACTCCTGGAGAGCCACTCCGCAAGTTTATCCGGCGAGGGCGATGTCGAAAAACTCGCAGACGAAATCAGCTCCGCTAAAACAGTGCTGATAATCGGCGATAATGCAGGCGAAGCTGTATTCGACAGACTTCTGCTCGAACAGATGCATGGAAAAAAGCTTTATTACAGCGTCCGCGGCGGGCCGGCACTGAACGATGTCATCGAGATAGACGCCATCGAATCCGGAATAGGCGATTTTGCGGAGATAATCTCCTCGGAATCAAATGTCCCGGGAACTTTGCTCGAAGAGGTTGGCGACAAATTCCGCGAAGTATTCGATCAGGCGGATGTCGTTATCGCCAAAGGTCAGGGCAATCTGGAGACCCTTGACATCGCGCCAAGGGCTATTTATCATCTTTTCAAAGCGAAATGCGAGCCAATAGCAAAATTAACAGGGCGGAATGTCGGAGATTTCGTAATCTGGCGGAACACTCCGAAAACCGCCCGATAACGGAGGTGCACTATGCAAATAAATAGAGGAAACGGCCGCGGAACGGGCGGCGGAAGAGGCAGAGGCAACCGTCCGGGTTCCGGCCCTGGTGGAAATTGCGTCTGCCCGAATTGCGGCGAAAAGGTTACCCATCAAGCGGGGACGCCGTGTTACACTGTCGCATGTCCAAAGTGCGGCACAAAAATGATAAAGGAATAAGAGGAGGTGAAACTATGCCGGGATTCGACGGAACAGGCCCTCGGGGCGACGGCCCCATGACCGGCGGCGGTTTCGGATACTGCGCCGACGGCGAAAGAACCAACTCCCCGCGAAGGGGATTGGGACTCGCAAGAGGCAGAGGCAGAGGAATCGGCAGAGGCATGGCCTTAGGCCGCGGATGGAGATTCCGCGACGACTACAGGCCTGCCCCGGTCTCGAAAGAGACCGAAGCCGGATGGCTCAAAAACAGTATCGAAAGCCTTCAGCGCGAAATAGACGCTCTGAAAAACCGCCTCTCTCAAATGGGCGAATAAACAAAACATGGGGCGGGGCGAAATACCCCGCCCTCTTCTAAAACCTCGAAATTATGAAAATAGCCATTGCAAGCGGAAAAGGCGGCACCGGCAAAACCACTGTCGCCACCAACCTCGCGGACAGCCTCGCTCTATCGGGCATGAATGTCCGACTTCTCGACTGCGACACAGAAGAGCCGAACGTCCATCTTTTCTTCGATATCGATGAAACCGAGCGGCGCGTAGTGAGCATGCCCATACCCAAACTGCTTCCCGATAAATGCACCGGTTGTGGCACCTGCGGCGATGTCTGCCGATTTAGCGCTATTGTTAATATCGGCAAAATGACAATCATCCACCCCGGAATGTGCCATGGTTGCACAGCCTGCTGGGAATTGTGTCCCGAAAAGGCTCTCGAAATCTCGAATAAGCCGTTGGGCGAGTTAATCTCAGGGGAGGCCGACGGCTTGTCCATCACCTACGGCAAACTCGATATCGGCGAAATGTCCGGCAACCGAATAATACAGGCGGTCAAAGCGAAAGCCGACTCCGGCTGTTTGAACATCATCGACGCTCCGCCCGGAACATCCTGCCCCGTGGTCGAAACTCTCGGGGAGATGGATTTCGTCCTCCTCGCGGCTGAACCGACACCCTTCGGATTGGCAAACCTCAGATCGATAGTCGAGCTTGTCGAAAGATTGTCGGTGCCCATGGGAATCGTGATAAATCGCTCGACCCCCGAAGAGGACGGCATCATCGAATCTTTCGCAAAATCCCGCGGTATAGATATCCTCGGCAAAATCCCCCTCGACAGAAAAATCGCTGAACTCTATTCCGCAGGCGAAGTCTTCTCGCGTCAAATGCCAGAATACAGAGGCTTCTTCCTCGATTTGTTCTCGAAAATCGAAAGGGTGGTTTCCCGATGAAACAGATTGTAGTTACCGGCGGCAAAGGCGGATGCGGAAAAACCACGGTCGCGGCCTCTCTGGCCTATCTCGCGGGCGAATGGGTGATATCCGACTGCGATGTCGATTCTCCTAATCTAGGTATAATCGCAAGGCCGGAAATCATCGAGAGCAAGTCGTTTGAGGGCAATGCTTTCATGATTGATTCGGCATACTGCGAACATTGCGGGCTTTGTATTCGCAAATGTGCATTTGGTGCTATTCGGGACGATTTCACCATCGACCCCTTCCTATGCGAATCCTGCGGCTTCTGCGCGGAAATATGCCCGGCAAAGGCAATCGTCGAAAAGAAAACGGAAATCGGCAATTGGCGAATCGGAAACAGCCGTTTCGGCCCCTTCCTCGATGCTTACCTTCAGCCCGGCGCGGAAAATTCCGGCAAACTCGTCACCCTCCTTCGCGAAAAGGCAATCGAAATCGCCGAGGAAACCCACGCGGAGGGCATCCTCATCGACGGCCCTCCCGGTGTCGGATGCCCGGTTATCGCATCGATCGCCGGTGCCGACCTGGCGGTGGCGGTCGCAGAGCCTACAGTTTCGAGTATTCACGATGTCCGACGCATTATCGAATTGACATCGACCCTTCGAACCCCCGTGGCATTGATAATCAACAAGGGCGATCTTTCCGCGGACAAAACCGCCGAAATAAAAGCCTTCGCCAATAGCGCCGAAATTCCTGTCATCGGCGAATTGCCCTACGAAAAACTCGCGAATAAAGCTCAGTCATCCATGAAAACCCTTGCGGAATTCGCCCCGAACAGCGATTTTGCTATCGAGATGAAAAAGTCATGGAACACAATCCGCAAACTGATTGGAATCGAAAAATGACTCGACCCAAAAAGAAAAGACTCGTCGGCGAACTGCCGGAAGTGCGCTATTTCAAACCCGCAGGCGTGCCAATGCGCAACCTCCAAGAGATAACCATCACCCACGACGAAATAGAAGCCCTTCGCCTGGTATGTGCCGAGGGCCTATATCAGGAACAGGCCGCCGAATCCATGGGCGTATCCCGACAAACCCTCGGGAGAATCATATCCGAAGCCCAGAGAAAGGTAGCTGTCGCCCTCCTTGAGGGTATGGCCATTCGTATCGAGGACGCCGATTACGCCGTGCCCGTTTCCGAAATGCCTCCCCGCAGAGGAAAAGGCCGACACTGCCGAAGGGGGGGAACAGACAAGGAATAAGAATCCTCTCCGCAATAATCTTCAGTGCAATTTTGACATCCCTCAAAAACAGATTGACTCAAATCCCTATAAAGTTTATTCTTCTATATGAATATTTGTTTTCCCTATCACAGCTCAATAGAAGGAGATAAATTGAAAAACCTATTCCTCTTCGCCATGATTCTCGTGCTGGCGTTCAGTTTCATAAGTTGCGAAGGCACAGACAACAACGACGACCCGGATCCCGTCCTTCTCGCCTACATGCCGAGTATCCTGGCGGTTCGAATATTCGACGTTACCAATCCGACAGCCCCAGCAGAAGTCGGAAGCGTTTACGTAGCTAACAGCGCCCGGGGAATCGCAGTCAAAGACAATTATGCCTATACAACCAATTATAACGAGGCCACCTTCATCGCCATCGATGCCACCGACTATAAAAACCCCATCATAGCTGGAAGCTGTAACCTCCCCGATCTCGGTTACCGTATCAAAATCTCCGGATACTACGCCTATGTTGCATGCACCAACGCCGGTCTGCAAATCATCGATATAAGCACCCCCGGCGCGCCTTCAGTTGTAG
>Ga0272444_10001621_pt1 | contig 21461 bp, 14 predicted proteins | sample SSMForm13_FD_201033 | JGI IMG/M metagenome (GOLD analysis project Ga0272444, IMG submission 201033) | Marine sediment archaeal communities from Little Sippewissett salt marsh, Falmouth, MA, United States - SSM-Form-13 | ecosystem: Environmental > Aquatic > Marine > Wetlands > Sediment ...
TGGAAAGGGATTAAATGGATTAGGAGATTACACGGATTAGGAAGCTCATATCTGCTTTTTGTCCATGTAATCCCGTAATCCGTGTAATCCCCATCCGGATTCTTCTTCTGTTTGTTTCTTTTCGTCGGCGTTCCTGGCGACGGGAAAGCCTGTTTCGCAGGAAGTCTGGACAACGGAAGGTAATAGAAATGAAGAAGGTTCGATTCGGCGTGATCGGTTTGGGCAATATGGGCAGCCAGCACGCCAAGTGGTGCAAGGAAGATGGCGGGCGGGACGTTGCTCTCGGAGCCGTGTGCGATATCAAGGGCGACCTGGCCCAGGCCACCGGCGAAAAGCACAAGGTGCCGCACTTCACCGACGCGATCGAGATGATGGACAGCGGGCTCATCGACGCGGTCATCATCGCCGTGCCGCATTACTGGCACTCGCCGATGGCGGTTCATGCCGCCCGCCGCAAGCTGCACGTGCTTTGCGAGAAGCCCCTCGAGAGCCGCATAGGCCGGGCACGCGTGATGGTGGCTGAGTGCAAGAAAAACAAGGTCGCCATGGGCGTCGTTCTTCACCATCGCACGCGGACGATCATGCAGAAGATGAAGAAGATGGTCGATTCCGGCATTATCGGCGAGGCCTTCCGCGTCGAGATGGTCTGTTCGAGCTGGTTCCGCAGCCAGGCCTACTACGACAGCGGCGCGTGGCGCGGCACGTGGGACGGCGAGGGCGGCGGGGTGCTTATCAACCAGGCCCCGCACCATCTGGACCTGTTCCAGTGGATCGGCGGCATGCCGAAGAAGGTCGTGGGCATGCTCGGCACGCGGGCCCACAAGATCGAGGTCGAGGACACCGCCAACTTCCTGTGCGATTACGGCAAGGGCAAGACGGGCTACCTCTACGCATCGACGGCCGATGAACCCGGGGCCGAGCAGTTCACCGTTGTCGGCGACAAGGGAACTCTGGTCTGCAAGGAAGGCAAGCTGCTCCACGGCAAGCTCAAGCAGCCAGTGAGTTCGCACATCAACGGTTCCAAGGGAAGCTTCGGCAAGAAGGGCGAGCAGGGCTGCACCTGGAAGGAAGTCAAGCTGCCCAAGAAACGTGGTGGCCAGCACCTGATGATCATCAAAAACTTCGCCGCCCACGTGCTTCGCGGTGATGAGTTGTATTGCCCCGGCGTCGAGGCTCTCAACGAGCTGGAATTGTCCAACGCGATGTACATCGCCGGACACAAGGACAAGTCGGTCACTTTGCCCGTCGACGGCAAGGAGATCGAGGCCCTCATCGTGAAGCTGGAAAAGGCGCGATCCACCGGCAAGGGCCAGGGCCTGCGAAAGTCCGCCGACAAGGAATATGCCAAACTGATGAAGCGGTAAGCGGTAGCCTGTAGTCAGTCGCCAGTAGTCGGTAGTCCGTAGTCAGTTGCCCGGTGTTGGTTGTCGGTAATGGATTCGGGCAGTTGAGGCCTGCTCGCTTCAGCGGGCAGGAGACCCCCGGCGACGACCGGCAAGTAAACAGCAGTAAACAAGACGCACAAAGAGCCCAATCGGCAGCGCCAGGTCCGGTTGGGCTCTTGCTTGCGCTATGGCAGGTGGCGGTTTCCCGGGCGAGTCCCATGCACCCTTGCCCAGGCTGAAAGTCGTTCACGTGAGATAAATCTCTCACGAATAAGCAACCGGATCGGCGGAGGCGCGGTTTCATAGTTGTGAGAGATCATCTGTGCCTTGCTGTCGATCTGAGTGATGATCGTTGGCGGGGTGTTCGAAAGGATGCGATATATGCGACGTGCGGACCGGATGGAATCAGGAACGCCATGTGTCTGGCGATGGGTGCTGCTGGCGGGTTGGCTTGTCATTGCAGCCGGCGTTGCCCTTGTCCATGCTGCCCCGGCTGGCTCGGATAAGACCCAGGCCGCCACCCAAGCTGAACTGGACAGGCAGTACGATGCGCTCAAGCACGATCTCGCCAACCGCCGCACCCTCGACAAGCGGGCGGCAGAGACGCTGCGCCCCGAGTCGCTGATCCAGGCCGGAGATCGCGACCCGCTGGATATCGTCCTTCGTCGCTCGGCTGCGCTTGCGGCGGACCTGAAACGCTCCGCCGCGGCGGGCAAGCTGGCGAAGCTGGAAAAGCAGCTCGCCGAGTTGACCGTCCAGGCCGGGAAGGTGCCTGTCGAGAATGTCGCTGCTCGCCGCGACCTGTTCAACCGGGCCAGCAGGCTTCGTCGTCGGATCGCGTTTTCCAACCCGCTGCTGGACTTCGACCGGATCGTCTTCATCAAGCGTCACAAGGCCATCTACCGCCACATGTGCGACCAGTTTTACGGCATGGCGCAGATGCCGGGAGGGGCGTTGTGCATTCTCAACGGCGCTTTCAGCGACAAGCCGACGGTCACGGACGTTCTGGCGGATTCAAAGGTCGCAAACGGCAGGCTCAAGGGCCAGCGGCTCTGGGGCGGGCCGGACCGCAGGTGGAAGATTCGCTTCGACGGCCAGGGCAACCAGTCCGGCGAGGTCACCGAGGGCGGCTCGTTCCTGTCGCCGGATCTGTCGTTCGACGGCAAGGAGATTCTCTTCGCCTATGTCGAGTGTCGCGGCGACACCAGGCACCGCCACCACACCGACCCCAACAAGGGCCACTGGGCCGAGGGACGCTGCTATCACGTGTTCAAGGTAAACGTGGACGGCTCGGAACTCGTGCAGCTCACCGACGGTACGTGGAACGATTTCGACCCGGCCTGGCTGCCCAACGGGCGGATCGTCTTCAACTCCGAACGCCGCGGCGGATACCTGCGATGCGGGCGGGTCTGCCCGACCTACACGCTTTACGACATGGCTGGGGATGGCAGCGGCATCAACTGCCTCAGCTTCCACGAAACCAACGAGTGGAACCCGTCGGTCACCAACGACGGGCGGATCATCTACACGCGGTGGGATTACGTGGACCGTTTCGGCTGCACCGCGCACCACCCCTGGATCACCACGCTGGATGGCGCGGACTCGCGTGCGGTGCATGGGAACTTCGCCCCGCGCAGGAGTCGGCCTGACATGGAAGTGGACATCCGGGCGATACCCGATTCGGCGAAGTTTGTCGCCACGGCAGCGCCTCACCACGGCCAGGCGTTCGGCTCGCTGGTGCTGATCAACCCGAACGTTCCCGACGACGACGCGATGGGCCCGGTGCGTCGCATAACGCCGGAGGTGGGTTTTCCCGAGAGCCAGGGCGGCAAGCAGTGCTACGGCATGGCCTGGCCGCTGAGCGAGGATTATTACATCTGCGTGTACGACGTCGGCGCGAAATTGCGGAAGGGCGGGTGGAACTTCGGCATCTACCTCGTCGACAGTTTCGGCAACAGGGAACTGCTCTACCGCGATTCGAAGATCGCCTGCATGAGCCCCATCCCGCTCAAGGCTCGCCCCGTGCCGCCGGTGTCGCTGTCGGTGAATCCTGCTAGGATCGCAGCCCGGGGGCCGGCGTATCCGGGCAAGCCCGGCGAGGCGACCGTCGCGGTTGTGAACACATACGACGGCAAGCGGCCCTGGCCCAAAGGCACGAAAATCAAGTCGCTCCGCGTGTTCAAACTGCTGCCGATGAGTATCCCGTCAGGCCGCAGATTCATTCCCTTTGACACCGGCAAGCGGATTGCCCAGGCCGGCGATTCCACCGTGCCCGTGCGCCACGTGCTCGGGACGGTGCCCGTCGAGGCCGACGGCAGCGCGCACTTCAAGGTCCCCGCCAATGTCGAGATATTCTTCCAGGCCCTCGATGCCAACGGCCTGGCCGTGCAGTCCATGAGGTCGGCGACGTACCTCCACGAGGGCGAACGCATCCTCTGTGCGGGCTGTCACGAACCCAAAGACAAGACCCCGCCGCAGGCCACGTCGCTGCCGATTGCGATGCGCCGCGACCCGTCGAAAATCACTCCGGACGTCGATGGGTCCAATCCGTTCAGCTACCCGCGCCTGGTCCAGCCAGTGCTGGACCGCAACTGCGTGCCCTGCCATTCCAAGAAGGAAAACGCCGCCAAGGCGCCGAACCTCGGCAGGGAACCCATCAAGCGGAAGTGGTTCGCCTCCTACAACAGCCTGATCGACAAGTACGCGTTCACCAATTACGGCAACAACCTGTACACCACGCCGGGCAAGTTCGGCGCCCAGGCGTCCAGGCTCTACGCGATGCTCGCCAAGGGCCACAAGAACGTGAAGCTCTCGCCCGAGGACATGCACCGAATCACGCTCTGGCTGGACTGCGCGTCCATGTTCTACGGCGTCTACGAAGCCGACCGCGGCGCCGCCCAGCTCCGAGGCGAGATCGCCCACCCGACGCTGGAGTGAGCGGAAAGAGGCTTACCACAGAGTCTCTGAGGCGCTGAGGGTTAAAGAAGCAGCAGCAGAAGAAAAGGCCACAGAGAGATTGCTATTCGAGAAACTCCGGATCAGCGGTAGCCGTGTCGGACCTCGGTCCTTTCGGTAGGTCCGGCCAATCTCGGTGTTCCGCGAAGGAAAAGCTCGACGTATTCGAGCGGGATGAACACCCGGCAGAGCATTCCCTTATTGCTCACCTGTTTGGCCAGGCCCCAATGCATATATGTCTTCAAGGACTTGCCCTTGGTCAGGTAGCAGTGCTCGACCGTCTTATCGAAATAGTGGATGCGAGCGACCTGGCCTTCCATGTATGGCTCGATCTTCACCGACCGCAGCACTGCGTATGACCCGACCCACAGAACCAGCACAATACCGAGGGCGATAAGCGTTCGGCGCAACCACTTCCCTTTGCCCTTGGGGGTCTTCATCTCTTGTTCGGGCATTTTGTTACCCTTAAGTAGATATGTCTGTTACCGGTTGGAACGCCGCCAACATACGTGTTGCCCAGTTGTCCGTCAAGTGTCTGGGTCTCTCCACCGGATACCTGTCCAGCACTGGATTTTCCGCCCTTTTAGTTCAAGAGCCTACGGGAAGGAAACCTTCCGCTAGGTGTTCCCTTCCAAACTGCGATCAGCATTCCTGGCCCTTGACTACGGCAGTTGAAGATCCATGAGCACGGCGGCGCGGGCGGCGAGGGCGGCGATTCTTTTTAGTTCGACGGGTCGGAGACGTTGGGCGCTGTCTGGCGGGAGCGTTTGGTTCAGCCGCCGGGCCTCGTCGAGTTGCTCGATGGCTTTTTCCGGGAGGTTGGTGCTCAGGTAGTTGTTCGCGCAGGAAATCCTCAGCCGGGCGCTCTTGGGGTTCAGCCTGACCGCCTGGGCGAAGTCGCCTGCGCCGAGACGGTCCGCCTGGTCTGGTTTGATCAGCTTGCCGGCTTCGATCCAGTTCTGGCGGGCCTTGTCGTGGTCGCCGGCGAGGTAGGCCCTGTCGCCGGCCAGGCCGAGAACCAGCAGGCGTTGGTCGCGGAACGTCGCTGCCGTCCACGCCAGTTCGCCCGCCAGGCGGTAGTAACCCGAGCGAGCGGGGTTTCGTCGGATGGCCTCGCGGGCGAGGTCCTGTGCGAGTTGGACCGTGGTTGCTGCGCCGGCGCCCACTCGCCCGGCCTGCATCATCGCAACGTCTGCGGCGTCAGCGGCGGGGCGGGCGTCGAGCGTATCGGCCCCTGCCGCCGATCGCGCCGCTTCCAGCGCCGCCGTCACATCGCTGTCGCGCAGGGCGGCGAGCATCTCGGCGGTGCGGTAAGTCTTGCTCGCCACGGGCCACCAGAAGATCGCCACCGCCGCGAGCACGCCAATGACGGCCGTCGCGCCGAGGGGCCATCTACCGCGAATGATCGTCAGCGGGGATTCATCGCCCGCGCGTCCAACCGCGGCGCCGACGGCGATGAAAAACGCGCTCGCCGTACCCGGCAGCCAGAGGCTGTAGGTGACCATGTTATGTACGATGAACCCGATGGCGCTGGCCCCGAGGGCCATGCGGGCCGCGTTTGCGCCAGCGGGGCCGGGCAGCCCTGCCATGTCGCGTCCGGACCACGCCAGCATCGCCAGCATCGCCGCCAGCACCGCCGCCGGCACGATGGTGTGCAGTAGCACGATTGGGCCTGAGTCGGTGGCGCCCCACAGCACAAGTCTGGCCGCGACAACCGCGCAGACCACGCCCGCCAGTATGGGCCAGGCTCGGGGAGCGGACCCCGTTTGCAGTGTGCCCGTAAGGGCATATCCGTTGGAGTCGGCCCCGGTCCGTCGCGGCCTGACCGCAAGCAGCATCAACCACCCCAGCACGACCAGGTAGCACGCTCCGCCGGGCAGGCCGTACTCGGTGAAGGCGTGAACGATGGCGTTGTGCGGCACCTGGATGTCTTCCTCGGCCTGGTCGCGGCGGTGCTGCAGATACGCATCGCCGAAGTTCGCCGGCCCGGTCCCCAGCAGCGGGCGATCGGCGAGCACCTTCGCCGAGGCCGTCCAGTAATACCAGCGGAAGGTCATGGTCTTGGTCGGCAGGCTGTCGTGGTAGAGCCCGTGTGCGACGATCGCGCCGCCGCCGAGCACCGAAGCCACTATCGCCATCGCTACGTACATCCGCCATCGCCGCGCCAGTCGCTTCCCCCACACCAGCGCCGCCAACAGCGCCGCGCCCGCCACGATGGATGCCAGCATGGCGCCCTCGCTGCGAGTCAGCACAATCGTCGGGATGACCGCTCCAGCCACGATTGCCGCCAGCAAGGCCGCAATGGTGGTCGGCTCGACCTCGCCCGGCCTGGCGGCTGGTTTGGCCTTGGCGCCGGGGCTGCCTTTTGCCTTGTGCCGCTCGATTGCGCCAGCGCGGAACTTGTCTATCGCAAACCCAACGCCCGCGAAGCCCAGCACCAGCAGCAGCGAGCCGAACGGGTTGGCCAGGCCGAAAAACCCCTTTGCAGACCAGTCCCGCAGACGGGCCTCGACGACCTGGGCCTGCGGCGTGTTGGCGTCCCAGCCGAACTGCGCAAGCCGCTCGAGCCGGTGGGCCTCGAAGTCCGCAACGTTCTGCGGAGTCTCGACCGCCACCTGCCAGTAGCTCTTGGCTCCCATCGTCCCAGCAAGCGCCGCCAGGACCAGCACAAGCGTTACGAACCGCCGCCGGTCGCCGCAAAGCTGGATCGCCAGGAACGCCATCACCATCAGCGAGAGTTGTTCGATCCACGAGTCAAGGGCCGCGCGCCGATTGCATGCCGCCAGGGCTGACGCCAGCGAAAGCGCCGCAAATGCCCCGATCGCCGCCGCCAGGTAGCGATGGCGGATCGTAAGCCTGCCTGCCACCGCGCCGCCGATCGCCCAGAGAGCTCCGGCTGACAGCAGCAAAACCGCGTAGGTCATGCGAGTCAGTTCGGATCGGTCCACCTTGTAGGCCTGGGCGTTGTCCAGGGCAGTGCCGGGGGCGGGTCCGGTAATGCCCGCCCGGGCAAGCGCTCGCCCGGGAAGCATCTCCAGCGCCGACCCCTGAAATGGAAGCTCCGGCAGGAAGCACCTCGACGCCACGGCCAGGATGAGCAGAACAAACGCCGCTGCGATACACCGCTGGCCGGACCTGGCCCGGCGGGCGGGGATGTCGCGTCCGTTGGTGGCGGTGGCGGTCATGGCTTTAGCGTTCTCGGTTCGGCGGATTCCAGCAGGGCGATGATCAGCAAAATGGCCAGCGTTTGCGCGAATATCAGCAAGGCTCCAATGCGGTCGACTCGTGGAAGCAGGCTTGCGGCGACGGCGGTTGCGCCGGTGCAGAGATAGATCGTAAGCAATGCCGTGCGAACGGACATCCCGCGCCGCACCAGTCGATGGGAGAAGTGTCTCCGGTCGCCGATCATGGGACTCTTGCGGTCGCGAAGGCGAAGGGTGACCACGCTCACCATGTCGTACAGCGGGACGGCCATGACGACCAGCGGCACGAATACGCCGTAGAGATATTGCTGGCCTGGCTGGACGTAGGTTGTCAGGCAACTCACCGTGGCCAGCAGAAAGCCGATCACCAGCGAGCCCGCATCGCCCATGAAGACCTTCGCCGGTGGGTAGTTGTGCGGCAGGAAGCCCACCAGCGCGCCGAGGATTACGCAAAGCCAACCCATGACGAAGAACTGTCCCAGACTCGCCGCGCCGGCCAGAAGGGCAGCGGCGCAAATGGCTGCGATGCCCGCGGACAAACCGTCCATGTTGTCCAGAAAGTTGAAGGCGTTGGTTATCCCGACCAGCCACAACACCGTGACGATGCAGCTTATCGTCGGGCCGGCGACGGTCAGCACACGGACGTCCAGAAACACCGCCGCCACGGTGCACACCGCCAGTTGCCCGGCCAGCTTTATCCACGGGCCGAGATTCCTGCGGTCGTCGATGATGCCTATTACGTGCAGCACGAAGGCGCACGCGAGGATTCCCATCGCTTGGCCCGCCCGCCCAGCCGCGCCGGCGACGTGGACGGCCAGCTCCCGGGGAACCCACTCTGGCACGCCGTTTTGGGCCCATATCCGCGCCATGGTCAGCGCCAGCAGCGTTGGCAGCAGGATGGCTGCGAATACGGCGCATCCGCCCAGAAGCGGCGTGGGGCGCGCGTGGTTCTTGCGGGGATCGGGTTTGTCGATCATGCCGAACCGACGAGCGATCCGCGTGGTTACCCCCACCGCCGCGAAGGAAATCACCATCGAGACCAGCCCGGCGATAATGGCTGCGATGACGGTCATTCAGTCGCCTCCAGAGGGCCGCCGTTGCTCCCGGCGGGCAGGGCGTCGCGGACGCTGGTGAGGAATGCGTCGTACCGGCCGCTACGGTAGTCCGGGAACGTCCACGGCAGCGGCTCCCACAGCCCCTTGCGGAACATCAGAGTAACCTCCGCGTAGACGCCGCCAGCCAGGTAGACCCGGTGCGAGAAGTTCTTCATGCTCGCCAGCACGAGCTTGGGCGACTCGACGTAGCCGACGTCCAGATTGATCGGCCTGGGCGGGCCGGAGTTGCGCCCGGCGGCGAACTCGGCCTCGATGGCGTTGGTGCGGATCTTCGCGCCAGCCAATGCTTCCGGGCTGTGCGGGCCGGCGAAACTCACGAATTGCCGGTAGAGCGGGCTGCCCATCTGCGCGTCGTAGTAGTGGGTGAAGTCGAAGTCCATAACCTTGCTGACGGACTCGACGGGCCCAAGCGAACCAGCCATGGCCTCGGCGGCGGCGTCGAACAAATCGACCTCGCCGGAGATCATGCCACAAATCAACTTAACCACAGGGGGTTTGCAGGCTTCAGCCATGGTGATGGCATTGTCGCTTGGCGAGTGGGGGATGTCAATTGATGGTCGCCGGGAGAGGCAAACGTGGCGAGTGTGCCCATCTGCCCGCGAAGATCGGGGGTTTGTGTGGCGGAAGGTCCAGCCCCTGGCCCCGAAAACAGGTGAAATTCGTGCGCGGGCATGGCATTATGTTCGCTGCGCGCGTTGGCGCGTGGAAACCTTTGCCAGGATTTGTTTATGATCGACATCAAACTACTGCGTGAATCGCCGGAGAAGTTCATCCAGGCCGCCAGGCTCAAGAATGTCTCCGCGGACATCGAGGGACTGCTGGACGTCGACCGTCGGCTGACGGACGCCCAGCGCGAAATGCAGGATGTGCGGACAAAGCAGAACGCTGCCGGAAAGCAGATCGCCAAACTCAAGGGCGACGAGAAGATGGCTGCCATCGAATCCATGGGGCAGCTCAAGGCACGCGCCAAGGAGCTCGGCGACGTGATCGACCAGCTCCAGCCACAGTTCGACGAGCTGATGCTTCTCGTGGCCCAGCCGCCCGCGCCGGAGGTCCCCGTCGGGCGCGACGACACCGAGAGCGTCGTCCTGCGGGTTGAGGGCGAGGTGCCGAAGTTCGACTTCGAGACCAAGGACCATGTCCAACTCGGCGAGGCGCTGGACATCATCGACATCCCGGCAGGGGTCAAACTTGCCGGCAGTCGAAACTTCATACTCAAGGGCGCCGGCGCGCTGCTGCACCAGGCCATCCTGCGCCTGGCTGTGGATCAGATGGTCGCCAAGGGCTACACGCTGATGACCGTGCCCGTGCTGGTCAAGGAATCCGTGATGTACGGCACGGGGTATTTCCCCGTCGGACGCGATCAGGCTTATCTTGCTGAGCGCGACGAGATGAGCCTCGTTGGCACGTCCGAGGTGCCGGTGACGGCCTACCACTCGGGTGAGATTCTCGACGAAGCCGACCTGCCGCGGAAGTACTTCGCGATGAGCACCTGTTTCCGTCGCGAGGCCGGCGCTGCCGGCAAGGACACCTACGGCCTGTACCGCGTTCACTTTTTCGACAAGGTCGAGCAGGTCGTCATCTGCCGCAACGACGAGGCGACGAGCATCCAATTTCACCAGGAAATCCTCGCCAACGCCGAGGACGTGCTCAAGGCGCTCAAGCTGCCGTACCGCGTGCTGAACGTGTGTACGGGCGATCTGGGTCAGGGGCAGGTGCAGAAGTTCGACATCGAGACGTGGATGCCAAGCCGCGACAGCTACGGCGAGACCCACTCGGCCAGCCGGTTCTACGAGTTCCAGGCCCGCAGGCTCAACATGCGATATCGGGACGCCGACGGCGCGGTCCGATACGTTCACACACTGAACAACACCGTAATCGCCAGCCCGCGCGTGCTCATCCCGGTGCTGGAGTTGTACCAGAACGCCGACGGATCGGTGACGGTTCCCGAGGTATTGCGTCCATATATGGGCGGCATGGAGAGGATAGAAAAGAAATGATAGTTGTTATGAAACCCGGCGCGACGAAGGAGCAGGTCCAGCACGTCGTTGACGTTGTGCAAGACTATGGGCTCAAGGAGCACGTTATTTTCGGCACGGACCGTACGGTCATCGCGTGCATCGGCGACAAGAGGCAGGTAGACAAGGGCGCTATCGAGAATGCCCCGATGGTCGAACGCGTCATGCCGATTCTCGCGCCTTACAAGATGGCTTCGACCGAGGTAAAGAAGGACCGCACGGTCGTGGAGATCGGCCCGGAGCGCTTCCCGATCGGCGGAAACAAGATCGGCATGATCGCCGGACCCTGCGCCGTGGAGAGTCGCGACCAGATCGTTCGCCTGGCTGAGCAGGTCAAGGCCGCCGGCGGCATCGGCCTGCGCGGCGGGGCGTTCAAACCGCGAACCAGCCCGTATAGTTTTCAGGGCCATGGCGTCGAGGGCCTCAAGATGCTCGCCGAGGCGCGCGAGCGCACCGGCCTGGCGATTGTGACGGAAGTCATCGGCGTGGATTCGCTGCCCGCCGTGGCTGAGTATTCCGATGTGCTCCAGATCGGCGCCCGCAACATGCAGCACTACCCGTTGCTGGAAGCCGTCGGCGAGGTCAACAAGCCCGTCATGCTCAAACGTGGAATCACGGCCACGCTGCAGGAGTTCCTCCTGGCGGCTGAGTACATCATCAACGGCGGCAACCAGCAGGTGATCCTTTGCGAGCGTGGCGTGCGGACGTTCGAGAAATACGTACGCAACACGCTGGCGCTGGCGATGATCCCTGCCCTGCGGGCCGAGACGCACCTGCCGATAGTGATCGACCCTTCCCACGGCACGGGCCACGCCCACATGGTCCCCGCGATGTGCCGGGCAGCCATCGCCGCCGGGGCCGACGCCCTGATCGTCGAGACCCACAACGACCCCGAGCACGCACTGAGTGACGGCGCCCAGTGCATAACCCCGGATGTCCTCGGCGAAGAAATGCAAGTTCTCAAACGAATCGCCGAAGCCATCGGAAGAAGCATGTAGCGCGGGTGTTTCCGGAAGCAGGCCGACAGGCGCCGATGACCGCCAATAGCCGGTAACACGGATTGCGCAGTTGGTTGTGATGCGCGATCGGGCGATGGGCGACAGTCGGCAAGGATGCCCCCAACAGCATGGCCCGTGCAGTGATGTGCGCCGATCCGCAAGTGTGTGTGGCGGCGGGCCGTGTCGCGAGCGGAACTGGGTCGAGGATAAATATGAAACCGAATATCATCTACATCTACGCTGACGATCTGGGACGCGGCATGCTGTCCTGCTATGGCCAGAAGCTGTTCAAGACCCCCAACATCGACCGGCTTGCCGCCGAAGGCATGCGGTTCGAGCATGCACATGGATGCGCCGTTTGCGCGCCGGCCCGGGCAAGTCTTCTGACCGGTTATCACGACTGTCATGCGGGAGCCTGGAGCTACACGACCGGTGGCGTTTACAAGAACATATCTCGCGGCCAGATGACGTACGACGAGGTCCGCGAACTGGTCAACAACACGAGTTTCAACGAGCGGGCGGATGAGGAATTCCTGGCTACGCTGGCCAGGAAAGCAGGCTATGTCACCGGTCAGGTAGGCAAGCTGGAGTGGGGGTTCTCAACCACGCCGGAGCGTCTGGCCAGGCATGGCTGGGATTATCACTACGGGTACTACGATCATGTGCGTTGCCATGGGTTCTATCCGCCGTTCCTTTTCGAGGATGGGCGGCGTGTGGATATCGCCGGCAACACGGACATCGATTGCGGCAGGACTCCCAATTCTTCCGAGTGTCCGGAGAATCTCGCGAAGCGCCGCGACCTGACCGGCAAGGCCGTCTATTCCCAGGACCTGTTCAACGAGAAGATAGACGCCTTCATCCGCAACAATGCCGACGGGCCATTCTTTCTGTATCACCCGTCTCAACTGCCTCACGGTCCGATATCGGTTCCGGAGATACACCCCGGTGTTCGCGACGTTGAAGGCATCACGGAGTACGAAAAGGAGTACGCCTCCATGGTGTTGCGCCTGGATGACACCGTGGGGATGATCCTGAACACTCTTGAAGAGCTGGGTATTCTCGATAGCACCATGATCATCTTTGCCGCCGACAATGGCCACGAGGTGTACTACAAGGAAGAAGGACGCTGCCACCACCGCTGGGACCTCGCAGGCAGGGAATTCGACAACATCACATATCATTACACGTCCCTGCGCGGGGGAGATGTCTTCAATGGCAACGATGGTTTCTCGGGCAAGAAGCTCGCGAGCCTGGAAGGTGGTACCCGGATTCCGTTCATCGTGCGATGGTCGGCGATCGCTGAGAAGGGAACTGTGAGCGAGCATCTGCTGGCCAACTATGACACCATGCCATCCCTGGCGGAACTGATGGGGGTGGAATGTCCGTCGTGGAAGGATGGGCTCTCGTTTCTGCCGGTCCTCAGGGGCAAGCCGGCCAGGGAGCATGATTCCGTGGTCTTCGCGGGTAGGCTGGGCCCGGCCCTGGTGACGCCGGATGGTTGGAAAGTGCGGTTCATCAACTCCAAACGATTGTTCCAACTCTTCTACCTGCCCGATGACCGACAGGAAGAAAACAACCTTGCCGGGCAGCATCCAGGCAAACTGCGAGAACTCGCGACGAAGATGCTCAAGGCCTGCGATGGAAATTTCTACCATGGTTTCTGGGATAACCACAAAGCCGTTCGCCTCGATGAGTACCTCAAAGGCGACGCTGCCGATGACGCATTTCCAACGGTCGAGCGCTATCAGGAATGACGCAACGCGAAAAGCCCACGCAATAACTGCGTGGGTCTGGGCTGTCCGCAAGGCACGAAAGCTAACTGGTAACCGGGATTCGTATCAGCCGAGCGGGGGCATCAGGGACTGCTCAGGACTTTGAATTCGGATCTGTCCATGCCGACGTGGAAGGTGACGGATTTCGAGTCGGTCCACTTGCCGCTGTCTCCCTTGCAGGCGGTGATGCTCAATGTGTATCGGCCGGGCTTAGGCAAGAGAAACGGCTTGCCGCCCGCGGCCCGGAGGGTGTTGCTGTGCGTGTCGGTGTTCAGGCACAGCGGTTTGCCGAGTTCCAGGCCGCCCCAGCCGTGGCCCGCGCGGAAGATCAGCCTGCCCTCTGTGTCATAGATGCGGATCATGATATGGTCGCATATGACGGTTGGCGGGGCCTTGCGGTCCGCCGGGTGGTTGCGGACGACCACCTTCGCGCGGCACTGCTGCTCGACGCAGACCGGCTGGACCTGAACGCTTGCAATCCGCACCATGGAGCCCGGCGGGTCGTTCGGTTCGGCCTTCATCGGGCCCGACGGAATGGGGTAGAACGGAGCCAGTCCAAAATCCTCCAGCTTGCAGATGAAGTCAACGCGGTGGCCGTGGTTGACGAGCTTGGACGCCGCGCCGTTGCGAAGGTCGGTGTAGATCACCTTCTTGTCGGCGTAGCGGGTGATGCTGATCAACTCGCCCCGGGCGTCAAAGTCGCGGATGACTGTCTGGCTGTACTTCGGGCCGTTGTCATGCACGGAGAACCGCTCCAGGAAGTAATCCTTCTGCAGGCTGACAACACGGCGGAGCAGTCCGTCGCGGTCGTAATCTCCCCACCGGAAGTAGTATGGCTGATTGCTTGTCGAGTTTCTCATCTCAAGGATCGGAGCGCCCTTCGAGTTGTACCAGACCCTCTCGCTAACATACGACGGCTTGCAGGGCTCCGTAGTGGTGATTGAGTGCAGCCGGCCTGCCCGGTATCGCCATATCAGGACCACGTTTGAGTTCGGGGGTGTCTCCTGCATTGACGGCGACATTGGAATCCAGCCGTCATGCCAGCCGATGGCCTGGCTGTAGAATATGCGGTCATCCTTGCGGTTTTCCGGCAGCGTCTGGATCAGCCGTTTGATCTTCGCGATGATCGCCGCCAATTCCTCTTTGCTCGGCCTGCCGGTTCCCGCACCGCCCCGGTTTCTGGAGCGCGAGGACACTTGTTGGATGACCCAGGTGGACATGTTTGTCACGGCTGGGTGCCGGCTGACGAGAAGCTCTTTGATGATCGGCAGCCATTCGCGGTCAGCCAGGTTTCCCAGTGCTTGCAGGCATCGGCAGCGGACGGACGGCCAGTCTGGCGAGTTGACGAGGATGTGCAGAAACAGCGGGGCGAGGGGCTTGAACTTGTCTCTCGGCGAACGCGTGGCGATCCACATTGTAAGTGGGGTCATCGCCTCGTTAAGCGCCTTCTCGTTCCTGGCGTCCATAATGCCCTCTACCAGCAGGGGGATGCCTGAGGGGTTTTCCAGTGCGGCGATGGCCTTGAGCGCGCGGACGCGCTGGGGCCAGTCCTTCGACTTGGCCATTCTGGCCAGCGCGGGGTGCTTGGCGGAAAACGCCTTCGGCCCAAACGCGGCCAGAGTGTCATCCAGCCTGGCCATGCCCAGATCGACCTCCCGCCTGATCTGCGGGTACCGGTCCCAAAGGTCCGGGCGGGGGCGGTCGGCCTCCGCTGCCGGGGCCCAGGTTGACGACAGCACGATTGACGCGACAATCAGAGAGTTGCAGGCGTTCATTGGATGCTCCTATCCAATGGACTAGACGCTCGTGGGAGCGCCGAGTTCCATAAGCAGAAAAAAACAGATTGTCCTGTTTGCTTGATAACAGAGCACTGGCCAGCCAGGCCGGACGGAAATACAATCTGTACCCATGGCTGAAGGATTGTCAGAGGGGGTTACCCCGGTTGCACCGGCCGACGCGACGCTGGCGCCGCGGGCAAGGCGTGCGCCGCTGGTGCCGCTGGCCGTGGCGATGATGGTGGGGATCGTGGCTGGGCGATACCTGCCGATCGACACGACCGCATGGCGGGCATGGGCAGCCCTGGCCCTGGCGGCAGGGGTGGCGCTGATGCTCGCACGCAAGCGGCGTATGGCAGCCGTCGCTTTTATCTCAGCCGTGATGGCGCTGGGGGCCGTCCACGTTCGCCATGCCCTGTTCCGCTTGCCGGACGACCACATTGTTACCTACGCCGGGCGCGGGAAGACCATCGCCAGCATTCGCGGGCGCGTGGCGGACACACCGGCGATACATGCCTCAACTGCGGGGGGCGGCTACGCTCGCGAGCCGGTAACGTCGTTCGATGTTCAGGCCGAGGCGATCCTCGTCGGCGATCGATGGCAGCCCGCTTGCGGCATGGCGCAGGTTACCGTGCTGGAGGTGGACAAACGCCTCGCTCGCGGTCAGCGCGTCGAACTGGCCGGGTTGATAAGCCGCGTCCTGCCGCCGGACAACCCGGGCCAGCGCGACCCTGCCGAGTATGCCAGATTCACCGATCGGCTCGTGCGATTCCGCGTTCCCGTCGCATCGGCGGTTCGGGTCCTGGCCGAGAGTTCGGGTTCGTGGCTTCGGCGGGCTCGTGACGGCGCGTCGCGGTGGGCCCGCGAGCGTCTGGTCCCGCCGGAGCCGCCTAGGTCGCGGCTGTTGCTGGAGGCGCTGGTTCTGGGCAGGCGAGACCCGTCGTTGTTGGGCCTGCAGGAGGCGATGGCCGGCGCGGGTGTCGCGCACCTGCTGAGCATTTCCGGAATGCACCTGGGCATCTTCCTGGGCTTCGTCTACCTGCTGTGCCGCGTCTGCGCGCTGGGGTCGCGACAGGCTGCCGGGGTGGCACTGGTGTGTCTGGCGGGGTATCTCCTGCTGGCTGAACCGAGATCGCCGCTGCTGCGAAGCGCGATTATGGCAGGGGCTCTGTGCGCCGGCGTGATCGCGAATCGTCCCGGCTCGTCGCTCAATGCCCTCGCCCTGGCGGCGGGGGCGCTGCTTGCGGTTCAGCCGACGGATTTGTTTCGGCCTGGCTTCCAACTGAGCTTCGCCACCGTCACCGGATTGATCCTGTTATACAAGCCGATGCGCGGGCTGCTGTTCGGGCGGTTCCTTCGCATTCGCGGGCTGCGGGTCTATCGCGACGAGCAGCGCGTGCGGCGGTGGCTTGCTCACAGTGTCGCGGACATGGCGATAGGGGCGGTGACGATCTCGATCCTCGCCTGGCTGATCTCGACGCCGCTGGCGGTATGGCACTTCGGCAGGATAAGCCCCTACGGCGCGCCGCTGACGCTGGCGATCGCGCCACTGGTGACGGCGGCGCTGGTGTGCGGATTCCTCAGCCTGGCGATGGCGTGGGCGCCGAACCTGGCCGACGCGATTGCCTCGGCCGGCGGATCTCTGGCCGAAGTGATGGCTCGCCTCGTTGAGGCCATCGCGCACCTGCCGGGGCCGGGTTTCGACCTCAGGCCCGTCGGACCCATCTGGGTCCTTGCCGCATTCGCTGCCATCGTGCTGGTTATCATCCACCGCCGACTCTGGCTGGGGCGCGTGTGGGCCGCTGTTGGCGTCGCGTGCATGCTGGCCATAACGGTCATCACTCAGCTTGCCGCCGCGGCGCCCGATGTCGCAGAGCTTCACGTGCTGGCGGTCGGGGCGGGCAACTGCATCATTCTGCGGGCGCCCGGCGGGCGAACGATGGTCATCGACGCCGGAAGCCTCGGCAGGGATGACTGCGGCAGGGAGATACTCCTGCCGTTTATCCGCCACGAGCGTTTTGGCATGCCGTCGGCTGCGGCGATCAGCCACGCCAACTCCGACCACTACAACGCGATACCCGCGCTTGTCGAAAGCGGCGGGGCGGGGGAGGTGTACCTGAACGATTACTTCGGCCTGCCCGGCGACCAAGGATGCGGCCCAAGCGACCCAGCCAGCGGCCCAGGCGTGTTGGACATCATGGCCCGGCTTGCCGGGAGCGGGGCACGCGTGCGGCGACTGACGGCGGGCGATACCATCGGCCTCGACGAGCGGACGAAGGTCGAGGTAGCCTGGCCTCCGCCGGGGCGGGGCGATATGGAGGCAAACGACCGGTCGCTGGTCTTACGCGTCCGCTGCGACGGGCGAAGCGTGCTCCTGCCGGGCGACATTTCCGACGAGGCCCAGGCTGCCCTCACAGCCCAGCCCGAGAAGATCCGCGCCGACGTGCTCGTCCTGCCGCACCACGGACACTGGCGGGAAACCTTGCCCGCTTTCGTGGCTGCCGTCGATCCCGAGGTCGTAATAGCAAGCAGCCGCGTCGCCCCGGCAGGGACGCTCAAAGGCGGCCAGGCCTCGCTGGAGTTCTACGAGTCTCTCCCAAGGCGATACCGCTACTACGTAACCGCCCTGGACGGCTACATTCGAGTAAACTTCGGACGCGGCGAGATCACAGAAAAAACGATGCGCTGACAGTCCGTTCGGGAAGTTGTCCTTACTGTTAGCGGTCTGAATATCTGCCCGGTAGTGTCATGAAGGAGAGCACTTGATTACGATGTATTTGTGGACTCGCGTGTCTTTCCATGGTGCAACTACTTTCAACTTTACGGGAGTACCCACGGCTTGGCTTTGAGGATAACAGGCAGGCGGAAGCTGTCTCCTGGGGCCAGTGGGCGGTAGAGTTTGAGGAAGATCAGATTACGGCCTGCGACCTGGATGAAGCCGGGCAGGAAACCCCGCGTGCTGCCCGGGTCAACAGTGAAACTGGCAAAGTCGGTGTTGGCCGGCAATTCGTTCAGGACGAGCATGTCAAACAGTGGGGCGTTGCCCGTGTTCTTGACGGTTATTTGCAGACACAGTTTTTGCCCGTGATAGAAGTGTTCAGGATGGAATGTTACGTTCATCGCGCAGGCATATTCAGGCTGATTGGTCAGCTTTGTTTGGGTGCGATAGTGCGCGGAAATATCGCGATTGATCAGACTGGCCAGCGGGCCACCTTGCCGAAGAATCCTCAGCAGTTCCTCCCGCTCGTTCGAGGGCACCAGCAGGAGAGACTCGTCAATGATGAGTATGTCACTGCTTCCGTAGAAGCCTGCCATAGAGTAGTTCCCCGCCAATGGGTCGATGGGAGATTCACCTGTCAGGGAATTGAACTTGCCAGTTCTCTCTTTTGCATGGAGCGACGCCATGGCATGCTCGATCTGCCGAGTCGAAGTGTTTTCCGTTGGCGGCTTGGTCCGCGAGGCGAACTGTTCTGTGACGGTTCCTCCGGCCCCGGCTGTTTGCTGAGCGGATTGGGTTTGGGCTGCTGTCAAGTGGCTTCCATGGCCATGCTCCGCAGCAGTTGCCAGGCGGGCCGTTGTTGTGGCCAGGCTTCCCTCATGCCGTAGTGTCTGGGCACTTTCATGAGCTGCGGCGATTTGCATTTCCCCCAGGCCTCGCTGGGAAAGGAGGTGTGATGTGCTGACGGCCATGGGCAGTTCGCCCTTGTCGCCTACTCGAAGGAGAACGGTTTCGGCCGTCTGAATGTCTACGCGACTTTCGCCCGAACTTCGAGCCACTACCGCTTCGGTTCTGGGGAGCCTGGCCACTGCGGTAGCGAGGTCTGTGCAGAAAGCAGTCTTGATCTTTCCGTTGGCCTGGGCGAAGAAGGCAACCTTCTCGCCGGGCTTGAGAAGTGGAACTTCCGGGCTTTCGTGGTGTAGGACAGGTTGCAGGCCATCCTCTATCCGTTCATATGGCGGCTGGTCAATCATCCCGTGTTGTCCAGAGGGAAAAACGCACCCCCAGCAGCACAGGTAGATCACTACCGGCCCAAGCACGGCGTACTTGCAGCCACGGTTCATGATTCTCTCTCCATCTACCAAATGACAAGAGCTACTTGCCCCGCCCGAAAATGATCTCCGCCACCGGCATGTTCTGGGCCTCTTCGGGACTGATGGTGAACTTGGACACCGTGCCCTGGTCGGCTGCGGTGAACAGGCTATCGGGCAGAGAACACGACAGTCGAACAAACGTAGTATATGCGTTGCTCCGCAGGTCGCGTATGTATCCTGAGTAGCGTTGTCCCTTGCGAACCATCTCCAGCCGGTAAGTGGCGTTCGATGACGTCGTAGTATTGGTTCTCAGGTTGTACGACAGGTGATACACATTCAGCACGGCCAGAGCCCCCTTAAGGCGTGTACCATTAACGCGGATCTCTGATAAATCGGACGTGCCTGAGAAATCAAGCTCAATGGTGGGAGACCCCGGGGCGCTTGGACGCGTACGGTTGCCAAGCCAGTAGCGGATGACACGTGTCTGGTCCATCTGAATCGTGTAGTTCGTCAATATCCCCTTACGTGCTTTGTTGAGCATCTCAGGCGAGAAAAGCTTTGTGCTGTCTGTCTTTCCGAAGGTTGCAAGGGCAACCGTTTCATTGACGTCCGTAACCAGCATGGCTCCGCAGAGTTCTGCGGTGCGGTTGTCCGCCTGGGTCAACTGAAACGGGTAGAGGCCGGGAGAAAAGAGCAGGGGTTTCTCCTGCGAGGCATCGATGCTCGCTTTCACCGAGCCTTGAAAGGCGATATTGTAGCCGGCCGGCGACGTCAAATATGCTGTGAGCTTGTGTGGCACGGGGGCGATCGTCCCTTGCCAGGAAGCAGCAAGGGCCCCGTCTGCCTGCATGAAGCTATATGGTTTGGAAACCGGAGTCGGCATATTTGCACACCCACCCATCGCGACGGTGATGCTTGTGAAGATCACCACTGTTAACTTGACTCGCATGCCTTCTCCTTAGCTCCAATGTCTGCCATTTATCTGATTGGCCGAAGCCCCATTCGATATCTTATTACATTTCGCACCGCACCGGATTTGGTGCGCATGTGGTATTCATATGAAACGGGCCTGCCCTCGAGCGCCGCTTGTATATACTCAGGCGGAAAGAGAATCCCCCGTGGGTCATGACCAAATACTGTTCCCTTGGTTTCCTGGTCCACGCTCAGCACCTCGAAGAGACCGTGAATCCGATGCTTGCCCGGAAGCTTCAACTGGAAGGGATGATTTCCCTTGGTCAGCTCCACCTGTATGCCTTCAGGTCGCAAGGTTATGGTTCGCCCGTCGACCAAAAGCTCGCCCTTTGTGGGCTTGGAGATGAATAAGGCGTTTGTTTCGAGCTTCGTTCCCTCGGGACCCCGTATGTCGCCAATTGTCCTCATCTTCGTGCCCTGCAAACGAGCGGCGAGAACCCTCATGTTTTTCTTCAGGTTTTGCCAATTGGGGCGTGCCATTTCCGCGATATTCTTGATCGACCCGTTTTGCCATTCAACGATTCTGGCGATGACATGGAAAGACCCATCTGGATTCTGAGTGACGGTACCTACTACCAGGTAACGCACCGCTTTAAGATGGACTGCTTGTGAAAATCTACGGGACTGTTGGCCTTTTTGAATAATGTCCATCAGGCCGGCTTTGCCCAGATCGTCGAGGGCTATAAACTCCTGCAGCTTGTTCAGGTCGACCAGAGCATAATTCTCTGCAAAGTGTGGCAAGAGCCTTTCTGCCAAAATCTGGCCGGCCTCTTCCACCTCCACAATTCCCCTGGGTTCAAGCGGATACACCGCCAATGTCTCGGCAGGGCTTGAAGTCGTTTCTGTGCGTTTTATAGATTTGCCTGGTCCGACTGTCATCTCCTGATGGCTGGTGTTTCCACAGGAGCAGCAGAATAACGCTAAAAGCAATAACAGTCTCGTAAGGCCAAAGGTCATTAAATACCCCACATGGATGTCCGAAACGTTCATGCGTCCGCCCTGTCTAAGAAAGGCAGGTTGATTGTATAGCACCTTGGCCGTCGGGCAAGATAAAAAATGGGTTCGAAATCACTCTGGCTATGGGCTAAAGCAATACCTGAGCTACAATAATCATTCGTGTAACCGCGACCAGGCCCTCGCAAGACTTGAGAGCACGGTGGAGTTGTCCGGGGTACGACAAAAATGATTAACGTCCCCAATGGCCCAGGCAACGGGTTGTCCTGCCGGTACGGGGGG
>Ga0272444_10001622_pt1 | contig 21446 bp, 19 predicted proteins | sample SSMForm13_FD_201033 | JGI IMG/M metagenome (GOLD analysis project Ga0272444, IMG submission 201033) | Marine sediment archaeal communities from Little Sippewissett salt marsh, Falmouth, MA, United States - SSM-Form-13 | ecosystem: Environmental > Aquatic > Marine > Wetlands > Sediment ...
GGCCCTTTTCCCGCCTGAAACGAAAAACTATGAAATTCGGGGTTCCCAAAGAGACAGTTGCTGGTGAAATGCGTGTCGCCACCACGCCGGAAGTCGTCAAATCGCTGGTAGGCAAGGGCCTGCAGGTGTTGGTCGAAAAAGGTGCCGGAGAGGCCGCGCATTATCATGACGATGCCTATGCCGAGGCCGGTGCCACCCTGGCCGATACTGCCGCCGTGTTCGCCTGCGACCTGGTCGCCAAGGTGCGCAAGCCCAGTGCCGAAGAAGTGGCGATGATGGCCGACGGTGCGGTTTTCATCGGTCAGATGGAAAGTTGTGGCGAGGACGAAATCGCCGCGGCGATGCATGCCAAGGGCATCACGGTCATCGCCCTGGAGCGGGTGCCGCGCATCTCGCGCGCCCAGTCGATGGACGTGCTGTCCTCGCAGGCCAACATCGCCGGCTATCGCGCGGTGATCGAGGCGGCCAATCATTTCGGTCGCTTCATCCCGCTGATGATGACGTCCGCCGGCTCGGCCAAGCCTGCCCGCGTGGTGATACTGGGTGTCGGCGTGGCCGGTCTGCAGGCGATCGCCACCGCACGCCGCCTCGGTGGCGATGTATACGCCTACGACATCCGCCCCGAGACCAAGGAGCAGATCGAATCGCTCGGTGCCAAGGCCATCGAGCTGGACATCGGCGAGAGCGGTTCGGGCGAGGGCGGTTACGCCAAGGAACTGTCCGAGGAAGGCAAGGCCAAACAGCAGCAGATGCTGGCCGACGAGTTGGCCAAGGCGCACGTGATCATCACCACCGCACAGATTCCCTGTCGTCCGGCCCCGCAGCTGGTCAGCCCGGACGTTGTGGAGCGCCTGCGCGAAGGCTCGGTGATCGTCGACATGGCGGCGGGCAGCGGCGGCAACTGCCCCCTGTCCGAGCCCAACCAGGTGGTCAACAGGCACGGCGTGCTGATCGTCGGCCATACCAACTACCCGGCGATGATGCCGACCGATGCCAGCGCCTTCTATGCCAAGAACATCGCCAACCTGCTCGGCATCATGCTCGATGCCGGCGAGGACGGCCCGCTGCTGAAGGATCTCGACGAAGACGAGATCACTGCCGCGGCGCAGATGAAGGCCGAGTGACAGCAACCCGATTAACGAGAGAATTTCCCGATGCCTGATACCCTGGTTGCACTGTACGTCTTCGTACTTTCCTGTTTTATCGGTTACTTCGTGATCTGGGGCGTGACCCCGGCACTGCACACGCCGCTGGTGGCCCTGACCAACGCCATCTCCGGTATCGTGATCGTCGGCGCCCTGCTGGTGACCGGCCTGGAAGAGGTCGGCACCAGCGCCGAGATCATGGGCTTTTTTGCGGTGCTGCTGGCCTCGATCAACGTGTTCGGTGGCTTCCTGGTGACCAACCGCATGCTCGCCATGTTCAAGAAGAAAAAGAAGTAAGAGGGCGTCATGGAACTGTCTAGCAACACCCAGGCGATCGCCTACCTGATCTCGGCGATCCTGTTCATCCTGTCCCTGAAGGGACTGACCCACCCGTCGTCGGCGCGCCGCGGCAACTTCCTCGGCATGGCCGGCATGGCGGTCGCCATCGGCGCGACCCTGCTCGGTGCCGAAGTGCAGTCCTACGGCTTCATCATCGCCGGCGTGGTGGCCGGCGCGGTGATCGGTGGCTTCCTCGCCGCGCGCGTGGCCATGACCGATATGCCGCAGCTGGTCGCGGCCCTGCACAGCTTCGTCGGTATGGCGGCGGTGCTGGTGGCCATCGGCACCTTCCTCAATCGCGAGGCCGCCGGCACCCTGAACGCGGTGCTGATGGGCGAACTGTCCGCCGGTATCGTGATCGGTGCGATCACCTTCTCCGGTTCGGTGGTGGCCTTCGCCAAGCTGCAGGGGCTGGTCTCCGGCGCGCCGGTGCGCTTTGCCGGCCAGCATGCGCTGAATGCCGCGATCGCCATCGCCACCATCGCGCTGGCGGTGCACTTCGCCCTGACCGGTTCGCTGGTTTCGCTGATCGCCATGACCGTGCTGTCTTTCATCCTCGGCTTCACCCTGATCATCCCGATCGGCGGGGCCGACATGCCGGTGATCATCTCCATGCTCAACAGCTACTCGGGCTGGGCCGCCGCGGCCACCGGCTTCACCCTGGGGAACAACCTGCTGATCATCGTTGGCGCCCTGGTCGGTTTCTCCGGCGCCATCCTGTCCTACATCATGTGCCGGGCGATGAACCGCTCGATCATCAACGTGGTGTTCGGCGGCTTCGGCTCGGATGCCGGCGAGGGCGAGGCCAGCGCCGGTGCGGTGGCCGCGGAGAAGGGCGTCAAGTCCGCCTCGGTGGAAGACGCGGTGTACTGGATGGAAGACGCCAACCGCGTGATCATCATCCCCGGCTACGGCATGGCGGTGGCGCAGGCGCAGCACGCGCTGAAAGAGATGATGGAGCTGCTCGAAGAGCGCGGCGTCGAGGTCAAGTTCGCCATACATCCGGTGGCCGGGCGCATGCCGGGGCACATGAATGTGCTGCTGGCCGAGGCCGACATCCCCTACGACCACGTCATGGAGATGGACGAGATCAATCCCGAGTTCGCCTCCACCGACGTGGCCTTGGTGGTCGGTGCCAACGACGTGGTCAACCCGGCGGCCAAGTCCGACAGTTCCAGCCCGATCTACGGCATGCCGATCCTCGAGGCGGGCAAGGCGCGCCAGGTTTACTTCCTCAAGCGCTCGATGCGCCCGGGTTATTCCGGCGTGGACAACCTGTTGTTCTACCAGGACAACACCTCGCTGGTGTTCGGCGATGCCAAGGACACCATCGAAGGCATGGTAAACGCGCTGAAGGGCGGCGGCCACTGATCGTGTTGCCCGAGCGGATGCAGCGCCTGTGAGCAGGCGGCATCGTTCGCAGGGGGCGGTGCTTGCTGGCCAGGCAATCCGATGGTCGCTGCTTGCGCTGTTGTTGGTCTTCGCACTGCCTGCCTTAGGGGCTAAGTCTGCCGCCGAACAAACAGAGCTGCACAAGGGTGTCGACCTGTGGCGGGCGGGCCAGTTCGCCGAAGCGGTGCAGTTGTGGCAGCCGCTTGCGCACGCGGGCGATCCCCAGGGCATGCTGTTCGTGGCATTTGCCTATCGCACCGGTCGCGGCGTCGCGCGCGATGACCGGCAGGCATTCCACTGGTATCTGCAGGCGGCACAGGCGGGCATGCCGGAGGCGCAGATGGAAGTCGGCCTGATGTACGAACTGGGTATCGGCACAGCCGTGGACGCTGCAGAAGCGGCAGCCTGGTATGGCCTGGCGACCGGCGGTGATTACTGCCCGAGCGAACTGCCCGCCGGCGGTGTTCTGGGTGGCCGTTAGGGTAGAATGGCGCGCTTTCCCTGCCTGACCGCCTGTTTTGTCCCAAGACTTTTCCGACTGCCTGATTCGTGACCGCCACGCCCTGAGACGCATGGCGCTGGCGTGCGCGCGCGAGGATGCGGCACCCGAGCTGCAGTTGCGCTTCGAGCAGCGCCTGCAGCGTTCGCGGCAACTGGCCGAGCAGCGGCTTGCCGCCTTGCCGCAGCCGCAGTTTCCGCCCGGCCTGCCGGTGGTCGAGCGGCTCGATCAGGTGCGCCAGGCGATCGCCGACAACCAGGTGATCGTGCTGTGCGGCGAGACCGGCTCGGGCAAGTCGACCCAGCTGCCGAAGATCTGCCTGTCCCTGGGCCTGGGCGTGTACGGGCGCATCGGCCACACCCAGCCACGGCGCATTGCGGCGCGCAGCCTGGCCGCGCGCATCGCCTCGGAGATGGGCCAGGAGGTCGGCCAGAGCGTCGGCTACAAGGTGCGCTTTGCCGACCGGGTCGGCGATACCACCCACGTCAAGCTGATGACCGACGGCATGCTGCTGGCGGAGATCCAGCGTGACCCCTACCTCAACGAATATGACACCCTGATCATCGACGAGGCGCACGAGCGCAGCCTCAACATCGATTTTCTGCTCGGTTATCTGAAGCAGCTGCTGGCCAGGCGCCGCGATCTGAAGCTGATCATCACCTCGGCGACCATCGATCCGCAGCGGTTCTCGCGCCACTTCAACGATGCGCCGGTGATCGAGGTCTCCGGGCGCACCTACCCGGTGGAGCTGCTGTACATGCCGCCACCCGAGGACGAGGACGGCGGCATCGATCTGCAGCAGGGCATTGTCGATGCGGTGGATGAGCTGTCGGCGCTGGACCGTGGCGACATCCTGATCTTCTTCTCCGGCGAGCGCGAGATCCGCGAGGCGGCCGAGACGCTGCGCAAGCATAAGCTGCAGAGCACCGAGGTGCTGCCGCTGTATGCGCGCCAGAGCCCGGCCGAGCAGGCCAAGATCTTCAGGCACACCGGCAAGCGCCACATCGTGCTCGCCACCAACGTGGCCGAGACCTCGCTGACCGTGCCCGGCATCCGCTACGTGATCGACACCGGCCTGGCGCGCATCAGCCGCTACAGCGCACGCTCCAAGATCCAGCGCCTGCCGGTGGAGGCGATCTCGCGCGCCAGCGCCGAGCAGCGCAAGGGTCGCTGCGGCCGGGTCGCCGAGGGCGTGTGCATCCGTCTTTATTCAGAAGACGATTTCAACGCGCGCAGCGAGTTCACCGAACCGGAGATCCAGCGCACCAACCTGGCGGCGGTCATCCTGCAGATGAAGGCGCTGGGCTTCGGTGATATCGAGGCCTTTCCGTTCGTCGACCCACCCGACAGCCGTATGATCAAGGACGGCTACCGGGTGCTGCACGAGCTGGGCGCGGTCGACGGCCTGCGCAAGATCAGCAAGCTAGGGCGCAAGCTGGCACGCCTGCCGATCGACCCGCGTGTCGGCCGCATGCTGCTCGAGGCGGCGCACACCGGCTGCCTGCGCGAGCTGCTGGTGATCGGCGCGGCGTTGTCGGTGCAGGACCCGCGCGAGCGCCCGTTCGACAAGCAGCAACAGGCGGACGAGGCGCATGCGCTGTTCGCCGACGAGCAGTCGGATTTTCTCGCCCAGCTCAAGCTGTGGGACTTCCTCGAGGAGAAACGCCGTCACCTCACCCGGCGCAAGTTCGAGCGCCTGTGCCGCGATCACTTCCTGGCACCGACCCGGGTGCGCGAGTGGCACGACATCCACGTGCAGCTGAGAGAGCAGATGCACGAGCTGGGCTACCGCGACAACGACAAACCCGCCGGCTACGAGACCGTGCACCAGGCGATCATCGCCGGTCTGCTCAGTCACATCGGCCAGCGCACCCAGGGCAAGCAGCGCGACTACCTGGGCGCGCGCAACACGCACTTTCATATCTTCCCCGGTTCCGGCCAGTTCGCTGCCCGGCCCAAGTGGCTGGTGGCCGCCGAACTGGTCGAGACCACCAAGCTGTATGCGCGCACCGTGGCGCAGGTGCAGCCCGAATGGGTCGAGCGCCTCGCCGGGCACCTGGTCAAGCACAGCTATTCCGAGCCGCACTGGCAGGCCAAACGCGGGCAGGTGGGTGCCTACGAAAAAGTCACTCTGTATGGCCTGCCGATCGTGCCGCGGCGGCGCGTCAACTATGGGCCGATCGATCCGCAGGTCTCACGCGAGATCTTCCTGCGCTTCGGCCTGGTCGAGGGCGAGGTGCATACCCGCGCACCTTTCTGGCGGCACAACCAGGAACTGATCGCCTCGCTGCATGAGCAGGAGGCGCGCACCCGGCGGCGCGACATCCTGGTCGATGACGAGGCGATCCACGCCTACTACGACAAGCGCATCCCCGAAGGCATCTACAGCACCGCGCAGCTGGAGAAATGGCTGCGCAAGCAGTCCAACAAGAAGCTGCTGCACATGCGCCTGGAGGACATCCAGCGCAGCCCGCACGGCCTGGACCAGGCACAGTTTCCCGATCACCTTTCATTGAACGGCGTACAACTGCCCTTGAGCTATCACTTCGAACCGGGCAACGAGGCGGACGGGGTGACCGTGCACGTGCCTTTGCCGCTGCTCAACCAGCTCGACGAGGGCCATGTCGACTGGCTGGTGCCGGGCATGATCGAGGAGAAGGTGGTCGCCCTGATCAAGAGCCTGCCCAAGTCGCTGCGGCGCCAGTTCGTGCCGGTACCGGATTATGCGCAGCGCGCCCTGGCAATCATGCAGCCGGGCGGCGCTCCCTTGCGCCAGGCCCTGGGTGCCGCGCTCAAGCAGCTTACCGGTGTGCATGTGCCGGAAGACCAGTGGCACGGTGACGAGTTGGACAATTACCTGCGCATGCGCATCCGCCTGCTCAGTGCCGACGGCATCGAGGTGATCGCCCATTCGCGCGACCTGCTGGCCCTGCAGCGCGACTATGCCGACCAGGCGCTGACCGGCAGCGGTACGGTCGCGCCCAGCCATGCGCTGGAGCAGGAGGGTATGCGCGACTGGGAGTGCGGAGCATTGCCGGAGTCGGTGGAGACTGTCTCCAGTGGCATCACCCTGCGTGCCTACCCGGCGCTGGTCGACGAGGGCGACAGCGTGGCGGTGCGCCTGCTCGATTCGGCGGCGCGCGCGCAGATCGCGCATCGCGCCGGACTGCGCCGCCTGTTGATGTTGCGCATGGCACCGACGGTGAAGGACATGCGCAAGGTCATCCGCCTGCAGCAGGCGATGCGCCTGCAGTACGCCAAGGTGCCGGCGGCACCCGGCAGCAAGGCGCAAGCGGGCGAGCAAAGCCTGGAGGAACAGTTGCTGGCATTGAGTTTCGACCAGGCCTTCCTGGGCGAAGGTGCAGACGTTCGCGATGCACAGGCCTTCCAGGCCTGCTACGACGCCGGCCGTGTACGTCTGCACCAGGTGCACCAGCAGATGCAGCAGCAGGTGAGCGAGATCCTCGCCGGCTACCAGCGCATCCGCAAGAGCCTGTCCGGCATGAACCAATTGACGTTGCTCAGCTCGGTGCAGGATATCCAGCAGCAACTCGACGGCCTGGTCTACCAGGGCTTCCTGCAGGAGGTGCCGGGCGAGCAGCTGCAGCAGTACCCGCGTTACCTGCGCGCCATCGAGCTGCGCCTGGACAAACTGTCCAGCGGCGCGCATGCCCGCGACCAGGCGGCGATGCGCGAGATGGCCGAACTGTACGGCCGCTGGCAGCAGCGCGATCGGGCGGCGCGCGAGAAGGGCATGGTCGACCTGCGCCTGCAGCAGATCCGCTGGCAGCTCGAGGAACTGCGCATCTCCTTGTTCGCCCAGGAGGTCAAGACCCTGTACCCGGTGTCGGTGAAACGTATCGACAGGCTGTGGAAGGAGCTGGGGCTGTAGCCTGCTAGAATCGCGGCTCGATTTGATAACAGGTAGCACACATGCAGCAATGTCACTGCGGTTCCGGCAAGCCCTTCGAGGCCTGCTGCGGACCTTACATCTCGGGCGCCGCCGTTGCGCCGACCGCCGAAGCGCTGATGCGCTCGCGTTACTCGGCCTATGCGGCGGGCGCCATCGATTACCTGGGCGACACCCTGCACCCGGATTACAAGGCGGACTGGGATCGCGATGCGACCGAGCGCTGGGCCAGCCAGTCCGAATGGACCGGGCTGGAGATCCATGGCACCGAAGGCGGTGGCGAGAACGATGATGAGGGCTTTGTGGAATTCGCCGCCAGCTTCAAGGAGAAGGGCGAGCCCAAGGTGCATGTCGAGCGCAGCCGTTTCCTCAAGCACGAGGGACGCTGGTATTACGCGGACGGCCTGACGCCGAAGCCGGCCACCCAGCGCAACGAGGGGCCGAAGGTCGGGCGCAACGACCCCTGCCCGTGCGGCAGCGGCAAGAAATACAAGAAGTGTTGCGGCCGGTGAGCAAGCCGTTCAGCGAATCCTGCGAACAGAACCGGGTGCCGATCCTGGCGGTGCTGCAGCGCTTTCTCGGCGAGGCGCAGAACCTGCTGGAGATCGGCAGCGGCACCGGCCAGCACGCGGTGTATTTCGCGCCGGAACTGCCGCACCTGACCTGGCACACCAGCGACCGGGTGGAGAATCACCCGGGCATCCGCGCCTGGCTGCGCGAGCACCCTAGCGACAACCTGCGGGAACCGCTGGCACTGGATGTGTCGTGCGACCCCTGGCCGGCGCTGGCGGTGGACGCGGTGTTCAGCGCCAACACCGCACACATCATGCACCGGCCGGACGTGGCTGCCATGTTCGAAGGGGTGGGGCGCCTGTTGCCGCCCAATGGGCTGTTCCTGCTGTACGGTCCGTTCAACATCGGCGGCCAGTACACGGCGCCGAGCAATGAGCGCTTCGACCAGTGGCTGCAACAGCAGGACCCGCAGATGGGCGTGCGCGATGTGGCCTGGCTGGGCGAGCTGGCTGCCTCTGCCGGCCTGGCCTTGCAGGAGATGGTCGACATGCCCGCGGACAACAAGGTGCTGGTCTGGGTCAAGCGTTGAGCGGCGCGGCCGATAGCCAATCTGAAAGCCCAAGCGGATTCGCAGGGTTTGTGAAAAAGTTCTCCAAAATCAGCGAAGTGAGTGAGCCATCTCACCTCGCTTGCTAGACTGGTGCGTATGCGTAATCTCTTGCCGACATCGCTGACCCTGTGCGCATTGCTGCTGGCCGGCCAGGCAGCGCTCGCCGAGGTGTACCAGTACCGGGATGCGGAAGGGCGGATCTACCTGACCGACAAGCCGATGCAGGGCGCCTATCGGCTGATCAAGCGTTTCAGCCTGCCGGGCACACGCACCCATGCCCGCGGCGACAGCTGGGCGGCGATGCGGCAGCGGCGCGACCGGTTTGCCCCGATGATCGAGATTGCGGCACGCGAGCAGCGGCTGCGACCGGCGCTGGTGCACGCGGTGGTGCGCGCCGAATCGGCCTACCGGGCGGATGCGGTTTCGCACAAGGGCGCGGTCGGCCTGATGCAGTTGATGCCGGCCACCGCGGCACGCCTCGGCGTGAGTGATTCCTACGATCCGCAGCAGAACCTGCGCGGCGGTAGCCGCTACCTGCGTCAACTGCTGGAGCTGTTCGACGAGGATCTGCGCCTGACGCTGGCCGCCTACAACGCCGGTGAGAATGCGGTGATCGAATACGGCCATCGTGTTCCACCGTATCCGGAGACCCAGCGCTACGTGGAAAAGGTGCTGGCCTTCTACGACGAGTACCGCTCCAGCGACAAGCTCGCACAGCGCTGAGCGACTGCCGGGGATAATTCCTGCACTCATCCGGTCTCAAGCAGGAACCTTGTGACGGCAGACCGATATGAATTCCCCAAAGAAACACAAAGCCCTGCGCTGGGCGCGCGACATCCTGTTGGTAGTCCTGGTGGTGGCCGGCGTGCAGTGGTGGCAGGCGCGCGACATGACCAGGGGCGAGGCGCCGCCCTTGGCCGGGCCGTCCCTGAGCGGTCAGCCGATGTCGCTGGCGCAACACCAGGGCGAGCCGGTGCTGGTGCATTTCTGGGCCACCTGGTGCCCGGTGTGTCGCCTCGAGGAAGGCAGTATCGCCAGTATTGCCGAGGATCACGCGGTGATCAGCGTGGCCACCACCTCCGGGGATGCGGGTGAACTGCAGGCCTATCTGGACCAGCAGGGACTGCAGCTGCCGGTGATGCTGGACGAGTCCGGCGACCTGGCGCGGCTGTGGAATGTGCTGGGGGTGCCGGCGACCTTCGTGGTCAACAGCGATGGCCTGATCGAGTACGCGACCCGCGGTTATTCGACCGAACTGGGCCTGCGCCTGCGTCTGGCGCTGGCCGACTGATCGGGCCTGTGGGCAGGCCCTAGTCCTCGCCGATCACGCGTTCTTCACGCGGCGCGCTGAGCAGTTTTTCCGCCTCCACCTGGTTCTTGGCGAAGATCATGCGGCACTCGTGATTCGGGCCGGGGTCGCTCATTGCCGCACGTTTCTCGCGCGCCAGCGCGCGCGCTTCCTTGTACTTGTCCCGGGTGTCGATGTATTCCAGCGACTTGGTATTGTTGGCCGGGTTGGTGGTGACGTAGTAGATGAAATAGGGCATGGCTGAAATCTGCCTCACGGATTCGAATGCGCGCAAGCCTACCATGTCGCGCGGGGCGCAAAAACCGGCCAAACAGCAGGCAGATTGATTTTGCCGTTGAGGCATCTTCAGTATCGGCCTGGCGACGAGCAAACCACGAGGACTACCCATGGCAATCCCCAAGATTCAAACAGCGATCCCGGTGCGGCGTTACCAGTACGGCGAATTCGCAGTGACCGTGCTCGACGAGATCAGCAGCCCGGACCCGGTGCAGTACCGTTACCTGATGGCCTTCGTGCGCGAGGGCGAGGCCGCGCCCGCCGCCTTTGTCAGCTGCGAACAGACGCCGCCAGCACAAAGCGCCGAGGGACGTTATCAATTGCGCGTGATCAACAGCAGTCTGGACGAAGTAGTGGCCATCGATAACGGCTTCGGCACCCTCGACGGCTTTTGCGAGCAGGGGCTGCAACTGGGCAGCCAGCTGCTGGCCCTGCAGGACGAGCAGCCTTACCCGCTGGGGTGAGTGCCCGGTTCAGAAGCTCGGCGTCGGATTGATCGACTGCAGCGGGCCCAGCGGGTTGGTGGTGTCGCTGTATTCGAGGATCTCCGGTGTGCCGCTCCAGGTCTTGTACACCACCACGTCGGCGATGATCACGATCAGCGCGTTGAACTCCCAGCCGCGGGTCTCGACCTTGCGTTTGAAGTTCAGCAGGTCGGCAAAGACGTTGCCATAGCGTTTGTCGTTGGTGACCCGCAGCTTGATCTCGTGGCCGTAACATTCATCGCCCAGCGCCAGGCAGTCGCACAGGCCTTGCGGCAGGCCGTCCATGGCACCGTCCTGCACCGCCACCAGGCGATCGATGATCTCGGCATGGTTGAGAATACGCACGTTCGGCTGGCTGCCGGGGCTGAAGCCGAGTGGCTCCAGTTCTTCCAGGGTGGTCAGGTAGGGAACGATCTCCTCGTAGGCCTCCATGGCCTCGTCGAAGCTGCTCCACTTGGAAATGACCTTGTTCTCTCCGTGCGGCAATACCGAGCAGCCGGTCAGGGCCAGCGCCAGCAGCAGGATAAGCGGTCTGATGTGCATTCTAGTTCTCTTCGGCGAATTCGGCAGTGACGTGCGCTGCGGTCCGGAGTGTTCGCGTGCAGGCTTAAGCATACGGCGAAATTAACCTGTGATGGGGATTTTCGTTACAATCGCGCGCAAATTCAGCAAGACTTTGCGAGAGACCTTATGAGCAACCCATCCAGCGACGGGACCCAATCCAACCCGATTCTTTCTGCCGGACTGGCAGTGGTGGCCTTGCTGGGCGTGGCCGGGGTGTTCCTGCCGGCGGATCTGTTGCCCGTTGCCGGCAGCGATCAGACGCCTGCACCGGCGGTGACGCCGCTCGCCAGCGATGTTGCCGGTGCCACCGACCAGTCCGCGCCGGTAGCGGCGGACCCGGCCGGGCCAGCGGCGCCGCTGCTCGAGGAAACACCGGTTGCGCCGGCACCAAGCCCAGAGCCGATGACGCAACCGCAGGCCCCTGTGGTCGAAGAGAGTCCGCAAGCGGCGGCTCCGGCCGGCCCGGTGCAGCCGCCGCAGACGCCGGTCTATCCGCAGCCTTATTCCTCGACCCCCTGGGGTGGCTGGCAGCCGCCCAATTACCCGCAGCAGCAACAGTATTACCCGCAACAGCCCTACGGCGGCTATCCGCAGTGGGGCACGCCGCAGCAGGGCGACTGAGCCTCAGCCGCCGGCCATCCACTCGGCCAGGCGCTGCTCTCCCCAGTACCGGGCGCGCCACGGCCAGCGCCCGCTGACAAAGCCGACGTGGCCGCCTTGCCCGGTCAGTTCCAGATGCACCTGCTCGGGCAGTTCCGCCGCACCGGGCGCGGTGTCGGGAAACATGAAGGGGTCGTCCGCCGCGTGCAGGATCAGGGTCGGGATGCGGATGCGCGGGATGTACTGGCGGGAGCTGGCCTGCGTGTAATAGTCGTCGACGTCCCTGAAGCCGTGTAGCGGCGCGGTCACCGCGTTGTCGAATTTGCGGAAGGTATCGAGCCGGTCGATGTCGACCCGGATCGGGCAGGGTATGCCGGCAAACTTGTGTTTGAAGCTGCGTTGCAGGCTGCCGACCAGGTAGCGTTCGTAGATGCGCGACAGACCTTTGCGCAGGCGCAGCGCCGCATCGTTCAGGCGGAACGGCACCGACATGGCCGCGGCACGGCGCAGGCGGCATCGCTCGCCCTGTTCGCCGAGCCATTTCAGCAGCACATTGCCGCCGAGCGAGACCCCGACTGCCCCGAACACTTCACCGTGATTGTCAGACAGATAGTCGAGAATCAGGGCGGGATCGTCGGTCTTGCCGCTGTGGTAGGCGATGGGCAGGCGGTTGGGTTGGCCGCTGCAGCCACGGAAATGCATCAGGCAGGCGCGAAAGCCGACGCGGTTGAGCTGCTGCATGATGCCGCGCACATAGTGCGAGCGGATGCTGCCTTCCAGGCCGTGCAGGACCATCACGATCGGCGCGTTGCGCCCGCTCTGCGGATAGGACCAGGCCAGGTCGATGAAGTCGCCGTCCGGCAGCTCGACGCGCTCGGGCTCGATGGCGAGCTGCGGGCGGCGCCGCACGATACTCGGCCACAGGGTCTGGGCGTGCGCCTGCCGCAGCCACCAGGCCGGGCGGAACTCACTGTCCAGTTTCGGCAAGGCCTTTTTCCTGGTTGGCATACAGGCTGGCGTACAGGCCGCCGCTGCGCATCAGCTGCGCGTGCGTGCCGTCCTCGACGATCTGGCCGTTCTCGAACACCAGCGCCCGGTCGGCCTGTTTCACCGCGCTCAGGCGATGCGCGACGATCAGGGTGGTGCGCCCCTCGAGGAAGCGGCTCAGCGCCTGGTGCAGCCGGTACTCGGTGGTGGTGTCGAGTGCCGAGGTGGCCTCGTCGAGGATCACGATCTTCGGATCGCTCAGCACCATGCGCGCCACTGCCAGGCGCTGGCGCTGGCCGCCGGACAGGCGCACACCGCTGCGGCCGATCAGGGTGTCCAGTTGCTGCGGCAGCTCGCGCACCACCTCGCTGAGCTGGGCGATGTCCAGTGCCTGCCACAGCTGCTCATCCGAGAAGTCGCGGCCCAGAGTGAGGTTGGCGCGCACCGTGTCATTGAACAATGCCGGGTGCTGCAACACGGTGGCGACATGGTCGCGCACAAGGTCCAGGCCGATCTCCGAAACCGGTACGCCGTCGAAACGCACCTCGCCACTCTGCGGCAGGTACAGGCCGAGCAGGATCTGCACCAGGGTGGTCTTGCCGCCGCCGCTGGCACCGACCAGTGCCACCTTTTCACCGGCGGCGATGTCCAGGTTGACCTTGTTCAGTATCGGGGTCTCTTCGTCGTAACTGAAACACACGTTCTGCACCTGGATGCTGACGGTGGTCTTGCCGTGGAACGGGTCGCTATGGTGCGGGTAGCGCGGTTCCAGGCCGACATCCATCAGGCGGTTGATGCGCCCCAGCGCGGCGCGTGCCGCATGGTAGGCGTACTGGATGTTCAGGATCTCCTGCACCGGGTTCATCATGAACCACAGGTAGGCGTACACCGCGAGCATCTCGCCGATGCTCAGATCCGAGTACAGCACCATGAACATCGACAATGCGCGGAACAGGTCGAAGCCGAACAGGAACACCATGAACGACAGGCGGTTGGCCGCATCGGATTTCCAGGTGAAGGCGGCGGAGTGGTCGCGGATATGGCTGGCCGAGTCGATCACGCGGCGGATGTAATGGCGTTCGCGGTTGGCGGCACGCACCTCCTGGATCGCATCCAGGGTTTCACCGAGCGATTCCTGGAACGCCTGGTAGGCGCTGTTCTCGCGCTGCTTGAGCTGCTTGACCTTGCGTCCGAAGCTGGTGGTCAGGTAGATCACCAGCGGGTTGAGCAGCAGGATGAACAGCGCCAGCTGCCAGTGCATCCACAGCAACACCAGCGCGGTACCGACCACGCTGAGCACGGCGACGATGAACTTGCTGGTGGTCTGGCTGACAAACTGGTCGATTGCGTCCAGATCGGTGACCAGGTGCGAGGCCACGGTGGCGCTGCCCAGGGTCTCGTACTCAGCCATGGAAAAACGCTGCAGGCGCAACAGCAGTTCGCGGCGCATGCGGTAGATCACGTCCTTGGAGATCAGGGTGAACTCGCGCGTCTGCCACACGTTGAACACCAGGGTGAACAGGCGCAGCACCAGGGTCAGACCGAGGATGGCGGTGATGTACAGTACCGGCCCGTGCCAGCCCTCGGGGAACAGCTGCTGCATCCAGGCCACCGCGGTGCCGGGCTGCTGCAGCAGCACCTCGTCGACCAGCAAGGGAATGAGCAGCGGCACCGGCACCGACACCAGGGCGCCGAGAATGGCGATCAGGTTTGCGCTGAGCAGTTCACGCCGATGGCGTGCGATCATTTGGAGAAGCTCCGTCCAGGTGTAGACTTCGGAGCGGACGGACGTGGTGGAAGTAGACGACATGAATCGAGTATCCGGGGCAGGGCCAGTGAATTCAATACGGCATGGCAGAGGGTTGACCACAGCCTTGCTGTGGCTGGTGTTGCTGATGCTGGCGCACACTGCCAGCGCCGAGCGCCTGAGCCTGCAGGGCGAGTTCCGCCAGGGCGGGCTGGTGATCGGCCAAGGCGAGGACGTGGCCAGGGTGTGGCAGGACCAGGTGGCGGTGCGCGTCGGCGAGGATGGCGTGTTTCTGCTCGGTTTCGGTCGCGACGCCCAGCCCACGGTCGAACTGAAAGTACGCTACACCGACGGCAGCGAGGAAATCCGTACCCTGGAGGTGGCGGCGCGCGAATACCGCATCCAGCGCATCGACGGCCTGCCGCCGCGCAAGGTCACACCGCGATCCGCGGAAGACCTCAAGCGCATCCGTGACGATGTGGCCGCGGTGAAGAAGGCGCGTAGGCTGGACGATGCGCGCGAGGATTTCCGCAGCGGCTTCATCTGGCCGGTTACCGGCCCCATCTCCGGTGTCTACGGCAGCCAGCGGGTGCTCAACGGCAAGCCGCGCCGGCCGCATTTCGGCGTGGATATCGCGCGTCCGACCGGCACCCCGGTGGTGGCCCCGGCCGATGGCGTGATCACCCTGGCGGCGCCGGACATGTTTTTCTCCGGCGGTACCCTGATCATCGATCACGGACACAAGCTGTCCTCGTCTTTCCTGCACCTCAGCCGCCTGCTGGTCGAGGAGGGACAGGTGGTCAAACAGGGCGAGGTGGTCGGCGAGGTGGGTGCCACCGGGCGTGTCACCGGGGCCCATCTGGACTGGCGCATGAACCTGCGCGATCAGCGTATCGACCCGCAGCTGTTGGTGCCGCCGATGCCGGCGCAGAGTCAAACGGGCGCTTGATCTGAAAGACGATCCGCGTACCATAAAAAATATTGTGGTTTATATAAAAGGAATAAAGTCATGAGGCGTATCGCATTGGCCGTCGGCCTGGCGTTCATCCCGTTCGGCGCAGGCGCGACCGACTTGCTGACCCTGTATCAACAGGCAACCGAGAGCGACCCGCAGATCCGCGCGGCCAGGGCCAACCGGGACGCCACCTACGAGGCCAAACCCCTGGCCCGGTCGCAGTTGCTGCCGAACGTCTCGGTCAGCGGCGATCTGAGCTACCAGAACCAGGACATCAAAAGCTCGCCAACGCTGCCGAACGGTGCCAGCAACGACTTCGCCAGCAACGGGCTGACCCTGAGTGTGGTGCAGCCGCTGTTCCGCAAGGACCGGCTGGTGGCGCTGGAGCAGGCGGAAGACCAGGTCAGCCAGGCCGATGCCGAATACGCGGCGGCCGAGCAGGGCCTGATCCTGCGCGTGTCGCAGGCCTATTTCGGGGTGCTGTCGGCGAAAGACAGCCTGGCCTTCGCGCAGGCCGAGAAGAAGGCCATCGCGCGGCAACTCGACCAGGCGCAACAGCGTTTCGAGGTCGGCCTGGTGGCGATCACCGATGTACACGAGGCCCAGGCACGTTTCGACCAGGCGCGTGCCAACGAGATCTCCGCGATCAACGCGGTGGATACCGCGGTCGAGGCGCTGCGTGAGATCGTCGCCGACGCCCCGCAGGCGGTCGACCAGTTGAAGGACGAGATCCCGCTGGTGTCGCCGTCGCCGGCCGACCTGGGTGAGTGGACCAGCTCGGCGCTGCGCAACAACCCGGGAATCCAGTCGGCCAAGCTTGCGGCGTCGATTGCGCAGAAGAACATCTCGGCACAGAACGCCGGTCACTACCCGACCGTCGACCTGGTGGGTGCGCTGAACCGGTCACGCTCCGATTCGCCGCTCGGCACCGATGTCGACACCGCGTCGATCGGCGTGCAGCTGGCGGTGCCGCTGTACAGCGGTGGCGGTGTGACCGCGGCCACGCGCCAGGCGCGTCATCAGTATGTGGCGGCGCAGGAGACACTCGATCAGCAACGCCGCGCAGTGTCGCGCCAGGTGCGCGATGCCTATCGCGGCATCGATACCAGCATCAGTCGGGTGCAGGCCTTGAATGCCACCAAGACCTCGGCCCTGAGCGCCCTGGAGGCGACCGAGGCCGGTTTCGAGGCGGGTACCCGCACCCTGGTCGACGTACTCAACAGCCAGAGCGAGCTGTTCCGGGCGATGCGCGATTACTCGCAGTCGCGTTATGACTATGTACTGAACACGCTGAGCCTGCTGCAGGCGGAAGGCACCCTGAGTGTCGAGGATGTGGAAAGGCTGAATGGTTGGTTGGAGCAATAGTTCTACCGTCCAATCAAAAAGCCGCGTTTATCCAGGCTGCGCAAGCAAGATTTTGATTGCTCCTTGAAAGCGGCTTAAGAAACACCCTGTTACTTGTTTCATGTATCAGGGTGTTTCTTTTTGTGGCTTCGAGAGAAATTTCCCTTGAGGTGGCCTTCGGCCGTTGTTCTTGAAAGCGCGGGGTGCCGCGCGCTCACCCTACTTTTCTTTGTTTGCCCAAAGAAAAGTAGGCAAAAGAAATGCACCCCTACGACTTGCCCTCCGCTGCGCTACGGGTTCCCTGCGCTCCTCGGACAAACGCGGCGCTCATGAGTCGCTGCGCTCCGACATTCGCTTCTCCCGCGTTTGTCCTGCGGTGCTCGGCTGCGCCGAAGGGGGAGGGGTGCTTCGTAGTCAGCATTGAGTCGCTATGCTGTACCACTGTGGTCAACCCGATGCGCCAATCGCAACCAAAAGCCGGGATTGTTTTTTCAATCACCACGTTCACGCCGCGCAAACATCAGATTGGTGATCTGTTCCGAGACGATGCCGATCAAAAAGGTCAGCAGCGCGGTGGTATACAGCAAGGCGCTCATATTGGTGAAGCGACCGTCGCTGATGTAGGTGTGGACGTACAGCAGGGTTGCCAGAATGAACAGGGCGGCGCTGACCGGTGCAAACAGCTTCAGTGGCGAATACATGGCGCCGATCTTGAAGATGATCAGCAGAAAGCGGCTGCCTTCGCGCCAGATGTTCAGGTGGCTGGTGCCGATCCGCTGCTGCACGTCCACCAGTTCGTAGGCCACCGTGTAACCGGAGCGGAAGAACGCCATGGTCGAGGTGGTCGGATAGGAGAAGCCGTTCGGCAGCAGGTGCAGGAATTCGCGGAAGCGGCTGGCCCGCACCACGCGCAGACCGCTGGTCAGGTCCTGGATGCGTTGCCCGGTCATCCAGCTGGCAAGCGCGTTGAACAGGCGGTTGCCGAATCTGCGCAGGCGGCTGGCATGTGCCGACAGCGGCCGGGCGCCGACCACCATGTCCAGGTCGTCGTCAAGAAAACGTTGCAACAGCTGGCGTACATGCTCGGGCCGGTGCTGGCTGTCGGCATCCATGAAGGCGATCACCTCGCCGCGGGCGCGACGGGTGCCGCGCTTGATCGCCGCGCCGTTGCCCATGCCATAGGGGTTGTGCAGGCGCGTCACCTGGTTGGCCTGACACACCTCGGCGGTGTCGTCGCTCGAGCCGTCGTCCACCACGATGATCTGTGCCTCGGGGAAGCGGCTGCGCAGTTGCGGCAGCAGGGTGCGCAGACTGGCCGCTTCGTCGCGTGCCGGCAGCACGATGCTCAAGGAGACTTGGCTGGAATCGGTCATTGTTTGTTGTATCCGGATGCCCGGTTGTTGCGTGTCTGCTGCAGTCGTTCGAGCAACTGCTGCGCTTCGCGCTGCTGGTTCTGCGGCAGGCCCTTGTCCATGGCCTGCCGCAGCACCTGTTGCGCCTCGTCGAAGTGGCCTGTCTGCATCGCGAGTTGAGCATGCTTTTTGTGATAGTGCCAGCGTCTCGGCCACAGTCGGGCAGCCTGGCGCGCGTCTTCCAGGGCCGGTTGGGGTCGGTCGAGCACCAGCTCGTAGTAGGCACGGCGTGCCGAGTACACGCCGGCCCTGCCCGGGCGGGTCAGACGCGGATTGTCCAGGGCTGCAGCGAACAGGCGCAGCGCCAGCGCATGATCCAGCGCACTCTCCCCGGCCCGCTGCCAGCGCACCAGGTAGAAGAACTGTGAAATGCTCAGCCGGGTCGGCCCGACATCGCCGTGCCGCAGTGCCTGCTCGAGCATGTCGACCCATGCGGCTTGCGGCGGCTTGGACACGTGCAGATTGAGCACGACCAGGCCGAACAGCGCATTCGGCTGGCCTGGGTCGAGTTGCAGTATGGTCTCGAAGTGTTCGCGTGCCGCCTGGTAGGCCAGCTGCGGCTGCTCGATCTTGCCGAGCATATCGATGTACAGCTGGGCGGCGCGGAAGTTGTTGCGCGGGGAGCGCGGATGATGCTCGGCCTCGCTCAGGATCAGCGCAACCTCGCTGCGCCAGTCGCTGGCACGCAGGTGGGTGATCGCGGCGAAGAACACGATCAGCACCAGACCCAGCAGCGGCAGCAGGCGGCCGATCTGGCTGTTGCGCAGGCCGATGGTCAGCAGGTAGACCAGGCCGATCGCCGGCCCGGCGATGGCCAGGTAGTTGCGGTGTTCGAACACCATCTCCAGCGGAAAGATGCTCGACTCCAAGGCGTGCGCGCCCAGGAAGAACAGCACGGCGAAGGCGAACCAGGCGTGCTGCCTGCGCTGCCACAGGGCAAGGGCGACGACACCCAGCCAGGCAAGGATCGCAAGCAGGGTGGTCGCCGGCTGCAGCAGCGAACGGCTGATGGTGAAGTCGTCATGCATGAAGCCCATGGTCTGCGGTGTCGGGATCACGAACAGCTGCAGGTAGAACCACAGCGCACGTGCCTGGGTGAGCAGCCTTTCGAGCATGTCGAACGGGCGTTTCTCGTAGTTCAGCAGGCCCGTATGGGTGAGCAGATAGGCCAGCCCGAGCAGCAACGGCAGGCCGATGCCCAGCAGACGCACCCAACGCAATGCACGTTGCGCCTTGCCCGCGGGCAGGCCGTTCAGCAGGGTCAGCTCCAGCACCAGCAGCAACAGGGGGAACAGCGCGGCGTTCTCTTTGCTGAGCAGGCCCAGGCCGGCCACCGGGAAGGCGAGCAATACAAATCCTAGCCCGGCCTCACCGCGTGCCAGACGCAGCCGGCCAAGGCAATACAGCAGCAAGCCAGCCAGCAGGAACAGCGTGGACAACTGCGCCATGCGCTGTACCACGTACAGCACGGTACTCAGGTTCAAAGGGTGCAGCAGCCACACCGCGGCCACGCCCAGGGCGAACAGCTCGATGCGTGCATTCGAGACTTTGCCGCCGCTGCTCAGCAGGCGGCTGCGCAGCAACACCTTGCCGAGCAGGTACAACAGCAGGCCGTTGAGCAGGTGGATCGCCAGGTTGGTGGCCTTGAAGGCCGACGGCGACAGGCCGGACAGCGCATGGTTGATGCCGAAGCTCAGCTGGGCGAGCGGGCGGTGTGACGGCGGTGGCGCAGGGGATGAGTTCCAGGCCTGCAGCAGGCTGTGCCAGCCCAGGTCCTGGATGTGTACCTGCTGGTTCTTCTCGATGTGGATCTCGTCGTCGAACAGGAACGGGCCGTTCAGCCCCGGCTGGTAGACGAAGAGGGTAACGCCGGCCAGCAACAGGGCCAGCAGCGGCAATAGCGCGGTATAACCATATCGGGATTGCATGGTCGGCAAGTCTACCGGCTTGCGGGTGGCAGATGTCCTTCGGGTTTGTGATTGACTCGAGGTTTCTTGCCCGGCGGAGCTTCATCGGTGGAGTACGGCGTAGAATCCAGGTAACGGCAGATACCTCGAAAAGCAACAGTGAAACCAAACTCCCGACCGAATCTTGCGGCAGGTCTTGCATCAATGCTGCATGCAACCAGCGATGCCGAATAGACGCCTGCTGCTGGTCACACGCAACTTCCCGCCGCTGGTCGGTGGGATGGAACGCCTGATGCTGCAGGCGGTGCGCGGCCTGCGCGCCGGCCATGAAGTGGAACTGGTCGGCCCGGCCGGCTGTGAAGGCGTGCTGCCGGATATCCAGGCGAGCGGCATCGACACCCGCCCCGTGTGGCGCTTCCTGTGGAGATCGCTGTGGCGAGCGTTGCGACGCGCGCGGCGCAATCGGCCTGACTGGGTAGTGGCGGGCAGCGGGCTGACGGCGCCGGCGGCGGTGATCGCGGCAAGCCTTAGCGGCAGCAAATCGCTGGTGTTCGTGCACGGTCTGGACCTGGTGGTGGACTCGCGCCTCTACCGCTGGCTGTTCCTGCCGTTCGTGCGGCGCGCCGACCGGGTGATCGCCAACAGCCGCAACACCGCCCGCCTGGCCGAGCGCGCCGGGGTGTCGGCGGCGCGGGTCCGCGTGCTGCATCCGGGCGTGGATGTCGGGGACGAGGCGCCACCATCAGACAAGCCGCGGGACGCATCCAGGCCGCTGTGCCTGTTCGTCGGGCGCATGATCGAGCGCAAGGGCCTGAGCAACCTTATCGACCAGGCGCTGCCGCAGGTGATCCAGGCCGTGCCGGACATGCAACTGCTGGTGGTCGGCGACGAGGCCCCGGATGCACTGGAGGCCGGCGACAGCGAACCCGGCCAGTGCCGCGCCGCGGTCGAGCGCCATGCCCTGCAACAACAGGTGCGCTTCGTCGGCCGGGTAAGCGAGGAGCAATTGCACAGCTATTACCAGCAGGCACGCGCGCTGCTGTTCCCGATCCGCGACCTGGCGCACGACGTGGAGGGCTTCGGCATGGTCGCGTTGGAGGCGGCAGCGCACGGGGTGCCGACCCTGGCGTTCCGCGCCGGCGGCGTTGCCGACGCGCTGGCGGACGGCATCTCCGGGCAACTGCTGCCACCCGGCGACTACCAAGGCTATGCCCAGGCCTTGATCGCTCTGCTGCAGGGCGAACGAAAGTTCTCGGCAAAGGCCTGCCGCGAGTTCGCCGCGGGCTTTGCCTGGCCCCTGTTCGATGCGCGTCTGCAGAAAATCCTCGACGAGCCGTCCGACGCATAGGCGCAACCGGGCTTCGCGGGTACAATGCCGCGCATGTCAGGAAATACCATCGGAAAACTGTTCACGGTCACCTCCTTCGGCGAAAGCCACGGGCTGGCCATCGG
>Ga0272444_10001623_pt1 | contig 21446 bp, 14 predicted proteins | sample SSMForm13_FD_201033 | JGI IMG/M metagenome (GOLD analysis project Ga0272444, IMG submission 201033) | Marine sediment archaeal communities from Little Sippewissett salt marsh, Falmouth, MA, United States - SSM-Form-13 | ecosystem: Environmental > Aquatic > Marine > Wetlands > Sediment ...
CGAGGCCCACCGATACCGGAGCGGCCCGCGCAAGGGTGTCATAAACCGGCGAGTAGCTGGGACCCAGCCGAACGATTTCTTCGAGCTTCTCAGGCGGCGCATCGGCATCGATGCCCACCACCATCCGAATCTCCTGAAAGCCACGGGCGATATCGTCCCGCAATCCCAGAAAGCCCTGCAGATCGATATCGCCCTCCAGCCGGGATTCCATCGCGCGGATGACGATCCCCTTGGCTGCCGCATGGTAAACGATCGATGTGGTCACGCATGCGGCCAGCGCGGAAGCCCTGGCAGCGCCGCCCAGGGCCTGCCATTGATCGGTTTTGGGCGTAAAAAAAGACTGCAGGAGGGCGGGGCGAAAGGTCATCGCCCTGCCGCCGGAAGCCTCCCCCACGGGGCGCCGGAGCCTTGGGCCCACCGGGTTCGCAGCGCTTAAAAAAAACGGACCCCGGCGCGCCCGTGGGGGCGCCGGGGTCCGCAGTTGGCGAAAAACCAGTCGTCCCGGAGCGCAGCACAACCCTGCAACGAACATTTTTCAGTCGCTTGGGCTGGCCGCGGCCGGGAAAAAGGCACCCGGAAATGGGGGCCGCCCACCGGGGCGGCTGCGGCCATTTCCGGACGGCCCGGCTTGAAGGCTATTTCTTTTTCTTGGACGATAGTTCCGGGAATTCGTGATAGAAGTACTCGTGTTTCGCAGCACCTTCGGCCGCCTTCTTCTTTTCTTCGTTTTCCCTGAGCTCGACCCGTCTGATTTTCCCGCTGATGGTCTTGGGCAGCGCATCCACGAATTCGATGATGCGCGGAATCTTGAATTTGGCCAAAACCTTGATGGTATGCTGGAACAGCTCCAGGGCAAGCTCCCGGGAGGCTTTGTTGCCCTCGGTCAAAATCACGAAGGCTTTGACCAGCTGATAGCGCTGGGGGTCTGGGCTTCCCACCACGGCGGCCTCCATCACGGCGGGGTGCTCGATCAGCGCGCTTTCCACCTCGAAGGGCCCGACCCGGAAGTCGGAGGATTTGATGACATCGTCCGAGCGGCCGACGAACCACCAGTAGCCGTCCTGGTCGAAGGAGGCCTTGTCACCGGTGAAGTAAAGGTTGTTCTTGAACACGTTCTGGGTTTTTTCGGTGTCGCCGATGTACTCCTGGAAAAGGCCGATGGCGCGCCAGTTGCTCAAGCGAATGACGATGTGCCCGGGCTGATCGGGCTCGGTGATCTGGTTGCCGTCATCATCGGCCAGGATCACGTCGTACAGGAAGGCCGGATAGCCGAAGGAGCCGAAGCGCATCTTGCCTTCCATCCAGGGCGGGTTGCCGATCATGGCGGTGGATTCGGTCTGGCCGTAGAAATCCCTGATCTCGGTTCCCGTCGCTTTGCGCCATTGATCGATGACTTCGGGGTTCAGTGGTTCGCCGGCGCTCAGCGAATACTTCATCGCGCTCAGATCGTACTGGCTCAGGTCGAGCCCCACGAAAGCCCGCCAGGCGGTGGGCGGCGCACAGAACGAGTTCACCTTGTACTTGGCCACCGCGGCGATGTATTTTTTGATGTTCAGCGCGGTGAAGGCGAAACCGGTGGCGGTAGCACCCACGTTGAGGGGCGCGAAAAAGCTGCTCCAGGCCCACTTCGCCCAGCCGGGAGCACTCAGGTTGTGGTGAACGTTGCCCGGCTCGAGCCCCTGCATCACGGCGGTGGACAGGTGTCCCAACGGGTAGGAGACGGCGCTGTGGCCCACCCGCTTGGGCAGTCCGGTGGTCCCGGAGGTAAAAAAGCAGAAGAGGACATCGTCCCGGCCCACATCGGCGGCCGCCGCTTGGCCGGATTCGGCGTCCAGGGCGGAATAGGAAACCCACCCGGCTTTCTCGCCCAGCACGATCTTGGCCTTGGGGGTGCACTGCGCTTCCTGCAGCGCATCGTCCACGAGCTGGGTCAAACCCTCGAAGGCGACGATGACATCGGGTTTGTAGGATTCGAAGCGGAACTGGATTTCCCTCGCGGTCATGCTGGTGGCGGTCGGCACCGACACGAACCCACCCTTCAGCCCCGCCAGTGTGGCGAACCAGGTCTCGGGCACGATCGGGGTCAGCATGTAAAGGTTGTCCCCTTTTTCAACGCCGTTTTTGCGCACGAAATTGAGGAACTTGTTGGCGCTGGCGGCCATTTCCTTGAAGGTGAACTGGCGTTCCGCGTCGGTATCCAGATCGGTCCAGATCAAGGCCAGCTGATCGCCCCGCTCCTTGACGTGCATCCCTTCAAAGATTTCAGCCGCCCAGTTGAACTTTTCCGGCAACGTGGCATAATTGAGTTTCTCAAAAAAGGACTTTGCCGCCGCTTCCCGTTTCTGCATGTCCTGAATGGTATTGATTGCCATCACTTCGCGATAGAAAGCCTCCATTGCCATTGCCCACCTCCATGTTGTTTGAGTGCCTGTTACCCGCCACAAATAAGAAAAAGCCGCGTCTCAACCCCGGCCAAGAAACCCTCACGGGAAATTTTGAAACCATCCGGTTCTCGCGAAGGATACATCCCACGTTCAAATTTTTTCACCAAACAGCAGCCGCAATGTTCTGAGCGAGCGCTCAATCGCGACTCTTAGCATGCAATTCATTTTATTGTCAATCCTTTTTTGCCCTTACCCACGGTGTGGCCAAAGCCATGCAAATGCGGGGCAAACACCCCGGGCGAGGCACCAACGGGATGCGCAACCAGAGATGGCTTTTTCAACAAAAATCGGGTAATTTGAAGTCAACCCGATTCCCCTCAGGGTTCGCGCTCCCGGCAGGCCGCCGGACGTGGCCCCTGACCCTTTTCACCGGGAGGTCGCCATGAAAAATTTCCCGCACCGGGAACTGGCCCGTCGCCTGTCCACCGTCATGCCCACGGAGCGCCTGATTTCCGACCCGCTGCGCACCTACGCCTACGCCACCGATGCCAGCGTCTACCGTCTGGTCCCCAAACTGATCGTGCGGGTCGAAAACGAAGCCGAGGTATTGCAGACCCTGGCCGCTTGCCGCAGCCTGAAGCTTCCCCTCACCTTCCGGGCCGCCGGCACATCCCTGTCGGGCCAGGCCCTTTCCGACTCGGTTCTCCTGCTGCTGGGGGTGAAGGGCTTCCGCGACATCGAAATCGGCCCCGACAGCGACACCATCCGCCTGGGCGCGGCCGTCCTGGGCGCCCAGGCCAACGCGGCCCTGGCGCCCCTGGGGAAAAAAATCGGCCCCGACCCGGCCTCGGTCAACGCCGCCAAAATCGGCGGGATTGTGGCCAACAACGCCTGCGGCATGACTTCGGGGGTGGACCACAACTCCATGGGCACTCTGCTCTCCATGCGCATGATCCTCCTGGACGGCACGGTCCTCGACACCGGTGATGCCGGCAGCCGGGCCGCCTTTCTGCGGGAGCGCCGGGATCTCGTGGCGGGGGTCCGGGCACTGGCCGAGCGGGTGCGCGGCAACCCGGCCTTGACCGCCAAAATCCACGAAAAATACCGCATCAAAAACACCTGCGGCTACAGCCTGAACGCCCTGGTGGACCACGAGGACCCCATCGAGATGATCGCCCACCTGATGATCGGCTCCGAGGGCACCCTGGGCTTCATCTCCGAGGTGGTCTTCCGGACCCTGCCGGAGGCATCCCGCCGGGCCGCGGCGCTGATGGTCTTCCCGGACACCGCACGGGCCTGCGAGGCGGTGCTGAAACTCAAGGACTGCAGCGTCAGCGCCGCCGAACTGATGGACCGGGTGGCCCTGCGCTCGGTCGAGGCCAAGCCCGGCATGCCGCCCTGGATTCGGGGGTTGGGCGATACGGCCACGGCCCTGCTGGTGGAAACCGGGGCCAACGACGATGAGACTCTGGAACGTCAGGCCGCCGCAATCCGCGAAGCCTTCGTCGGCTTTCCCCTGGCCCACGATTTTTGCTTTACCACCAATCCGGTGGAAATTGCGCAGCTCTGGGAGATCCGCAAAGGGATCTTTCCCAGCGCCTGCGTGGCCCGCCGGCCGGGCACCGCGGTCATCATCGAGGACATCGCCGTTCCCATCGCCCACCTGGAAAGCTGCCTGGGCGAGCTTCAGAAGCTCTTCACGGCCTACGAATACGAAAACCCGGTGATCTGGGGCCACGTCTTCGACGGCAATGTCCACTTCGTGCTCACCCCGGATTTCACCAGACCCGCGGAGGTGACAAAGTACCAGCGCTTCATGGACGCGGTGGTGGACCTGGTGGTGGAGCGCTACAGCGGCTCGCTCAAGGCCGAGCACGGCACCGGCCGCAACATGGCGCCCTTCGTGGCCCGGGAATGGGGCCCGGAACTCTACGCCGTCATGGGGGAGATCAAGGCGCTATTCGATCCCGAGGGCCTGCTCAACCCCGGCTGCCTCATCGACGACGACCCCGAGGGCCACGTGCGCCATTTCAAGGCCATGCCGGTGGCCGACCCCGTGGTGGACACCTGCATCGAGTGCGGCTTCTGCGAGCGCAACTGCATGTCCCACGAGTTCACCCTTTCGGCCCGGCAGCGGATCGTCGTCTACCGGGAAATGACCCGCCTGCGGCGAACCGGCGCGGACCCGGCCCGGCTGCGGCAACTGGCCGCGGCCTACCGCTACATGGGAGACCAGACCTGCGCCGCCGACGGCCTGTGCGCCACCTCTTGCCCGGTGGAGATCGACACGGGGAAGCTCATCAAGCACCTGCGCCGCGCCCAGCTGCGCCCCCCGGTCCACCGGCTGGCCGATTGGATCGGGGATCACATGGGAACCGTCACCCGGCTGACCCGGCTGGGCCTGGGGGCCGCGGACGCGGTCCACGGCCTCATCGGATCCAAACGCATGCGCCATCTCAGCGAAGCCCTGCGCCGCCTGAGCCGGGGCCGCCTGCCGCTGTGGACGCCCTGGATGCCGGCCAGCGCGGCGGCCGTCGCTTGCATCCCGGTGCGGGCGGCGAACCCCCGCAAGGTCGTCTATTTCCCGTCCTGCATCACCCGCTCTATGGGTCCGGCCCGGGGCGAGGAGGGGGCCGGGGACGTGCCGGCGGTGACCGCCCGGCTTATCCGCAAGGCGGGCTACGAGATCATCTACCCGGAAAAGATGGAATCACTGTGCTGCGGCATGCCGTTTGCCAGCAAGGGAATCGACGACGTGGCCGACAAGCGCGCCCGGGAGCTGGGCCGGGCCCTGCTGGCGGCCTCGGACAACGGCCGCCTGCCGGTGGTCTGCGACATGAGCCCCTGCCTGCACCACATGCGCGAAACCCTGGACCGGCGGCTGAGGCTCTACGAGCCGATCCGCTTCACCCTGGAGGTGCTCGCACCGCACCTGAAGTTTCGCAAGCTGCCCGAAACGGTGGCCATTCATACGGTCTGCAGCGCCAAGAAAATGGGGCTGGAGGCACCCCTGCGGCAACTGGCTGAGATGTGCGCGGAAAAAGTCACGGCTCCCGAGGTGATCTGCTGCGGTTTCGCCGGTGACCGGGGCTTCACCCACCCGGAACTCAACGCCTTCGGCCTGCGCCGCCTGGCCGAGCAAATCCCCGCGGACTGCGCCGGCGGCTACTCCACCAGCCGCACCTGCGAAATCGGGTTGTCGCACCACTCCGGGGTTAACTATCGCTCCATTTTGTATCTGGTGGACCGGGCGACGGAAGCAGCGGCGGGGGGCTAAGGCCTCCCGGGGAGGAAAGGAAGAAATGGCGCGGGCTCGATGGGGAGATGGCGGGTAAGGGTCTCGGCAAAAAATAATTCAACAATATGGCGACGGATTTTGGTTCATCACCAAGGCGCATCCGCCGGTGATGGGCCAAAAGACAAGCAAGATGTGTAATTATTTTTTGCCGCGACCCTGAGATCTCCGGGGGAAATTGCGGTCCCGCTGTTCGGGAGGTCTCAGAGCTTCAGCAGGGCATCCAGCAGGCCCATGCCCGCTCCTTTCTTCTTCACCGCCATGAAGGGAACGGTGGTGGTGTTGATGAGGTGTTCGGTGACGCTTCCCAGCAACACCCCCGCGCCGGCCTTTCTACCCCGGGCGCCGATAACCACCAGGGAGATTCCACGCTCTTCGATCACATCATGGATGCCCCGGTACTCCTTCTTTTCCAGCTTGAATATGGGGACTGCGGCAAGGCCCTTGAGGTCCACCTTTTGGATAAATTCCGCATAGTACCTTTCCGCGTGGCCCTTCATGATCTCGGCAAACTCCTCATAGGTCTTGCCTGTCTTGTAAAAGCCGATGGGCACGCTGTAAACGTGCAGGCAGTAGATCTCCTTGATCCCGCTGGCGGCCAGGCCGATGGACACGCCAACTTCCATGGCATCCAGCGAGTTTTCCGAAAAATCCACCGGAACGAGGATATTTCTGAACCACGCCCTGCTGCCCTCGGGCACAAACAGCACCGAACAGGGCGCCTTGCGGGCCAGCTTTTCAAACAGCGCCCCCGTTTCCCAAGGGCCCCCTCGCTTGCGCATCACGACGAGATCGATATCCTCCTCCTTGACCTTGCGCAGAAACTCGATCAGCGGCGCCCCCTCAACGACCTGGCAGCTGGTCTCGGTATCGGGATGGCCATCAAAATATTGGCCAACCAATTTCTCCATTTTTTCTTTGGCGTATTCACCAACTGGTTCGAAAAGATCCGGATACTCCTTCAGGAGCTCTTCGGGGAGGTCCATATGGCTGGCCACGTGAAGGAACACGACCTTCTCCGAGCGCGCCAGCCGGCTGATCATCGCAGCGTAACGAATACCGGCCCCGTCTTGGTCGGCAAAAGAAATCCCTACCAAAAGGCGTTTGAATCGATACATCCCGTCACTCCTTTCTCATTTCCCGCTGTTCTGGAGGATTTTGCCGACCGCCTGTAAGGAATGTGATAGCAATGTAAGGTCAGGCTGGCGGTGACCCGTCCGCAGTTCCGCGGAAAGCGCGACCGTGACGCAGCCGCAGCCCTTATGGTGCGGCCACCAGGTTGATGATGAGCCTGACCGCTGTGGGCATGTCCATCTTGGCCATGTTCAGCACCAGGTGGTAGAGGGCCGGATTGTCGTAATCGGTCTTGCCGATCTTGCGATAGAGATTGAGCCGGCGTTTGTCTTCGCGGTTGATGACCTGAATGGCCTGGCTTTCGGAAAAATCGTAACGCTCCGTCATGAACTTGATGCGGTTTTTCAGGTCGTTGATCAGGAGAACGTGGTGGGCGTCGGGGTGATCATGGAGAATGTATTGGCTGCCGCGCCCCAGGATGACGACGTTGCCCTCTTCTGCGATCTGCGCGATGATGACCACAAGGTAGTCCAGGTAAAGCCTTTCGTCCATGTAGCCGCGCTCATCCTTCAGGATGCGGTCCACCAGGCGTTTGGAAACCATGCTGGAGACGACCCTGGAAAGCTTGCCGCCGGCCTCCTTTTCGATGGACTCGACCCAGTGCGGCGACACGTTGGCCGCTTCGGCCACCATTTGAATGATGTCATCATCGGCGAACGTATAGCCCAATTTGTCGGCAACCTTTTTTCCGACGGTTTTACCCCCCGCGCCGAATTGTCTTGAAATCGTAATTACCGCCATGAATCCCTCCTGTTGAACGTCAGGGTCTCGAAAAAAAATATTTCCAGATCTTGCGTGTAGTTTCGCCTCAAATGGCCCAATTGCATGCGCGTGGTTTCAATCACCCCCGGGGCATGACGGTCTTGCTGAAATTATCGTGCAATCCAACGCGCTATAATTTTGCGCATTTTTTGATTGCGTTGACCGCGCGAAAAATGCGGCAGCCGCATCTATAGCTGTTTTGGCGGGATGAGCAGGGTCGGATAATCCGACTTTTCCGCGATGTTGCGCGGCGTGCTGCCCAGCCATCGCTCCACCCAGTTCGCTTTGCCGGACGATCCCATGACGATCAGGGTTGCCTGGCAATCCCGTGCGGCCTTCTCGATCTCCTGGTCCGGGCTGCCCACGTAGACATGTGGCGATGCGGAAATCCCTTCGGTTTCGAAAATGTGGCAAATCTCGTCTAATCGACCGCGTATTTCCTTGCGCGTTTTCTGAATCGCCATCGCCGAACCGCTGAGCTTTTTCTGGTCGGCAACGTGCACGACGTGAATTTTGTTTATGATTCCATTGAGTTCCTTCAGGAAATCGACGGCCCGCAGGCTGGCCGGTGACCAGTCGGTCGCCAGGACGGGCGTTTCAAAAGGCTTTTCGAGGGCGAAGGAACTCTCCGTCAGGTATTTGTAAACGAGAATCGGTTTGGCTGTCCGGTGCAGCAATTCGGTGATGTCCGATCCCGCATAGAGCTGCTCGATCACGCCCTTCTGCGACCGCCCGACGACGATCAGATCGGCTTCCTCCTTCTGGGCGGCCTTGATCACCTCGCCCACCAAGTTGCCGACCACAATGTAGGCGCCGACCTCCATGCCCTGCTCGAACAAGTTCTCGGCCCAATCGATAAAGCGGATGTTGGCGGTTTCGCGCAGCCGGATTTCGGCTTCCTTGCTGTAACCGGTGCCCCGGCGCATGGCCACCCGTTCGCGCTCGATAATGTTGACGAAAACCACGTGCTCGAGCCCGGCCTGCCGCAGAATCAAAAGGGCTTGAAGGGCGTCAAAGCCCAGCTCCTCGAATTTGGTTACGAACAGCAGTTTTTTTATTTTCATGGCTTGTTTCGTCTTTTGTCGATGGGTGTCGATCGCCAGCCCGCCGCATCACCCAATAATTTTTTTGATGGTCGCAGCCAATTCTTCGGCATCCACTGGTTTTTCCAGATAGGCTTCGGGCTCGGGGACGGGGGTGTCACCGAACTCCGCCAGGACCTTTTGTGAGCGCAGAAAGGATTTTTCAGCTATTCCAGACAGCATGATAATGGGCACGTGTTTGAGGTTCTTGTCGGTTTTCAGTTCGCGGTACAGGCGAATGCCGCTTTCCCGGGGCATGAGGACATCGAGAATGACCAGATCCGGTTTTTCCTGTTTGGCCATGATCTTGCCCTCTTCGCCATTGGTGGCCACCAACGCGGTGTAACCGTTTTCTTCGAGAACCGTCACGTTAAACAAGCGAACATCCGGGTCATCGTCGACGACCAGAACTTTTTTACCCATGGTGAATCCTCCTCGTCTATCGTTTTTTATTTTTTGCTGGATGTTGTCTCTTTTTGACCGGCGGCCTCGAAGGGCAGGACGATGGTAAAGGTGGTTCCCTTGCCTGGGCTGGAGCTCACATCGATCCGCCCGCCGTGCTCTTCCACGAGCTTGCGGGTCACCATCAAGCCAAGGCCCGTTCCGCGGTGCCCCTTGGTGCTGAAAAAAGAAGTAAACAACCTGTCGCTGACATTTTTGCTCATGCCGGCGCCGTTGTCGGAGACGTCGAAGCGGATGGTGTCGTCGTCTTCAAGGGTCGTGGCGATCACAACCTGCCACGTTTTCCGGGTATCTTCATCGAAAAGACAGGCATCGATGGCATTGGTCACCAGGTTGAGCAGCGCGGTGTGAACGACGCGCGGATCCATCGAGACCTGCGAAATCGACGGGTCCAGGGACTTTTTTATCTCGACCTGGCTTTCCCGCGCCTTTTCGGCCAGCAGATCGGCCACCTCGGTCGCTATCTCGTTGGGAAAGCAGTCCTCAAATTCGGGTTCTCTTTCCTTGGAGTAAGTCAGAAGGTCCATGACCAGTTCAGAGGTGCGCCCGATGTTGCGCTTGATCATGTCCCAGCCGTTTTTGAGTTTTTCAGTATCGTCTTTTTTGATTCCCAAGTCAACCAGATAGCTGCCGCCCTTGAGTCCGTGCAAAATGTTCTTGAGCCCGTGGGCCAGTCCGGCCACGGTCTGACCGACGGCGGCCAGCCGCTCGGCTTTGAGCAGTTCGCGTTCCAGCCGCTTGATTTCGCGCAGATCCTGAAAAAACGCAACGCTCCCCATTTTTTGGCCTTTTTCATGGAGAATCGAACCCGAAAACCGGACCGGAATGACCTCGCCGCTTTCAGACAGAATCGATGTTTCCTGCCAGGGAAACTCTTCCAGAGCGTTTTCCTGGGTCATTCCCGTTATAATCAAATCGGCGATTTGGGGCGTGTAGAGTTCTTGAATCTGCATGCGATGAACGACGCCGTGATGTGAATAGCCAAAAATTTTCTCTGCACCAGGATTGTAGATAACAATTTTTAAATTTTTATCGGTGGCCACGATGCCGTTGTTGGAGCTTCGAATCAACTTGCTCTGAAAGTTGGAGCGGCGCCTGATCTCGCGGGTCGCCGCCTCAACCTTCTGCTCCAGGCTGGTGGTGTACTCCCGCAGCTGCTGTTTGATTTGAATCTTTTCCTGGGCCCGTTTGAGTGCGATCGAGAGCTGCTGGTCGCGCACCGGCTTGTTGATGAAATCGGACGCCCCGTACTGCAGGGCCTCGATGGCCGAATCGATGTCACCGTGGCCGGTGATGATGATCACTTCAGTTTCGGGTTTGATATTCTTTACTTCCCGCAAGACCTCGATCCCGTTCATACCAGGCATTTTGATATCGGTGATGACAAGCCCGGGGGTTTCACGGGCGAAAATCGTCAGGGCTTCCTCGCCACCCCCCGCGGTCCACACCTGATAACCGTCGGCCCGCAGGGAAATGCCGAGCACTCGCAATATATCGGGTTCGTCATCGACGAGCAGGATTCTGTTCATTCTTCTTCAGTTGGCCTCAGCGCTGGAAATTTCAGTTTGAATGTCGTGCCCTCGCCGACTTTGCTTTCGATTTCGATGCTGCCGTCGTAGTCTTTGACAATGCCGTGGCTGATGCAGACGCCCAACCCCGTTCCCTTGCCGATATCCTTGGTGGTGAAAAAAGGCTCGCCCAGTTTGGCCAGAACCTCTTCGCTCATGCCGACACCGGTATCCGAGACGGTCACCGCAACGAAACCGTTTTCGGAGAAGGATCTGATCCTGAGCGATTTTTCGACTTTGTCGTATTCCGGCCAGCTGCGTTTTTCGTCCATGGCGTCGACGGCGTTGGTCACCAGATTGATGAAGACCTGCTCCAACCGGTTGTGATCGGCCATGATGGGGGGAATGTCCGGGTCGAGTTCGAGGACCAGCTCGACTTCATGGACCCGGAGTTGATGGCCCAGCACCTGGAAGACGTCGCGAATAGGATCATTGATATCGATCTTGCTGCGGGTCCCCCCCGACTGGCGGGCGAAATCCCGCATGTGCTGGATGATGGCCGCCGCCCGCTGGACGTTTCTGCCGATATCGGCTGCCATCGATTTCAAGTCCTCTTCGCCGATGGGCTGCCCGCGGTCGATCATTTTGAGGAAAAAATCCGCGCAGACCTGGATGACATTCAGCGGTTGATTGATTTCATGGGCGATACCCGCGGCCATCTGTCCCAGGGTCGTCATTTTACTGGCCTGGATCAGCTGCGTTTCCTTCTCCACGCTTTCGGTGATATCGGTGGTGGATGCCATCACCACCTCGCGTTCACCGTATTTGGCATCGCTGATGTTGATGTTGACGAAAAAGGGTTGACGCCCCTTGCGGTAGTGTTTTCTTTTGGTCAACAGCAGGGATTTACCCAGTGAAATATCCTCCAGCGCCTGCGCCAACTCCTCATCACTGTCACCCAGCTCGAGAAAGTGCATCCCCACCATCTCCTCCCGCAGATAGCCGTAAATATCCAAGGCCCTCTGGTTGATGTCCCGAATCCGGTGGGTTTGGATGTCCAGGATGAAGGTCGGGTGCGGATCGCAGTTGAACAGGGTGCGGTACTTTTCCTCGGATTTGATGTACTGTTCCTGCAGGATGGCGTTTTCGATGGCGATGCCGATCTGATTTCCAATGAGCGTCAGCACGTCCCTCTGGTCATTGGTGAAATGGCCGGCCTTATGACTGCCGATACGGATGACGCCGAAGGTCTTTTTTTCCTCGGCATGTATGGGAACGTAGGCCAGCGAAACGAGTTTGTTCTCCTCCAGCAGGCAGATTTCGTCATTGCAGAATTCCGGCAGGCTCTCATGCACCGTAAACTGGTTGTTTTCGGCCACCTGGCGGATGATGCTGCTCTCGCCCAGCACGCTTATCTTGGAACAGGCATTTTTCGAGGAACCGTAGCCGTAGCGCAAGCGGTATTTGCCGTCCTCATCCTGCATATAGATGCAGATGCCGTCGGCCCCGAGAAAATCCATCATAATCCGGATGGCCTTTAAAATACCGGCATCGAATTTCTCCACGGTGTTCAAGGACGTGAAGATCGAGCACAGGGCGCTCAACTCCCGGGTGCGCCGATCTCGTTCCTCTTCCGCCCTTTTGTCCTCGGTTTTGTCCCAGAGGGTTTCGATGGCTCCGGCGATTTTTCCATTCGGGGCCTTGATCGGCGAAGCGGTGAACCAAAGCCATTTACCACTGTCGCCAAAATGCGGGAAGAAATCCTCGGCCTCATAGGCGCCTTCGATCAGGCTCGAGTGGCGCCACTTCGCCCCGTAGAGTTTTTCGATCTCGGCCTCGTCGCCCTGGTCCAGAATCACATCCGCCATGGTTCCGCGTTGGTTGTGGTAAAAGGGCCGCCACTGGTTGCGGGTGCCCACGATGTCATCGGCGCTGTAGCCGGTCAACCTTTCCAGGGCCCTGTTCCAGTGGGTCACGAAGTGATTCTCGTTGATAACGAAAGTCGGTATCGTGCTGCCCTGGATGATCTGGGTCATCGTCCGTTCACTCTCGGCCAGGGCGCGTGCCGTTTCTGTCAGCAAATGGGTGTGGCGCTCCCGGTCGCGCTCGGTGTTTTTGTCTTCGGTCTTGTCCCACAGGGTTTCAATGGCGCCGACGAGGGTGCCGTCGGGCGCCTTGAGCGGGGCGGCCGTAAACCAGCACCATCTCCCGTCGGGGCCGAGGTTGGGGAAAAAAAACTCGGCTTCGTAGCCGCCTTCGATGAGGGCCGACTTGCGCCATGATTTGCCGTAGAATTCGCTGAGAGTTTCCTCGCCGGCCTGGTCCAGAATCAAATCGGCCATGCTGGGGCGCTCGGTTTCCCAGAAGGAAATCCACTGCCGGTTGGTGCCGAGGATTTCTTCTGCCGAAATCCCCGACAGGCGCTCCATGGCCTTGTTCCAGTGGGTGACGATGTGATTCTTGTCGATCACGAAAGTCGGCATCGTGCTGCCCTGAATGATCTGGGCCAGGGTGCGCTCGCTTTCGATCAGCTCTTTTTCGATTTCAAGGTAGCGCTGGTTGCGGTTTTTGATCACCTTGGCCAGCCGGTCGGCGAACTTCTCGAAGTGTGCCAAGATAGTTGGGGTGACGCCCTCCTGCGGTTTCAGCTCCTTCAACGCCTGACGCTTTTCGCTTTCAAGCCGCAGCAAACTCCAGATGGCCTGGGCTTCGATGTGATCGATGAGTTGGACGCCTTCGGGTTTGGTTTTTCCGATGGTCTCGCCGAGGGCGGGATCATCGGTTATCTCGATCAGGACCTGCAGGTTCTCGAGCTTGAAGAGTTCCCGGTAGTCGTGGGTGGTGAAGATCCCCAGTTGACGGGCAAAGCGCAGCCCCTCGGCATGCGGGTTGATATCGGCAACCCCGAGAACGGAGACGCTGCGCTCGGAAACATTCTTTTCGTGCAGGAATTTGAGAAAAATTTTACAGAAACGCCCTCCCCCGACAATCCCGATGTTGGAATTATGCAGATTTTCGATCATGGCGAATCCACCGTTTATGGGGTCGGGCGCTATGATGGTTGGCGTTGTCACCACAGCCGACCAACCGGCCAGACATTCTGAGACGCATCTCACGGCACCAGCAGCACCGGCAGCTCGGAGACCTCCGCAACCCGGTGGGAAACGCCTCCCAGCCAATACTCCTGGAACCAGTCCTTGCCGGTGCGGCCCATGACGATCATGGTGGCTTTCTGCTCCCGCGACTGCCGGAGGATTTCCAGGGTCGTTTTGCCGACCGAAATATAGAATTCGGCGCTGAGCCCCGCTGCTTCGAGCCGCCCGCAATAGCCGTCCAATCGCCTTTTGCTCTCCTCCTCGAGGACCCGCAGGGCCGCCACATCCAGCCCCTTGGAGATCTTGGCGCCGATATTGTGGACCACCAGGACTTTACTGGCCAGCCCCTTGAGGGACTTGATAAACTCCAGGGCGTTTTGGGAGGGCTGCGACCAGTCGGTCGCCAGCAGCGGCCGGTGGAAAATATGGTCGTTGACACGCGTCAACACCTCCCCGGCCCATTCGTACTGCACCATGTACTTGCCCATCAAAACCGGCCGGGGGCTGCGGCGAATGATATCGAGTACGTGGGAGCCCACGTAGACTTTTTCAAAGGCGGACCGTTTCTTGCGACCGGTGACGATCAGGTCCACCTGTTCCTCTTCGGCCACGGCGAGAATTTTGGCGTTCAGGGTGCCGGTCTCGATCCGGACCTTGCTGCGCAGACCCTTGGATGAAATAAACTCCTGCCATTGCTCGAAACGCAAGCGGGCGACTTCCTCCATTTGCTCGGCCGCATCCTTGAGATAGCCCCCATAGGGCACGAAGGCCACCTCCTCTCTGGGGATCACGTAGGTCAGAACGACTTCCTGCAAACCGGCTTGCTTCAATTCCAGCAGCGTCTCGAGAGCATTGAAGGCCAGGTCACGGAAGCGGGTGTGAAAGAGGACCTTTTCGATTCCCATAACAGCCCCTCCTGTGGTCAAAAGAAAATCAAGGTGACAATCCCGAAGCTGGGTATCAGAAACAACAGGGAAAACCGGATGATGTAGCCGAAAAAGCTCGGCATGGGCGTGCCGGCCTCTTCCGCGATGGAGCGCACCATGAAGTTGGGGGCGTTTCCGATGTAGCTGACAGCCCCGAAGAAGACCGCCCCGGTGGAAATGGCCTGGAGATAGATCGCTTTATCGGTCATCAGCAGGGGCACGGCCTCGGCCTCGGTCATGCCCGCGAAGAAGCTGCCCAGGGCGGTGTTGAAAAAGGTGAGGTAGGTGGGGGCGTTGTCCAGAAAGGCGGAAAGCGCGCCCGTCACCCAGAAATAATGGACCGGCCGGTTGACGCCCTGGATCAGAAAGGCCAGCTCCCCCTTCAACCCAGCCTTGAGAATGAGAAGACACGGGATCATGGTGATGAAGATGCCGATGAAGAGGTAGGCGACTTCGATAATCGGAAACCAGGTAAAATCGTTGTCTTCGCGAATCGTGATGGACGTCGTCACCATGGACAGGATGCCCATGCCGATCAGCAGCCCGTCGCGCACCCAGTCCTGAACTGCGCGGTGGATGCCCAGGGTGGTGACCTCCCCCCAGTCCACGACGCCGCTCATCAGCACGGCCCCGACGATGCCGGCCAGAAAGATGAAGTTGTGGATGCCCACCAGCTTCAAGGGCTCCTTGACTCCGTCGTCGGGGGCCTGAACGCCTTCCTTGCGGTAGTGGTAGCTGTCCAGCAGAAAGTAGACCACCAGTAACAGAATCGAGACCACCACCATGTGCGGCATGATTTTAAAGGTCCAGAAGAAGGATACGCCGTGCAGAAACCCCAGGAAGAGGGGCGGGTCCCCCAGCGGCGTCAACGACCCGCCCACGTTGGCGACCAGGAAAATAAAGAACACCACCATGAATGTCCGGTTCTTGCGATGGGTGTTGGCCCGCAGAAAAGGCCGGATCAGCAGCATGGCCGCCCCGGTGGTGCCCATCCAGGAGGCCAGCAGGGTGCCGATCAGCAAAATGACCGTATTGACCATCGGGGTGCCGCGCAGAGTGCCGCGCAGGAGGATGCCGCCGGAGACCGTGTACAGCGACCAGAGCAGGATGATGAAGGGCACGTAATCGGCCAGAATGATGTGCAGGATTTCATAAAGGGCGAGTCCCTTGAAGGCCGCCAAAAACGGAAGGGCGAGAGTCGCGGCCCAAAAGGCGGAGACCTTGCCGAAGTGATGATGCCAGAATTCCGGCGCCAGCAGTGGGAAAAGGGCGATGGAGAGCAGCATGCCGGCAAACGGAATGCAGCTCCACAGGGGAAGGATCTCGCCTAGATTGGGGTGACCATGTCCATGATCGGTTTCAACCGCCGTGTGGGCGCCGGCCTCGCCCTCGACAGCGGCAGGAGAGGCGGTGGCAAGGACGGGACCCGATAAAAAATGACTGTTTGGCGCACGACCGGCATGGATGGAAAAATCGGCTTCGGCTTCCGAGGCACGCGCGATCGCCGATTCAAGCGGGACCATCATCAGACATAAGGCCAGTACGAATATCATCCGTTTCATGTGTCCGCCCTTTGCAGTCAACCGCCTGCCGCACACAATCACCCAGGTTCGATTTCCGTGTGAGGAGGGATGCGGGTAGTGATGAAAAACAAGGAATAAGTGATAAGCGCTTGCCTTACGAGAGCCAACATACGGCAAAAGGCTCGTTGTTTGTCAAGCAAAAAAACGGGATAGCGGCCGTACCGGCCATAATGCAACGTGGGCTGCTTTCAGAAAGCGGCTGCCGATCAAACTAAAAAAAAATGGCAGCGCGCCAATCCCTTCAGCTTAGACAAGCACGTAGGAGGCAATGGCATGCGCACTTCGGGTGGAAAAACCGGCCAAACCCGGGGGGTGAAAACCGTCACGGCGAACCCCTTCCAGATCCGGCCCAGCATGTAAATCAGGCTTGTAAAAAACTGTCAGCCTTACGCATCGATCTGAAGATCCAGGGATGCGTTCAGGTGACCGCGGGAGACGGCGACGCTTTTAACCATGGCGCAGACCGGTTTGCCGGGCATCAAGGCCAGGGCCTGTATGGCGCGCGCGGTGATCCTGGCCAAAAGCGGGCAGCCGATGTCCATTTGAACGTCCAGCAGTTCCCCGGGACCGCCGGTGATGGCGGTCACCTTGCCAGGAAAGATGTTCTGGAGGCTGGTTCCCGGGGGCTTTTGCAGGGCGATGGCCACGCTGCGGGCCCCGATGCGGACCCTCAGCCGGTTTCCCACAGGCACGGCCACCTTGGGCACCCGCAACATTCCGCCCGGGAAACCAAGCCGGGTCAAACCCTCCTCGTGGGCCTCCACCGTGGTGGCGATGACCGTCCCGAGGTCATCGGCCCCGGTCAACCGCTGCAGGTCGGGCCGGTTCATCAAGTCCTCGATCGGCCCGGAGGCCGCCACGCGGCCCTCGTCCAGCAGCACCATGGTATCCGCCAGGTTGAGCACCTCTTCCAGGGAATGGCTGACGTACAGGATGGGCGTCGACAACTCGCCGCACAGCCGCGACAGGAAGGGCATCACTTCAGCCTTGCGGCTGCGGTCGAGGGAAGCCAGCGGTTCGTCCATCAGAAGCAGGGCCGGGCTCATCAACAAGGCCCGGCCGATAGCGACGCGCTGCTTTTCCCCACCCGAAAGTTTGGCGGGCCGGCGGTGGAGAAGGTGGCCGATACCCAGGAGATCCACCACGTCGTTTAGGGCGACATGGCGCTCGGAAAGTGGGGTGAGGTGCATGCCGTAAGTCAGGTTGGACTTCACCGATAGATGGGGGAACAGGCGCCCGTCCTGGAAGATGTAGCCCACGCGCCGTTTTTCGGGCGGGACATGCAGGCCCTTGGCAGCATCGAACAGGGTGCGGCTGTTGACGACGATGTGCCCCCGGTCCGGGCGTACCAGGCCGGCCACCATGTTGACCACCGAGGTCTTGCCGGCGCCTGAGCGGCCGAACAGAGCGGTTACCCCCACGTCAGGTGAGCGGAAGGCCACGTCCAAGCGGAAATCGCCCTGTTGTCGGATAAGATTCACGTCCAGCATACGGTCATCCACTGATATAGGCGGTAAACCGGCGGGTCAGACCTTCCGAGGCCACCAGCGCCGCCATGGCGATCACCACCGAGATGAGGCACAGGCGCATGGCCCCCACCTCGCCACCAGGCATCTGGGTCAAGGTATAGAGCGCCAGCGGCAGGGTTTGGGTTTCGCCTTTGATGTTGGAGACGAAGGTGATCGTGGCACCGAATTCACCCAGGCTGCGGGCAAATGCCAGGATCAAGCCGGTCAGAATCCCCGGCGTGACGAGGGGTAGGGTTACCGTGAAAAAGACCCGCACAGGGCCAGCGCCCAGGGTCCGCGCGGCCGCCTCCACACCCCGGTCGACGCCCTCGATGGACAACCGCACGGCCCGCACCATCAGGGGGAAGGCCATGACCGCCGCCGCCACCGCCGCGCCTTTCCAATTGAAAGCCAGGGTGATGCCGGCCAGATCATGGAGCCAGGCTCCGAGAACGCCCCGACGCCCGAACCCCACCAGTAAAAGGTAGCCGATCACCACCGGCGGGAGCACCAAAGGCAGGTGAATGAGGCCGTCCAGAAGGGATTTGCCCGGGAACTCCAGGCGGGCCAGCAGCCAAGCCACCAGCACACCGATGGGGAGGCTGCCGGCCACGGCCCAGAAGGACACCCACAGACTCAGTCTAAGCGCCTCGACCTCCACAGGCGAGAGAGCCCAACCTGCCATCAGCGCACCGAAAAGCCGTATTTTTCAAACACCGCCCTGGCCTCCGGGGACTGGAGCAAGGTTATGAAGCGGTCCGCTGCCGGAGAGCGCCTCCCGGCCACGACCGCCACGGGATAGACAATGGGCGGATGGCTGGTTTCGGGGAAGGTGCCCACCACGCGGACCTTGTCCGAAATGGCGGCGTCCGTGGCATAGACCAGCCCGACCGGGACTTCACCCCGCTCCACCAGGGCCAGGGCGGCGCGCACGTCCTTGGCGCGTGCCACGCGGCTTTCAATGGTGGTCCACACCCCGAGGCTCTCCAGGGCCTGCTTGCCGTAGATGCCGGCCGGAACATGGTCCGGGTCGCCCATGGAGAGGCGGCCGTCGCCGAGTAGCGTCAGCAGGTCAAATCCAGGACCGGTGGCGACGTCCTTTACAGCGCTGTCGGCCGGAACGATGAGCACAAGGCGGTTGCTCAAGAGGTCGATGCGGGTGTCTTTTTCGATCATCCCCTTTTCTTCCAGGTAGTCCATCCACTTCTTGTTGGCCGAAATAAAGATGTCCGCCGGCGCGCCGTTTTCGATCTGCTTGGCCAGGGTGGAGGAAGAAGCGAAGGATGGCCGGAAACCCTCCTCATTGCCTTGGCTGAAGATGGCGCCGATCTCGGTCACCGCGTTGGTCGTCGAGGCGGCGGCAAAGACCGTTACGGTATCGGAAGCGGCCCATAGTGTGCCGAAACTTCCCGCCAAGAGGAGAATCACCGCCATCATTCCCGCCACCGTCATTCCGCGCAAACACATTTTCCTCATCGTTCCTTCCCTCCACGCAATAGGATTCCAGGGGTGCTCTGTCTATTTGAAATATCACCGTTTGGGCTCACCGCCACTATTTCGCGCCTTTGGACATGGGAAAGGGTGACCTGATAGTCCGCACCGATCATGACGCCCGAGGCCTTGACCATGAAAAAACCGATTTGCCCACCTCTGCCGACATGCCGGGCGGAGGCAACCTTGTTCCACGTTGAGCATACATTCTATTAGCCTATGACGTTTTTAAACGTCAACACCGGAATCGCACGGAACATGCCAAGGTATGCTCTTGATGCAAACAGGCGGTTTATCGAGGCTTCCAACAAGTTTTCGCTGGTCAGGGAGCACGGAGGGGGAGTTACACACTTCAGGATTGTAGATTGAATCTTCAAAAATGTCGTTTGGGGCGGACTTGCCTTCTCTGTCCGAGCGCCGGGTGAATCCCCAATGACCACCGGCAATCGATCATGAGATCATCGATTTGCTGACCCGCCTGGGATGCACCCGACGTATCGGCCGGGCTCGGTTGCATTCGATGCCATCATCCGATATAAAAATGACGTTCACAGCAGACATGAGGTTATGGCCGCCAGCCGATTGGGGGGAAAGCCATGAAAAAAGTCGCCGCGCACCCCATCGTCAGCCATTTAAAAACCCAGCGTCTTACCAAAGGCCTCACCCAAACCCAGCTTGCCGAGCGCATCGGGGTTCAGAGACAGGCGATCTACGACATGGAGTCGGGCCGTTACCTGCCCAACACGGCCGTAGCCCTGCGCTTGGCCGCTGTCTTGGACTGCCGCATCGAGGATATTTTTGCGCTGGATGGGCCGTCCGCAGACCCCTCGCTCGTCCTCATCGGTCAAAGCGCTTCGGACAGCGACACGCGGCTGGCCCTGGCCAGCGTCCGGGGGAAACTGGTGGGGTTCCCTTTGACCGGCAAAAATGATTTCCGGGAAAACATGCTGCCCGCCGACGGTCTCCTTCTCAAACAAAACGGCCGCTTGCGTCTGTTGCAGCCCGAATCGGCCATCGGACAAAAGGCCTTGCTGATGGGCTGCGACCCCGCCTTTGAGATTCTCAGTGCGCATGTGACCCGGTCTCCCGGGACATCACGCCTCCTGTGCCGCTTTGCTTCCAGCCAACGGGCTTTGGAGGCGCTTTCCAGCGGCCATACCCACATCGCCGGCACCCATCTGCACAACACGGGTGAGACAGAGGCCAACGTGGCCCTGGCCCGCCGAATCCTGGGCGACTTCAACGGGGTGGTGATCGGGTTTTCAACGTTCGAGGAAGGGCTGATGGTGGCCCCCGGCAATCCCCTGAAGATCCGCGGCGTATCGGATCTGGCCCGCCGGGAGGTGCGCATGGTCAATCGGGAGCCGGGCGCCGCCCTGCGCTCTCTTCTGGAGGATTGCCTGGCGCGCGAACGCATCCCGTTTGCGGCGGTGCGGGGATTTGAAGATCTTGCGGGCGGCCACAGCGAAGGCGCCCAACGGGTGCTCTACGGAACCGCCGATGCCGCTCTGGGGCTGCGTGTGGTGGCTTCGCTCTACGGCCTGGATTTTGTTGACATCTCCAGCGTCCGTTGCGATCTGGTGATTCCCGACGATCTGATGGCGCACCAGGCTGTCCGGGTGCTGCTGGACGTCCTGCAGTCCCGGGCATTGCGGGAGGATTTAAACCACCTCCCCGGTTACGACACATCCGATACCGGCAAGGTGATCGCCCGGCGGTAAGGATTTGCCTCCTGGGTCGCTGAACTTGCTCCGCGAGATTTGCGCGCCGTAGCTTGAAGTTTTTTCGACACCGTCAGGTTTTTGACTTTTTACCGATTCATCAATCTTGGGCGGGCGTTTTGTTCTTTCCACCGCGCTGCACGTTCATTCACCGGTCTCCAGGGTCGACAGGTCCCCTTCGGGCAGACCCAGTTCGCGGGCCTTGAGCAGCCGCCGCATGATCTTGCCGGCCTTGTTTTTGGGCAGGTCGCGCTTGAAGGTGATCTCCTTGGGCGCCACGGCCGCCCCCAGCTTCTTGCGGGCGAAGCCGATAAGCTCCAGCCGCAGGGCGTCGGTCTCCGGAAAGCCCGGTTTCAGGGCCACGAAGGCTTTGACCAGCTCACCGATCAAGGGGTCGGGCTTGCCGATGACCCCCGCCTCGGCAACGGCGGGATGCGCCATCAGGGCGCTCTCCACTTCAAAGGGGCCCACCATGTGGCCGGAGGTCTTGATGAT
>Ga0272444_10001625_pt1 | contig 21430 bp, 23 predicted proteins | sample SSMForm13_FD_201033 | JGI IMG/M metagenome (GOLD analysis project Ga0272444, IMG submission 201033) | Marine sediment archaeal communities from Little Sippewissett salt marsh, Falmouth, MA, United States - SSM-Form-13 | ecosystem: Environmental > Aquatic > Marine > Wetlands > Sediment ...
GAACTGGCGCACCTGGCGCGACCACGAGTCGATCGAGCCTCCGGTCGCCGGGATCCACGGGACGCCGGGGCAACAGAACATCGCCTACAACGAACCCCCGGTCGCATCGATGCGGGTCACCCCGCCGATGCCGCGTCCCGGCGAGCCGGCGCTGTTCGACGCCACCGGCTCCGACGACCCGAACGACGCCGTCGCGTCGATTCTGTGGAACTTCGGCGACGGAACCGGCGCCGAGGGGCAGACGGCGAGCCACACGTACGCGGACGCGGGAACCTACAACGTCGTCCTCTCGGTGGCTGACGCCAAGGGGGGAATCGACCGGTTCACTCGCGAGATCCGTGTCATGCCGTCAACGCCTCCGGTGGCCGACTTCAGCATCGTGCAGACCGGCGAGCGGCCGCCGCCGAGCACCGGGGACGCCCTGCGTTTCCAGGACGAGTCGAGCGACGCGGACGGCGACATCGTCTCTTGGGCCTGGGCGTTCGGCGACGGTGCATCGGAGGTCGGAACCCCGGCCTTCCATGCCTACGACAAGCCGGGCGAGTACGTCGTGCGGCTGGACATCATCGATGCGCAGGGTGACGGTGCGACCCAAACGCAATCCGTGAAGATCGCCGGCCGGCCGCCGATCGCGTCGTTCACGTTCACCCCGGAGCGGCCCGACCTCGGCGAGCCGGTCCGCTTCGATGCGTCGGCCTCCCACGATCCCGACGGGCGAATCATCGCCTATCGGTGGGACTTCGACGCCGACGGCGAGATCGATCTGGAGACTGCCGACGCCGTGGTCGACCACACGTTCGCCGAGCCCGGTCGCCACGACATCGTGCTCAGCGTCGTCGACGACACCGGCCTCATCGCCCACACATCGCCCCATGCCGAGCGCGGAATCCCGCCGGGGATCCCCGTCAACCGGTTGCCTTCGGCCCAGTTCCAGATGTCGACGTTCGAGCCAGCCGAGTTGGAGGCGGTCGGATTCACCGACTGCTCGTTCGACGACGCACCCCTTGCGGCATGGTCCTGGGACTTCGGCGACGGAACGATCTCCGACGAGAAGAACCCCACGCATGCCTACCAGTCCGACGGCACGGTAACCGTGACGCTCACCGTGACCGACGCGAACGGCGCTCGGGCCACGGCCACCGCCGAGGTCTCCGTGTCGAACCTGCCGCCAACGGTCGTCGTCACCGTCGATCACCCGACGCGGCCAACCGGCGATGCGTTCCGGTTCGACGCCTCCGGATCGTCGGATTCGAGCCCGGACGGATCGATCGCGACCTACGAGTGGGATCTCGACGGCGACGGGGTGTTCTCGGAACCCACGACGGACGCGACCGCCTCCCGTTCGTACATCGACGACGGGGCGGTCTCGGTGCGCGTTCGGGTCACCGACGACGACGGAACGACCACCGTGTCGGAGCCGCTGACGGTCCAGGTGCACAACCGCCCGCCCCGAATCGACGCGATCTCGTGGACGCCGACCGACCCGGTCGACGGCGAGCCGGTCACGTTCTCGGTGCGGGCCCACGACCCCGACGGGCAGATCGTCCGTTGGGACTGGAGGCTCGGCGAGGAGACCACGCTGCACGGCGAGCAACCGGTGCACACGTTCCCGGAGGACGGCGAGGTCGAGATCTCGCTGGTCGTCGTCGACGACGACGGCGCGCCCTCCCCGCCGCGCACCGTCTCGATCTCGATCCGCAATGCACCCCCGGTGGCCGAGTTCACCGCATCATCGATCGGCGAGTGCACGGTCCGGTTCAATGCGTCCGGATCGTACGACCCGAGTCCCGAGGGCGAGATCGTCCACATCGCCTGGGATTTCGGCGACGGGTCGAGCTGCCCAGGCGCCCCGCCGTCGTGCGGAGACGGGGATCGCATCACGCCGACGCATTGCTATTCGGAGCCCGGAACGTATATCGTTGGTCTCGTGGTCGTGGACGACCAGGGGGCGATCTCCCACGCCGAGTCCACGATACACATCGCCGAGTAGAAAGGACTTGCATGTTCCGGATCCGCGAAGCAACCCCGGCAGACAATGACGCGCTGCTGGGGCTGGAGTCACAGAGCCCCCAGGGCACCGGCATCTCCATCCTCATCGATCGGGACGACTACTTCTACCGATCGCGCCTTCACGACCGAGCCAAGGTGATGATCGCCGAGGAGGGGGACAAGTTGGTGGGCATCATGGCGTTCGCGATCAAGGACGTCTACCTCGACGGAGAGAAGGATCGCGCCGCCTACTTCTTCGATCTGCGCGGCGAGGCGACGTATCGAAGGAGCATGAAGCGCGGCCTGTTCCGGCTCTGGAAGGCGGTGCTGGAGGAGATGGATGCGGCCGACGCGGCCTTCATCTACGGACACGTCAAGGCCGACAACAACGACTCGATGAACGTCTCGACCAAGATGGGGGCCCGCGCCGCGGCCACGTTCGACATCCTGTCGCTGCCGACCCTCCCCGGCCAAGCCGTGCCGCTCGACGACCACCTCGACCGCCTCGACGACGAGGTGGCCCGGCTGCGGGAGACCGTGGAGACGCGCAACCTTCTCCCGGTGGTGTTCGACGACGCGTACAAGCGCGGCGCCGAGCTGGGCTACCTTCGCGGCATCTACCGCATCGAGCGGAACGGATCGTCGGCGCAGTTGAGCGTCTGGGACCTCTCGAAGATCTATCGAGGCCGCGTGCTCCACATGCCGATGTCCCTCCGCCTGCTCGGCGGCGTGCTGAACCCGCTCGCCAAGGCGTTGCCGGTCCCGCGGATTCCGCGCGTCGGCGAGAGCATGGCCTACATGACCCTGTTCGACCCGGTGTGCATCGGCCCGCAGGGCACGAGGCTTCTCAAGGAACTCATCCAGCGGATCCGTCGCAACGCGTACCACGAGGGGATCGACATCCTGACGTACTTCGCCTACTGCGACGACCCGAACGCCCGTCATCCACGGTTCGTGCCGGAGAAGGTGCTGCACTACAACACGATGATGAGGCCGATTCGCGACAGCGAGCTGCCGACACCGCCGTTCTATCTCGACATCCGCGATATCTGAGCGTCAGACCGCGAGACGGTATCCGAAGCCTCTCGCCGTGAGGATGATCGACGGTCGCTTCGGATCCCGTTCGAGCTTGCGCCGGAGGAGATACACGTACTTCTGCACGTCCTGGCCGGTGGCGTACGACCGCGTGGTCAGCGGCCAGAGTTCCTCCAGGATCTCGTTGCTGGTGAACACGCGCCCCGGTGACGACGCGAGCAGCTTCAGCAGCTTGAACTCCTTCGGGGAGAGGGAGACAGTCCGGTCGCCGATGCGAACCTCCTTGCGGAGGTCGTCGATCACCAGGTTCAGCGGGCCGAGTGCCGGCCGCGTGCGGCGGATCACCGCCTGAACCCGCGCGTCGATCTCGTCGAGATCGGCCGGCTCCGAGATCACGTCATCCGCACCGGAACGCAGTGCAAGAACCCGGTCGGCGGCCCGCGCCAACTTGGTGACCACGATGATCGGAGCCGTGGTATGCTTGCGCAGCTCGGTCAGAAGCTCGAAATCCTCGCCGGTGGATTCGATCAGCAGCAAGTCCGGACTGCGATCGAGAAGCATCGCGCGCCAGTCCTCGTCGCCGGCCATCACCGCGACCCGGTACTCGCGTTGAGCGAGTGGCTTGGCGTAGCGGCTCGGTCCGATCGGGTCTTCCTTGCAGATCATTAGGTTGGCTGGTGGCATTCTCGCGAGTCGATCTCCTCTCTCGCACACCCCGGTGTGCGCGTACACCTCCGGTATGCGCGTACACCCGCCGATGTGCGCGTACGCCAATGCCTGTCGGCGTGCGCGCATGCCGACGGGCATTCGCCGGAAGCCCGCAGCGGCTAGTCTCCGCGGTCGGCCGCCTCCTGCTCCCGTTCGCGCCTCAGGAATGTCGGGACATCCAGGTTCTTGTCGGGCACGATCCGTTCGCGCCGGATCGCCCGCTGCTCCTGCCTGTCGAGCTTGCCCGCTTCCTGGAAGTCGGCGGCGATGACCGTGATCTGGATCCCCTCCTGGAAGTCCGACTGGACGACGGCCCCGAACACCAGGTCGCACTCCGTCGCCGCGGCGCGCCGGATGTGATCCGCCGCCGCGGTGACCTCCCCGAGGGTGAGGTCCTCCGCTCCGGTGACGTTCATGATCATCTTGCGCGCCCCGCGGATCGAGTCTCCCTCGAGCAATGGATTGGTGCTGGCGATCTTCGCCGCGGCGATCGCCCGCTGCTCGCCCGACGCGCGCCCCATGCCCATCATCGCGTCACCGGCGTTGGCGAGCACGCTCCGAATGTCGGCGAAGTCGAGGTTGATCAGTCCGCGCACCGTGATCAGGTCGGAGATCCCCCGCACGCCTTGGTGAAGGATCCCATCCGCCAGCTCGAACGCCTTGGTCATCGGCATTCCGCGAGCGCTCGTCTCGAGGAGGCGATCGTTGGAGATGACGATCAGGACGTCGGCCGCGCTTCGAAGCCTGTGCAACCCGGCCTCGGCCTGTTGGCTGCGCACGTTCCCTTCGAACGAGAACGGCTTGGTGACGACGCCCACGGTGAGCGCGCCGTTGTCCTTGGCGATCTCCGCGATCACCGGCGCGGCCCCGCTGCCTGTCCCGCCGCCGAGCCCGGCGGTGATGAACACGAGATCCATCCCCCGCACGACGCTGGCGATCTCCCACCGCGACTCCGACGCGGCGCGCAGGCCCTTCTCCGCGTCGCCTCCGGTCCCGCGTCCGCCGGTGATGTCCAGCCCCAGCTGGAGCTTCTCGGTGATCGCCGACGAGTCGAGCACTTGTCGATCGGTGTCGACCGCGACGAGGCGAACGCCCTGCAGTCGCTCCTCTCGCATGCGTCCGACCGCATTCACCCCGCCGTCTCCGACACCCAGGACGAGAATGCGCGCCGCTTGCCCGTGCTGGAGCTGTTGCTCCTTCACCTGCTCGACCAGCGGCGGCTCTCCGATCACCACGTCCAGGGGTCCGAGGACCTTCTCCACCGCCTGCTTCAGCATGTCGATCTTCCGCAGGCAGTACTCCTTCTTGAACTCGCTGTCGACGGATACGAACAGCCGATCCTCGCTCCAAGACAGCGATGTCGCGTCGGTCGGAAGACACGCACGCAGAATGCGATCGTCGATCGCACTCAGCACCCCTCGCCAGTTCTCACGGAGTCCGCCCTCAGGGGCTCCGGCCATCGATTCATCCGGCATGTTGTCGCTCCCTGAGTCATTCTGTACGGTGATCTGACACAAGTCAACAGGCAGTCACGCCGCGAAGCGCCGAGTCACCGGCGGTTGCCCCCCCGGATCGATTGACCTACCATCTCCGCGTGAACTGGGAAGCGGTTTGGGATGTGTTGAAATGGGTTCTGGCGGCACTCGCCGCCGGGTTCATCGGGCAATTCGGCCGATCACTCGCCCTGCGGATCATCGAACGAAGACGCAGGCGCAAGGCGCAGGAGGCGCGAATCGAGCGGCCTCATGCCCTGCCCGGCGAAGAGGCCCAAGCAACCGACCGCCCTTCCCTTCCGGAGCCCGACGTCTCCGAGCGGGCGCTGGCCACGGAGCGGCTGGATGCCCTGGCGAAGATCGAGAAGAAGCGGGCCAAGGCGGAAGTGAAACGGGCCAAGAAGTCGAGCGACTAGCTCTCGCCGGTCGCGCGGGGTCGGGCCCCGAGAATCTTGGCCCCGTGGGGTTTGCGGCTACTTCTCGTCTTTCTCGTGCGAGACGATCTCCATCCCGTTGTAGTACCCGCAGTGCGGGCAGGCGCGGTGGGGGAGCTTGGTCTCGTGGCAATGCGGACACTCGCTGGCGGCCACCGACGACGCCTTTCTCCAGTGGTTGCGTCGCATGCGCCCCTTCGAACGCGAGGTCCTGTATTTCGGAACGGCCATTCGTCCTCCTTGATCAATGAAAGAACCACTCGTCGCGAGTGGATCCGTCATGCGACGCAGTTTAGCGCCACGACGCGGGCGGCGCAACCTCCAGCACCAGCGTCACCGGCCCGTCGTTGACCAGCGAGACGTCCATCTTCGCCCCGAACCGCCCGGTCGAGACACCGACGTCCTTGGCGCGCAGCGCGTCGACGAATCGGTCGAACAGGGGCGATGCGACCTCCGGCGCCGCGGCACCGACGAAACTCGGCCGCCGTCCCTTGCGAGCGTCCCCGAACAGCGTGAACTGCGAGATCGCGAGGATGTCGCCGCCGACGTCGCGCAGCGACCGGTTCATCCGCCCCTCGTCGTCCTGGAAGATCCTCAGCTCGACGATCTTGGCCGCCACCCGCGAGAAGTCGAGATCGACGTCCTCGGGCGCGATCCCGACGAGGAGGAGCAGGCCATGGCCGACCGCGCCGACTCGACGCCCTTCGACACCGACCGCCGCCGAGGACACGCGCTGCACGACGATGCGCATGCCCTAGTCCTCGTTCTGGAGGCGCTCCGCGTAGTCGACGAGACGCTCCAACCCCTGGTCGCTCAACGTCGCCGCACGCGCCTGCAGCACAAGCTCCATCCGCTCGCGCGTCATCTGGGCTTGGAGGCTCTGGTGGAATGCCTGCTCCACAAGCCGCGGGGCTCGCACGTTCGCCTTGCGGTCGACGGCGTTCACCCGCCACCTAGGGAACTGATTCAGCAGCACCAGCGCCGTCTCGACCAGGTGCTTGATGTGCGGCTCGCGGGTCTCGAACACGCGGTTGACGTAGTTCACCAACCGCTGGTTATCGGTGAAGAAGATCACCGACTCGGGATCGTACGAGAGCGCGTGCCGGCACGCCTCGATCAGCGCCCGGTACTCGGCCACCTCGGTAGTCGTCCGCCCGATGAGGCGGGAGATCTCCTCGATGACCTCGCCCTCCGGATCGGTGATCGCGATCCCGATCCCGGCCACTCCGGGCTCGCCCTTCGCCCCGCCGGCCACGTAGATGAACAGCTTGTTCATAGTAGTGGGTCCACCAGGATTCGAACCTGGGACCGACCGGTTATGAGCCGGTTGCTCTGCCGCTGAGCTATGGACCCTGCACGCTCCCCGCGAGCATAAGGCGTCGCTCGACGGGGTGTCAAGGAACTCCAGGCGCCGTCAGGGGGAACGTTCGTTCCGCCGCGTTCCCCCCGGACCACCGTCAAGCGGTCGAGCGCTAGTCGCGGGCGTTCACCGACACCTCACCGATCCCGAGGTCGATCGAGACCCGGCGCGCCGCGTCCTCGGACTCCACACGAAGCTTGGCGCCGAACCCGCCGGCGTGCGCCGTGTCGTGACCGACGAGCGAATCGATCGAGATCCGCCCGATGCCGACGGTCGCGACGACGTCGGCCGGCACCGCGTCGGAGACGTCGACCACCACCGATCCGGTGCCCCACCCGATGTCGGTCCCGACCGCCTCGCTTCGCTCGACGCGCACCTCTCCGATGCCGCCATCGATCGTCAGCTCGGATCCGCGGAAGCCGTCGACCACGATCTCGCCGATGCCGAGATCGATCGACGCGGTCCCGACGATATCCTGCACCCTCACTGAGCCGACGCCGTGATGCACGGACAACTCCACGCCGGCAGGCACGGTGACCAAGAGATCGACGTTCCACAACTCGCCATCTGGGCCGACCACGTGGATCCACAGCCCACAGCGCGTCGGCTCGACCAGGACCTCGATCTCGTCGAGCGCCGCTTCGGAGCCGGCTCGCTTCACCGCGACCACGCGGACGGTCGCCGCGGACCCAGTCTGGATCTCGCCCGCCGTCTCCACCAGCACTTCGCCGACCGCGCCGTCGATCTGCACGCACGGCCCGACGAGCTCGGCCGTCAGCGTTTCCGTCTCCTCAACGATCCTCGGGCGGGCGAACGGGCGACCGATCGCGCCCCAGCTCACCGACAGGTTCACCACCGGCCCGGTCAGCCCGAGCGGCGCATCGGCGACCGCCGGATCCCCCCACGTCATGTCGAACAGCGGGAACAGGTACCCGAGGTGGAGCTCGAAGCCGAGGATGCGAAGCGGCTGCACCTGGAACGACACGAACGGCGCGATCGCCGTGAACGCGCCGTAGGCGACATCGACCGTCGGTTCGATCACGATGCCACGGGGCCCCTGCGCGCCGCAGGTTCCGTTCGATGCGCCCGTGTCTTCGACCAGCGTCAGCTCCGTCCCGCCTCCGCCGAGCACGAAGCCGAACGTCAACAGCGACCGACGGTTCCCGCCGACGACGATGCCGGCCTCGATCCCGCCGAAGCCGACCTCGAGCACCGCGGTCCGATCCTCGGAGACCGACGCCATCTCGCCGCCCCAGCCGAGGCCGCCGAGCGACAGCCCGGGGAACGACCCGCCGCGCACCCGCCCGCCCGAGAGCGGTATCATCTCGCCGAACGGCGCGTGTCCGTGATCATCGAGGAACGCGTTCAATCCGCCGAGATCGGGGAAGAGCAGGCCGGCCGACGAGCCCCCGAAGCCGAACCACAGGCTCGGCTCCGAGTCGGCCGCCGCACACGGCATCACGACCATCGAGAGGCAGGCCAATAGAAACCATCCGACGAGTGTACGCTTGCTCATCATCCCCTCCTCGATTCCGCCCCTTCGTACCCGATCCGGGCCCCGCGGGCAAGTTGGCGCGGCGCCCGCCGGGACGCATTGAACTTCCGCGGCGTGTGGCAATACTTACCCGTGTGGGCGTCCTCGACCGGTCGCCGCACGCAAAGGAGGCCGCATGCAGAAGCTACTCGAAGGGATCGTCGCGGGCTCGACGGACTGGATCGAGCTCCGCTATCAGTCCCGCAGCTCGCGGCGAATCGTCGCCCGCAACGGGCAGCTCGAGGAGTCGTCGAGCAACCTGCTCGCCGGACTCGGCGTTCGCTCGCTCGTCGATGGGGTATTCGGGTTCGCCAGCACGACCGATCTGTCGGAGGAAGGCATTCGACGGGCGGTCGCCGCGGCGCAGGCCGCCGCCAAGACGTCGGCCGGCGCGAAGAAGAAGCGGATCAAGGGCCTCGCCGACGCGAAGCTGGCCGTCGGGACGTTCCCGGTTTCGACCGACGACCCGCTCGACAATCACCCGCTGGAGGAGAAGCTCGATCTGGTGATGCGGCTCGACGAACGCGTCCGCGGCGGGGGCGAGGACATCGTGTCCAGCATGGTCGCCTATTCGGAGCTGCAGGACGAGAAGATCATCGTCACCAGCGACGGCGCATCGGCCCACGTGTTCGATTCCAAGCCCGACTTGATGGTCCTCGCCGTCGCCGGAAAGAACGGCGACCAGACGATGGGCTACGACTCCCTCGGGATCACCGGCGGATGGTCGGACCTGTTCGCCCTCGTCAGCGGCGACGAGGTCGCCGATCGGGCGATCCGGCTTGCAGTCGATCAGCTGTCGGCCCCGCACGCCGCCGGCGGCACCTCGGTCGTGGTGCTCCACCCGTCGCTGGTCGGCATCCTGTGCCACGAGGCGATCGGCCACACCGTCGAGGCGGACATCGTGCTCGGCGGAGCGGTCACGTCGGACAAGATCGGAAAGGTCGTCGGCTCGGAGTTGGTGACGCTCTGCGACAGCGGAGCCACCGAGTTCGCCCCGCACGCCGTCGGGATCCTGCCGGTCGACGACGAGGGCGTGCTGACGCAGCGGACGGTGCTGATCGAAAACGGCGTCCTGCGGTCATTCCTGCACAATCGCGAGACCGCGGCCCACTACGATGTCTCACCGACCGGGAACGCGCGCGCCTACGTCTACAGCGACGATCCGCTGATTCGCATGCGAAACACCTACATCGAGCCGGGGGACACGTCGCTCGAGGAACTTCTCGGCGGGGTGAAGGACGGCTACTACCTCCGCGGCCTCGGAATGAGCGGACAGGCCGACTCGAACGCCGAGTTCATGTTCGGCGTGCAGGAGGCGCGACGGGTGGTCGACGGCAAGGTCGGCGAGATGGTCCGCGGCGCCACCATCTCAGGCAATGCGTTCGACGTCCTCAAGTCGGTCGACGCCGTCGGCGCCGACTTCGCGTGGGACCACTCGGCCGGCGCGTGCGGGAAAGGGCAGGCGGCCAAGGTCGACGCAGGCGGCCCGCACCTGCGCTGCACCCTGACGATTGGAGGTCGACAAGCATGAATCCAGCCATCCTCGTCGGAGATTGTCAACGGGCCCTGGAGCTGGCCAAGAAGCACGGCGCCAGCCAGGTTGAGGTGTTCGGCCAGACCTCGCGGGCCGTCACCTCGTCGGTGGAGAAGAACGACCTCCAGATCTCGAAGAGCCAGCAGGAAACGCGCATCGGCATCCGCGCCCTGGTCGGGAACCAGCTCGGGTTCGCCAGCACCAACGACCTGACGAAGATCGAGCAGGCGGCGGCCGACGCGGTGACCCTGGCCAAGGCGTCGCCGGGCGATCCGAGCAACATCCTGCCCTCGGCCGTCGACTGCCCGCCGGTGGACGGCGTCTACGACCCGGCCGCCGATCGGTTCGGGACCGAGGAGGCGGTGACCCAAGCGATCCGATTCCTCGAAGTGGCCGAGGCCCTCGACCCGCGGCTGATCATCGGGAACGGGGAGTTCTCGGCGGAAGTCCGCGAACGCGTCGTCCTCAACAGCCATGGCCTCGAGGCGTCCGAGCGCGGCAGCCTGTTCACCTACTTCGTCCTCGCCACCGCGAGAGACGGGGAGCGCGTGTCGAACTTCGACTTCCAGTTCGACGCATCGCGCGACGTGGCAAGCATCGATGTCGAGCCGATCACCCGGCGAGCGTGCGAGCACGCGTTGGGCTCGCTCGGCGCGGAGAAGGGCGAGAGCTTCAACGGCCCGATCCTCCTGTCGCCGAGCGCCGTGCAGCAAATCTTCGCGCCGTTGGCGTTCCAATTGAGCGCCCGAAATGCGCTGCGCGGCATGTCCCGCTGGAAGGACGCGATTGGACAGTCGGTCGGCGCGGAGGCGGTGACGATGGTCGACGACGGGCGATTGCCCGGCGGCGTCGCCACCGCAGCATTCGATCGCGAGGGCATCCCGCATCGTCGGCTCACGCTGATCGAGGGCGGCGTCCTGCGAACGTTCCTGCACAACGCCTACACCGCCAACGCCTACGGCACGGCGAGCACAGGGCACGCCTCGGGATCCGCCGGGGGTCTCCCTGGCATCGGGCCGACCAACCTGATGATCCTGCCCGGGGAGGTGTCCAAGGACGATCTGATCTCGGAGATCGGCCAGGGGCTCCTCGTCAGCCGGTTCTCCGGCAACTCCGACCCGGTGTCGGGCGACTTCTCCGGCGTCGCCAAGGCGGCGCACCTGATCAAGGATGGGAAGGTCGTTCGCCCGGTGACCGGGACCCTCATCGCCGGCAACGTGTTCGAGGTCCTGAAGACGCTGTCCGGCGTCTCGATCGAGACGGAGCGCGCGTTTAACGCCGTCCTGCCATACCTGCGGCTGGAGGGCATCTCGGTGACCGCCGAGTAGGCGGGCGACGTGGGCGATCCAGGGTGACGCGCACGCGACGGGGCGGGGGCAACGCCTCCGCCCCGTCGCCTGCCGTCGTGAGCGGGCTAGAGCAGGGTGACGTCGCCGCTCGCCGGGGCGGTCAGCGACGACTCGATCTCGCGAAGATCCTCGGTATGCGCGTCGAACGCCGCATCGCCTCCGCGGGCCATCAGCACCACCGCCAGCCCGTCGACCGGATAGGCGTGCGCGAACACGACGTCATCGATGTCGATGAAGTACCGTGCGGTCAGCTCTCCGCGGAAGACCGCATCCCCGGTCGGCCCCGTCGGGGTCCCGAGAGACTGGTACGCGACGTCGACCGGCGACGCCGACCAGGCCGCGGCGAACAGTTCGATCGCCTCGTCGTCGGTCACCTGGACGATCCATACCTCGATCGCATCGTCCGGCGGGACCAGTTCGACCACCGCGCCTTGTCCGTCGACCGACCATCCGGGCGGCAGCGTCACGCTGTACAGCCCGTCCGGCTGGATGTAGCTCCCGCGCGCGAACTGGACCTGCTCTTCGAGAATCGAGATCGGCAGAGGGCGGTCGATGCCCTGATCCCAGTAGACGAGCCCGTACGCCACGACAAGGATCCCGACCCAGATCGACGCCAGCAACAGTGCGTTTCTCATCCCACAGCCTCCCTTCTACTCCCCGGTCATCCTTTCGCCCACTCGCCATTCTAGTCACGATGCCCGCCGCAACCAATTGCGGCGTTTTGCACACAACCTGGTCACTGCCGTAGACTGGACCCCGACAAGGTGGATTGGGGCGTCTTTATGGTCGCCAAGACGCATGTCTCACCGAGGACGGAGGTGTGATGATGCGCGGACTGCTGGTTGGGCTGATCGGTCTTCTTCTCCTCGCGCCGACGATCGTCGCGCAGGACGCATGGAACCTGACGGTCGACGGCGATGTCGGATCGGGGACGGTGACCTACCTGGCGCGCGGGATCCGCGAGGCGCTCGATGCCGGAGCGCCATTCGTCACGGTGACGTTCTCGACCCCCGGCGGGTTGCTCGAGTCCGCCGTGGCGGCGCGGAACGTGCTCCTCGATGCGCCGCTCCCGACCATCGCCTACGTCTCCAGGGAGGCGCTTTCGGCCGGCGCGCTCCTCGCCATCGCCTGCGAGACGATTCTGTTCGCCCCGGGCGGCGTGCTCGGAGCAGCGACGCCGGTGTTGATCGGCGGAGACGCGATCGTCGAGGCGCCGGAGAAGGTCGTCTCGGGCACACGATCGATCTTCCGAGCCACCGCGGAGGTGCGCGGACGTGACCTCCAGCTGGCCGAGGCGATGGTGGATCGCGACATCGCGATCGAGGGGGTGATCGAGGCGGGCAAGCTCCTGACACTGACCTCTCAGCAGGCGGCCGATCTGGGCTACTCGGACGGGGAGACCGATGATCTCGAGGCCTGGGCGATCGCGCAGGGGGCCGACGGGCTCGCCGACTACGATTCCCACTGGAGCGACAGCCTGATCGAGTTCCTCACCACGCCGCTCGCGGTCGGGCTGTTGATCACCATCGGACTGATCGGGTTGATCGCCGAGATGCTGATCCCCGGATTCGGGATTCCGGGCATCGTCGGCATCGTCTGCCTCGGGGCGTTCTTCTGGTCTCACTTCCTGGTCGGACTGGCCGGCTGGGAGTCGATCGCCTTCCTGCTCGGCGGGATCGTGGCGATCCTGCTCGAGATCTTCGCGTTCACCGCGGTCGACTTCGGATTCGCGGGCCTGTTGGGCCTGGTGTTGATCGGCCTCGGCTTCTACACCGCGATGGTCGGGCCGTTCACCGCTCGCGAGCACGCGGTGCAGGCGATCGGCATCGTCGCCGGCGGTCTCGTATTCAGCGTGGTGGTGAGCATCGTGCTGTTGGCGCGCCTCCCGAAGACCAAGCTCCGGCTCGGCGGCGTGATCCTGTCATCGGCCGTCACCGGGCGGTCGTACGACCGAGCCGTCGCCGGAGCGCGGAAGACGGAGTGGGAAGGACGTCGAGGCGTCGCGGCATCCGATCTGCGGCCGGTCGGAACTGGGGAGTTCGACGGGGATCGCACCGACGTGGTGTGTGAGGAAGGCCATCTGCCGAAGGGAACGCCGATCGTGGTCGTTCGCGACGAGGGGTACCGGAGAGTCGTTCGCCGCTTGGAGACCTCCAAGGAGGACTAGAGATGGGAACCGTTGGATACATCATCATTGCCGCCGTTGCGTTGATCCTGTTGTGGTTGTTCTTCTACTTCGTTCCGATGGGACTGTGGATCTCGGCCCTGGCTGCCGGAGTTCCGGTCGGCCCGGGGACATTGATCGGCATGCGGTTGAGAAAGGTGAATCCGCACCGCGTCATCCTGCCGATGATTGCGGCGTGGAAGGCCGGGCTGAAGCTGTCGATTCAGGACCTTGAGGCCCATTACCTCGCAGGCGGAAACGTCGAGCGGGTGGCGCGGGCGCTGATCTCGGCTGACAAGGCGAACATCGCCCTCGACTTCCAGCGCGCCGCGGCGATCGACCTGGCCGGCCGAGACGTCCTCGACGCGGTGGCGATGTCGGTCAACCCGCGCGTCATCGAGACGCCGAAGGTCGGCGCGGTCGCGGCGAACGGCATCCAGCTGTTCGCGATCGCCAAGGTCACCGTGCGGGCCAACATCGACCGGCTCGTCGGCGGCGCCACCGAGGAGACGATCATCGCCCGCGTCGGCGAGGGCATCGTGTCGGCGATCGGATCGGCCGTGTCGCACAAGGAGGTGCTGGAGAATCCGGACAAGATCTCGACTCTGGTGCTCGACAAAGGCCTCGACGCCGGCACGGCGTTCGAGCTGTTGTCGATCGACATCGCTGACGTCGACGTCGGCAAGAACATCGGCGCCCAGCTCCAGACCGACCAGGCCGAAGCCGACCTGAAAGTGGCCCGCGCCAAGGCCGAGGAACGCCGGGCGATGGCCGTCGCACGCGAGCAGGAGATGACCGCGTTGGTACAGGAGCGGCGCGCGGCCGTGGTCGAGGCCGAGGCCGAGGTGCCGCGGGCGATGGCCGACGCATTCCGCAAGGGCAACCTCGGGATCATGGATTACTACAAGATGAAGAACGTCCAAGCCGACACGAAGATGCGCGAGGGCTTCGCCCAGAACGAGACACCCGGACAGGTGAGCCCGGATGCGTGAGTCCCACCGCCGGGAGAGTGCGGCCGACCGCCAGGCGCGCCTTCAGGAGGCGCTTCGCCTGCGCCGCGACCTCCAGGCTGCGCCGGGCGGCCGCGCGGCTCTGACCGATGAGCACGCGCCCGTGCCTGAGCACGGGCCCGTACCGCGGCGGTCGCGGGCGTTGATCCGGCAATTGCTCGCCGAGGATCCTCGGGCGGCCATCGTGCTCTCCGAGATCCTCGGCCCGCCGCCGGGCTTGAGGAGCCGCACGCGCGACGGCGGCGAACAGGACTGATTCCGGAGACGGCTCCACGTCCGCTGTTCGAGCGCCGGAGCGATTGCCCGGGGCGGTGCGGATCACTAGAATACAGACATGGTGAAACGGATGGATTGGGTGCCGGACCTGTTGACGTTGTCGCGCGGCTTCATCGCCGCGGCGATCTTCGCCCTCGGGTTCGTCGGGAAGAGTGCATTGGAGACCGTCCTGCTGCTGACGATGCTCGGCTGGACGACCGACATCTTCGACGGACGCCTGGCTCGCAAGCTGAACAAGCCGCCGACCTGGGTGGGCGAGCGCGAATTCACCTTCGACATGCTGATGGTGTTCTCCGGGCTTTGCTACCTGGTGATGGCCGAGTTCATCCCGTTCGTCTACGCGCTGATCTACGTGATGGTCGCCGCGGCGTTCATCGCCTACTTCCGCTCGAAGATGATCACGATGTCGTTCGCCACGCCGCTCGTCGCGTTGCCGCTGATCGTCGCCTACTTCAACGCGCCGCACGCCCTGGTGTGGTACATCATCTGGATCGCCGCCGCGCTGGTGTTCGACTGGAGGCGGTTCAAGGGCGTCGTGCTGGAGTTCATTCGCAACGCGAAGCAGCTGCGCCAGCGCTAGAACAGGCGGCCGGCGGTCGGGCGACCCAGGTGCTTGTAGGCGCGTTCGGTGGCGATGCGTCCCTGTGGCGTGCGCTGCAGGAATCCCTCTTGAAGCAGGAACGGCTCGACCATGTCGGTGATCGTGTCCTTCTCCTCCGACAGCGCCGCGGCCAGGGTCTCGAGGCCGACCGGTCCGCCGTCGAACGTCGATACGATGGCGTGGAGCACGGCGCGGTCGAGTTCATCCAGCCCGACCTCGTCGATCCGCAGCATGTCGAGCGATTCCTTGGCGATCTCCAGGTCGATCGCGCCCTTCCCCCGGACCTCGGCGACGTCACGCGTGCGCCGCAGGAGCCGGTTGGCGATGCGCGGGGTGCCTCGGGCGCGCTTGGCGATCTCGAGCGCTCCCTCCTCGGCCACCTCGATTCCCAGGATGCGACCGGTGCGAATGACGATCGCGCACAGGTCCTCCACCGGGTAGAACGCCATCCGGAACGCGACCTCGAATCGGTCCCGCATCGGGGCCGAGATCAGGCCGGCCCGCGTCGTCGCCCCGACGAGCGTGAACGGCGGGAGGTCGATTCGCAGCGATTGTGCGCTCGGGCCTTCTCCGAGGATGATGTCGATCTTGTAGTCCTCCATCGCCGGGTAGAGGATCTCCTCGACGTTCCGCCGGAGCCGGTGGATTTCGTCGATGAAGAACACGTCGTGAGGGCGCAGGTTGGTCAGGATCGCGGCGAGATCGCCGGCCTTCTCGATCGCCGGCCCGGAACTCACCCGGATGTTGACCCCCATCTCGGCCGCGACGATCTGGGCGAGCGTCGTCTTTCCAAGGCCAGGCGGGCCGTGCAACAGGACGTGATCGAGGGATTCCCCCCGATTCTTCGCCGCCGCGATGTAGATGCGCAACTTCTCCTTGATCTCCCGCTGACCGATGAACTCCTCGTCATCGAGCGACGCGGGACGGAGGCTGAGAAGGGCAGCGTCCCCCTCGAGCGGCAGTTCTGCAAGCCGTTCCGTTCGCATGCCGTCCCGATTGTACCGGCCGACCGATCCCCCACCAACTCGCCCGCCGTGCGAGCGCCGTCCGTGTCGTGACATCGGAGGATCGTGTACCATCCGCGCGAAGGGGGGACGATGGATCCACAGACGAGCGTCGGCATCGGAACCTTCGACGGCGTGCACATCGGCCACCAGGCGATCCTCGCCGAGGTCCGTCGACAGGCCGACGCCCTCGGATTGTCGAGCGCGGCTTACGCGTTCGACTCCCCGCCGCGCTGGATCCGCAGCGGCAAGGCAGGCAGGGCGCTGCTGCTCCCGAGGCACGTCAAGGCCCATCTGCTCGGCTCGCTCGTCGATCGGGTCGTCACCGTGTCGCTCCGCGAGATCCGCGACTTGTCGCCGGAGTCGTTCGCCAAGGACATCCTGGTCGACGCGCTGCGGGCGAGGGTCGTGATCATCGGACCGCGGTTCCGCTTCGGCCACCGGCGGGCCGGGGGGCCCGAGACGCTTCGTTCGATCGGCGGCCGGCTCGGCTTCTCCGTCGTCGAGGTCCCCGCGGTGGAGGTCGACGGACATCCGGTCAGCAGCACGCGAATCCGCCAGCTCCTCGCCGTCGGCGACGTCGCCGACGCCGGACGCCTGCTTGGACGCCCGCCGCTTCTGTTCGGACGTGTCGTGACCGGCGACCGTCTCGGCCGCCGACTCGGCTACCCGACCGCCAACGTCGAGGTGGACGAGCACGTCCTTCTCCCTCCGCACGGCATCTATCTCGTCCATGCCTTCGTGCGCGAGGGTCGATCCGACGGCCTGTTCTACGTCGGCACCCGCCCGACGGTCGACGGGCACGATCTGCGCTGCGAAGTCCACCTCCTGTCGCCGCCGACCGGCGATCTCGCCGGCGGAGCGATCGAGCTCCATCTGCTGAACCGCATCCGCGACGATCGAGCGTTCGGTTCGCTCGACGAGCTCCGCACCCAGATCGAGCTTGACGTCGAAGCGGCGCGGCGTCTTCTCGCCGACCACTCCGACGTTTCGCGACCGTACGGCGGTTGAAATGCGAACTGCCGTCTCCTACCATTGACCTCAGCATGATGACGTTGGGATTGGACACGTCCGAGCCGCTCGGCGGCGTCGCCCTGTACGAGGAGGGCGGCCCGGCAGAGGAACTCTGGATGGATGAACCGCTTCGTCATGCGGAATGTCTGTTCCCATTGATCGATCGGATCTTGGATCGGTGCAAGGTCGGCGGGCCCGAGATCGATTCCGTCAGCGTGAATCGCGGACCGGGGTCGTTCACCGGGCTTCGTATCGGTCTTGCGGCGGCGAAGGGGCTGTGCCAAGCCTGGAGGATTCCGCTGGTCGGCGTGGACGGGACGATCGTCTACCGCCGGAGGGTCCCCGAAGCGCAGAGGGTGTGCGTCGTGCTCGCGAGCCGACGCGACCTGTACTACGCCCGCTGGTTCGGAGGGTCGAGGCCGAAGGGCCCGACCGCCGTGTTGCCCGAGGCGGAGTTGATCGCGCGGCTTCGCGACGAGGAGCGGGTGGTCACGCTCGTCGGCAGCGGGGCGCCGCGGGTCCACGAGAAGATGAAGGGCGCCGAACATGTCTCGGTGGCCGCCGATGAGATGAATCGCCCGTCGCCGCTGTGGGTGGCGAGGGTGGGACAAGATGAAGAACCGGCCGGTCGTCTGCACGAGATCGAGCCGCTGTACGTCGAGCCGCTCAGGTTGTGACGGCCGACGAGACGAGGAGAGCGAGATGTCCAGAGTATGTGAGGTCTGCGGAAAGAAGCCGTCCGCCGGGAATCAGGTCAGTCACTCGATGCGGCACACCCGCCGTGTCCGAGCTCCCAACATCCAGCGCGTTCACGCGATCGTCGACGGGAAGCGCAAGCGCATCCGCGCCTGCACCCGTTGCATCAAGTCGGGCAAGGTCGTCAAGGCCGCGTAGCCCGCGCCCCTTGGACACGGTGAGCTGATCGACGATGACAGACAGCACGCAACAGCCGACGCCCCCCGCCTCGGGGGATCCGTTCCTTCGCGGCGAGGTCATCTCGGTCGACGGCACGACCCTGTCCGTGCGGCTGGAATCGGGGGAGGTCGGCTCGCTGATCTGCCCCCCCGAGACGGCGGCCACCGGCTCGCTCGCTCTCGGCCGCCGCGCGATGTTCCGCATCGCCGGCCGCGACGCAGAGAACGGCATCCTGCTTGCGTTCGTCCGGCCGGAGGCGCCCCCGTCTCAGCCTTCCTTCGAGCGAGAGGTCGATCGGCTTCACCTCGCGCTCTCCAACCACCGACCATCGAGCCCTCAACCGATCGTCCGGCCCAATCTGCTCGGCGAGGAGCAGATCCAGCGCTGGATCCAGGACGTTGAGGGCAGCTTGGTCAGACTACGCAAACACCGAGCACAACGTCTCGACGAAGAGTTCTACAACGGCTAGAGGGAGGTCTCATGCCGAGAGGAACCGTTGTCATCGACGCGGAGCGATGCAAGGGGTGCGGTCTCTGCATCGCCGCCTGCCCGCAGAAGGTCCTCGCGTTCTCCGGGAACCTGAACCGAAGCGGGTATGACGTCGTACACATGGAGAATCCCGATGCCTGTGTCGGCTGCACGTTCTGTGCGATGACGTGCCCCGACATCGCGATCGAGGTCTACCGAGAGAAGGTTCCGAGCTAGAAAGAGGGGGAGTCATGGGAGAGCGTCTGTTGCTGCGAGGGAACGAGGCGATCGCGGAGGCGGCGATTCGCGCCGGATGCCAATGCTACTTTGCCTATCCGATCACCCCTCAGGCCGAGCTGCTCGAGCACATGGCGCGCGAGATGCCACGCCTGGGACGAACGTTCATCCAGGCGGAGAGTGAGACCTCGGCGATCAACATGGTGTACGGTGCGGCCGGGACCGGCGTGCGAACGATGACCTCGTCTTCGTCGCCGGGCATCAGCCTCAAGCAGGAGGGGATCTCATATCTCGCCGGCGCCAACCTGCCCGCGGTGATCGTCAACGTCGTTCGAGGCGGCCCCGGGCTGGGGAACATCGCCCCGTCGCAATGCGACTACTTCCAGGCCACGAAGGGCGGCGGACACGGCGACTACAAGATCATCGTCCTCGGCCCTTCGACCGTGCCCGAGGCCGGCGAGCTGACGATGCTCGCGTTCGACCTCGCCGATCGATACCGCATCCCGGTGATGATCCTCGCCGACGGCCTGCTCGGTCAGATGATGGAGCCGGTCGAGCTTCCCGATCCGATCGATCCCGCGAGCCTCCCGAAGAAGGAATGGGCCACCACCGGCGCCGAAGGCCGCGAGCCGAACGTGGTGCTCAGCTTCGAGATGGACCCGGAGGGGCTGCGACAGATCAATCTCGATCTCCAGGCCAAGTACCGCGAGATCGAGCGCAACGAGACGCGTTGCGAGGAGACGGACACCGAGGATGCCGACATCGTGATCGCCGCCTACGGAACGATCGCCCGAATCGCCAAGAGCGCGGTCCGTATGGCGCGCGCCGAGGGGATCAAGGTCGGCCTGTTCCGTCCGATCACCCTGTGGCCGTACCCGAGCGACGCGCTTCGCGCGCTGGCCGACCGTGTGAACACGGTGCTGACCGTCGAGATGAGCGCCGGGCAGATGTGGGAAGACGTTCGGCTGGCGGTCGCGGAACGGGCCGAGACCCCGTTCTACGGGGAGTTCGGCGGGATCGTCCCCACCCCGCGTGGGATCCTGAACGAGGTGAGAAAGCATGCCCGCTAACACCGCTGAGATGGTGAAGGTCTTCCAGCGACCCGAGAGCCTCACCGACGCGCGCTTCACGTACTGCCCAGGCTGCCACCACGGGATCATCACCCGCATCATCGGCCAGACGCTCGACGAGCTCGGGATCGCCGGCCGAACGGTCGGGATCGCGCCGGTCGGCTGCTCGGTGTTCGCCTACCTGTGGTACCGATGCGATGCGCAGCAGGTCGCGCACGGCCGCGCCTGCGCCGTGGCCACCGGGATCAAGCGCGCCGATCCAAACCTGATCGTCTTCTCGTACCAGGGCGACGGAGACTTCGCCAGCATCGGGACCGCGGAGTCGATCCATGCCGCCAATCGCGGCGAGAACATCACCGTGATCTTCGTCAACAACCAGATCTACGGGATGACCGGCGGGGAGATGGCGCCGACGACGCTCGTCGACCAGAAAACGACGACCACGCCGACCGGCCGCGATCCGAAGCTGGTCGGCTATCCGATCCGCTTCTCGGAGATGATCGCCACCCTCGAGGCGCCGGCCTACGTCACCCGGCAGGCGGTGTTCGATGCCCGACATATCAACGACGCGACCAAGGCGGTGAAGAAGGCGTTCCAGTACCAGGTGGAGGGCAGGGGGTATTCGCTGGTGGAGATCCTGTCGACCTGCCCGACAAACTGGCGGATGACGCCGACGCAGTCGAACGAGCACGTCGCCAACGTCGTCACCGACGTGTTCCCGCTCGGGGACCTAATCGATAGGGGGTAAGGCATGGAGCGATCTGTGATCATCGCGGGATTCGGCGGCCAAGGCGTGATCCTCGCCGGCAAGGTCCTCGCCCAGGCGGGAATGGACCACGGCCTCGAAGTCACGTGGCTCCCCTCGTACGGCCCGGAGATGCGGGGGGGGACGGCCAACTGCACCGTCGTGATGTCCGAGGAGTCGGTTGGGTCGCCGATCGTCGACGAGCCGACCGGCCTGATCGCCCTCAACCGGCCGTCGCTCGACAAATTCGAGGACGCGGTGGCGAAGAACGGCGCGGTTGTCGTCAACTCCTCGCTCGTCGATCGGAAGGCCGAGCGCACCGACCTGCGGACGCACTACGTGCAGGTCAACGACATCGCCCTCGAGGTGGGCAATCCGCGGACCATCAACATGGTGGCCCTCGGCGCGTACATCGCGGCCACCGACGCCGTGCCGCTCGACGCGGTCAAGGCGGCCATGACCGCGATGATGGAGGCCGGCGGCAAGGGAA